>Ga0255781_10001021_pt1 | contig 23001 bp, 22 predicted proteins | sample 101ome_21_FD_179979 | JGI IMG/M metagenome (GOLD analysis project Ga0255781, IMG submission 179979) | Coastal salt marsh microbial communities from the Groves Creek Marsh, Skidaway Island, Georgia - 101413BT metaG (version 2) | ecosystem: Environmental > Aquatic > Marine > Intertidal zone >... | reverse complement strand
ATGGAGCTGATTTCTTTAATCTGTTCAGTGTCGTCATTGTCCTGGGCTTGCTCTAGGAGTCGCTCCAGAGCCTGTATCGCTTTAACTCTTGTGGAGTTAAGTGGCGAATTATCCCACGGTTCCTCTTGGTTGGCGATGAAAGCAGAGTAGAAACGATAAGAAGAGGATCTGGGAACACCGTGGTCAGCCACCAGGATCTCAATGATCTCCTTGCGGCTGAGACCTTCTGAATGCAGAGAGGCAATGACATTGGTTGCTTCTTGCCGGATGATGCGTGCCTGTTCATTTTGATCCATTCTCAGTGAGAATTCTCAGTGGTGCGGATATGATCCGTCAGGATCTGCAGGAATCTTTCTTGTGTGGAGCGCGTGCAATTGGGCAGGTAAGCCGCCACAGCGTCGTTTATGGCATCTGTGCCGCCATAGATGTTGACGCTGTCTCCAGAGCCATCAGTGGCCCATATAGAGCCATGATCAAGTTTGATAGAGCGATGTTCACTCAGTTGAAATCTGGTCACAGTGGTCTGATGCATGATTAAGTAGGGTTTGATTGGAGCGGAGCCCGCCCGAGGCTTGACTCCACTTGTAGAATCTTACAGGAACAACCATTCAAGGGCAAGCGATCCATTCATGACCAAGCCAGCATCCACTAAAACCGTTCATTTTTGCCCCGATGAATGGCAGATCCTTTTAGAAGCCGTCCATTCGTACAAAAGTACTAATGATGGTCGCAAGGTTGCTGGCCGCCTAAATTGGATCCGATCAAAACTAATGGAGTGTAAAGGTGAAAACTGTCTGATTCGTCTTGCGCCATAAAAAAACCCGCTCAATGGCGGGCTTATCTCTTCAACAGCCTGAAGCGTTGAAGCTGTAAAAATCGCGCAAGGTCCATTCACGGTCACCCTTACGGGTGCTAATCATTGGGACGTGGCGTTTCGTATAAAACGGCCTAACGCCGCAGAACTGCAACGCCAGAGCATTCAACCGGCTGAATGTGGTGCGGCTGAACCAGCGATCGTCTGAACCTCCATAGAATTCCAGGCACTTATCGAAACGGTTCAACGTTGCGATATGGTTCCCGTGAAGAAAAACCATTGCGTGAGGGCCTTTAATCTCCACTCTCGTGTTGGCTTTCCTCCATTCATGATGGTTCCACACTGCGGCCACCATTTCGGATTCGATTTTTCGCATGATGAAAAAGACCCGGCATTGAGCCGGGTGTGATTAGTGCAACAAGTCAGATAGTCCGAGATCTTCCCAAGGCTTCTTAGCCGTAGCCTTTACACCTGGGTCGATCCCGTACAAAGTGCTGTTCAACCGGAGCCAATCGCAGACCTTTAAAATCTCCGCTTTGAACTCTTCCGTTGTGTCGCACTGGGTCGTCAAACAGTCGCCTTCTATGTAGCTAAACAAAACGAGACGGGCAGGATCTGCCCAGTTCCCGTAATAACTAGCGTCCATAGCGGAGTCGATTGTGGCGAATCCTTTGGAAAACAACATTCGATCGTACAGATAACGATCGGCCTCTACAAACTCCTTAGTGCGTTGAATAGTCATATCAGCGCACCACGCGAACGTAGTTCTGACTGTTGCTGTGCTGTTGCATCGGCTCAGTCATCGCTGTCTGAATTACTGCAACGCCAAAACTACCGGCGGCAACATAAACCGCCAGCCATTGCCAAAACGTCATGAGTTGATCGGTAGGGTTGGTTTTTTGCGTTTGCTGAGAGCGTGCCTTGTGGGGCGTGAACCGCTAGGAACAGTTGTTGCCATTGCCAGGGTGAACCCGGTTTGACCGCAAGATCTTGCGATTCGCTCTCAGTTCGATTGTCTAGGTGCGAAAAGAGCGGGACCCGGTCGGTCCTTCCTTCTCTTCTCTTACATTATAGATCATTTTGATTTCACCTGATCCCATCTGACACTAAGAGATATTACAACATTGACGGGGGGCGGCGTTGCAAATGTAGTGCGCATGTACTAAATGCGAGGAACCTCCACATATATCCGTACAACAGCAATCGTGTAATAAAAAAGCCCCCTAGAGTGGGGGCAGGGGTCAAGTTTCCTGGAGCGCTGGAGTCAGTCGTCCTTATTTTCGATGGAGATTTTAAGTTCAGGCGCTTGAACGTTGACGGTTTCAACGGATTCACCGATGACACGTCCAATGGAGTCAAGGACTTGGCTTGCGGTTTGCAGTTGTCCTTTCTTTAGAGCCTGATTAAAGAGTTTGGTACGCATGTGCTGAAGACGCGCCAGCATATTTTCGCGGTCAGCCTTCCAGTCTTCATCAACGATTTTTTTAACGTCTGCCCAATCGCGCCATGCGGTCTGAATTGAGACCTGTTCTTTTTCAGCGTGATCGTAAACAAGCGCTGTAGAGGAGAGTCCTTCGAGCTGACGTTTATAGAGCCGTCGAACGCGGGCTTGCTTAGCTTCAGTCAGTTCGGGCTGCATTACTGTTTCGACCCTGTTTCTTTGGATAATAACTTGCTACAGCCCCTTGTGGAACGGTTTGAGGGGGTAGGGGTTGAAAACCCGTGTAATGTAATAGGCATGAGCACAAAAACAGCACCAATCAGCCTGCGATGGGCACAAGGGCAGGTTTATTCGAGCGAAAAGCGTTTCAGGGTGCTTGTAGCCGGGCGTCGATTTGGGAAATCGTACTTATCTTGCGTGGAATTGGTGCGTGGAGCGATTGAGAAGCCAGGGGAGACATTTTTTTATTGTGCTCCGACGTATCGGATGGCAAAGGATATTGCGTGGCGAGCCTTAAAAAAGCTAGTACCAAAGGTCTGGATCAAGACTAAGAACGAGACGGACCTGAGGATCGAATTAATCAACGGTTCAACCATTGAATTGAAGGGTACTGAGAATGCAATGGCGCTTAGGGGGCGAAGTTTATCGGGTGTAGTGCTTGATGAGGCAGCATTTATGGATGCGGAGGTATGGTTTGAAGTAATCCGACCAGCTTTAGCGGATAAGGAGGGTTGGGCGTTATTTATTTCAACACCAGACGGTACAGCTAGTTGGTTTTATGACTTGTGGTGTTATGTGCCAGAGGATGAGACAGGAGATTGGCAGCGATGGTGTTATACGACGATTGAAGGCGGCAATGTCAGCAAGCATGAGGTCGAAGCAGCGCGTGCCCAACTAGATTCTCGAACGTTCCGCCAAGAATTTGAAGCGTCCTTCGAGAATCTGACTGGTTTAGTAGCCGTCAGCTTTTCAGATGACAACATTTCACCAGAAGCGCGAGATATATCGATTCAACCATTGCTATTGGGCGTTGACTTCAACGTCGATCCAATGAGCGGTATTTGCGCAGTAAAAGACGGTGAAACGCTTTATGTCTTCGATGAGATCATGTTGACAGGTGGAGCGACCACATGGGATTTTGCGGAGGAGGTTACACGTCGATATGGAGTAGATCGACGGGTTATCGCGTGTCCTGACCCAACAGGTGGAGCGCGAAAGACGAGTGGAGTTGGCGTAACGGACCATGCAATTCTTAGACGCAGTGGTTTTACGGTTCAGAGTCCGCGATCACCGTGGAAAATCCGGGACAAGATTACAGCAGTCAACACAGGTTTAATGGATGCTTCTGGAGCGCGACGAGTCAAGATTCATCCGCGATGTAAGGAGTTGATCAAATCACTTCGGACGTTGACGTATGCGCCTGGGACTGGGCTACCAAATAAAAATTTAGGAGTGGACCATGCGTTTGATGCTTTTGGATATTTAGTGCTACAGCAGTTTAATCTTGCGAAACCGGAGACACTGGGCGCAACTTCGTACCGTCTCTACTAAGATACTTAGGTACTCTGTAAAGAGCACAGATGCCACCCTGCAGCGGATCAGGGGTAAGGAATGCAGGTGCGTGAGCCGGTTCTAGTCCGCAACCATTTGGGGCGTTAGACTGGGGTTGTTGTTGCATTTTGGATTATGCCTGGTCATTACGGAGCTGGTGGCAAGAAGAAAAGCACTAAGAAGGGTACGAAGAAAGGTTCAAAGAAGATGTAATGGCAGAGCGTAAATTCCGCAAAACCCGCAAAGATCCCAAGACTGGGGTAGCACAGAAGTATCTTTCTGGCTCTAAAAATCGAGCCGCCAAGGCGGCAGAGATCAAGGAGACTGCCAAAAAGTACAAGCGGGGTGAGAATATCGACGTTAAAGCCGTTAGCCGTTCTAGGAGTCAACAGGATGCCAGCAAAGCCACTAAACGAAAAAACAAAAAAGGCCCTAAAAGAAAAAGCTGAAGGCACCCGTTTTACTTACGGAGAGCTTGCGCAGGTTTATCGTCGCGGTCAAGGCGCATACCTATCTAGCGGCTCTCGTAACGTTTCTATGGCTGCTTGGGCAATGGGGCGTGTCAACAGTTATATGTCAGGTAAAGGCGGAGCCCGTAAAGCAGACGCCGACATCTACAAAAAATCTCGTGGGAGGAAGTAATGGCTGACGTTGGTATTACGAACACTGACCGTTTTACTAACACGGTCGAGTTTACTGGCAGCAGCATGAGTTCAGTCGATGACTGGCTTCAAGTTCATGCACACTCTAGTGAATACTCTTTTGCGGCAAATGTAACAAGTAGTGGCAACTTCACTCTTGCATTAGAGGCAAATTTTAACGGTAACGGTAACTGGTTTACGATTGACACCAGTAAGACCATTAATGAAGCAGGCCAATACGTTTATTTTTATACAGGGAAGGCCGCAACGCTAATCAGGATGCGAATTGCGTCCATTTCATCTGGAACGGTGGCTTTAACGCCGCATATTGTCGTGGCTTACCACGGTTAAAGGGTTAGACTGAGCGTTATAGACCCTTCTTATGTCTACTCATGGCCATCCTTCGCGGAGAGCAGGGTGCCGTTCAGTTTGACGCTGCTGGCTCATCCAACGCCACTATTGTTGGCACTCGTAGCTGGACGCTGAACATCACCAAAGACACGTTGGACGTTACTGATCACGGTGACACCGCTCGTGCATTTGTTGGCAGCTTGGTATCAGGCTCTGGCACGGTTGAGCTGGTTTACGATCCAGACGCCACTGGTCAAGCAGCTTTTATCGAAGATGTGTTGACTACTGCAGACACTGCAGACGCCACATTTGAGCTGTTTACGACCGGCACCACCTCTGGTACTGACAGCGTGAGCTTTGCGGGAATTATCACCAGCATGGATATTGCATCCACTGTTGGCGATTTGGTTGTTGCCACCTGCAACTTCATCACCAGTGGCGCCATCACTTCCAACCTTGAGTAAGGGTTGACTTAATGGCCAAGATCGAGCGTGGTGGCCACACATTTGATGGCTACAACAAACCGATTAGTACCCCTGGTCATTCCAGTGGTAAATCCCATGCTGTTGTCATCAAAGACAACGGCAAGGATCGGTTAATTCGATTTGGCCAGCAGGGTGCCAAAACAGCAGGCAAGCCAAAAGCTGGTGAAAGCGAGGCAATGAAAAAGAAACGTGCTGCTTTTAAGAAGCGCCACGCCAAAAACATCGCCAAAGGTAAAACCAGTGCAGCTTATTGGGCCAACAAAGTAAAATGGTGACATGACGTACTCCGTTCCAGGGCTTGTCAGGACGAATTTAGTCAGCAGTTCCTACATGGGAAGTGTTGACAGTCCATTTGTCCGCACACGCGCAGTAATCGACCAGATGAAGGGCTGGGAGATTATGAAGGCTGTGGTCACTGGAACGGAGTACTTACGTGAAAACAGCGAAACATTCCTTCCATTAGAGCCAAGGGAGGACTACAGCGCTTACCTGGCGCGTGTAAACCGTGCTGTTTTTACGCCTTATACGCAACGATTGATCCGAGCAGCAGCCGGTTTAATTTTGCGTAAACCGATTAGTGTTCAAGGAAATTCGTATTGGACTGATGTTTTTAACAAGGATGTTGACGGCTGCGGTTCTGACTTGGATGAGTATGCACGTCGGCTTGTCACTTGTGCCCTGACCTACGGTCACTCACATATTCTGGTTGATTTTCCCGCACCATCAAATGCAAGAAGTTTGGCGGAAGAGCGTGCTCTTAATCGTCGGCCCTATTGGATTGAAGTAGATCCAACCAATGTTTATGGATGGCGCCTGGATCGTGAAACAAATTATGGCAGTCTTACCCAAGTTCGGATTGGGGAAAAGGCTGTAATTCCTGACGGTGAGTTCGGAGAAAAAGTTTATGACCAAGTACGTGTCATCGAGCCAGGTCGTTATCGCGTCTTTAGGCAGGAGGAGAAAAAACTTGAAATGCAAGGGCCCTTTCCATACCCCGCTTCGTTCGATCAATCCGACGCTTCAGCGGAGTATAAGTTGGTTGAGTCAGGCGATTTTTCACTTGGGCAAATCCCGTTAGTAACGATTTATGCGGATAAAAAGGACACGTTAACTAGCCGACCACCGTTATTGGATATAGCACATTTAAATTTGGCTCATTTCCAGCGTCAAGCGGATTTGATTCATAGTCTGCATATTGCAAGCCAACCGATGCTTGTGTTGGAGGGCTGGGATGACCAAACGAAGGATATGGCAATCAGCGTTAATTACGCGATGGCGACCCAGCCGGGTAATAAGGTCTATTACGTGGAGCCTGCATCGAGTGCGTTTGAAGCGCAGTCAGCAGAAATCCAAGAGTTACAACAACAAATGGCGACTTTAGGGATCAGCACGTTAAGTCAGCAAAAGTTTGTGGCTGAATCTGCTGATGCCCGTCGCTTGGATCGTATCGACACAAATTCAATGTTGTCGATGGTGTCAATGGACTTGGAGTCTGGGTTGCAGAAGGCTTATGACCACGCAGCTGATTACTTGGGCATTGAAGCGCCAGAAGTCAAGATTAGTCGTGACTTTGATCTGCAGCGACTGATTGGGCAGGACATTGCCGCAATGGGTCAACTGTTCCAGGATCAGATTATTGATCGAGAAGAGTTCCGGGACATGCTGGTGCAAGGCGAGATTTTGCCTACAGCGGCAGAGAACTCAGGTGACGTTACAGTAGGGGGGCAATAGCTTTCAATTTCATGGGACTTCGTTTCGAGGAGATCAACCCTCCCAAAAAAGAAGAAAAGCCTGCAGTGAAAAAAACTACTGCTACTAAAAAGACAAAGAGTAGTAAAGTAGCAGAGTCAACTGACTCCTAATAATGGAAGAACAAGTCATCCAGGAAACGCCAGTGGCGTCGCCTGAACAGCCTGTGGCTGCGACTGAAACTCCTGCTGTCGATGTGTCTGCTTACGAGCAGCAAATTCAAACGCTCCAGCAACGTGCTTCTGAAGCCGAGGAAAAATTCCAAGGCATCAAGGGCAAGTTAGACGAGGTCTACAAAAAGCAAGACGATCAACGTCGCAAAACCCTTGAGGACCAAGGGCAGTGGAAAGACCTTTGGGAAGAGGCCAACAAAACTGCTCAAAGCAAAGACCAGCAAATTGCTGATTTGGAGCGTCAGCTAGCAGATCTTCGGACATCAAACGAGACTGCAGCGATGAAAAACTCTGCGTTATCAGCCATCAGCCAGTCTGGTGCGATCAATGCGGAGCAGATGTTGCAGCTTGTTCAAAGTAATTTGAAGAAAGCTGACGACGGCAGCGTCAAAGTTTTGAACGGTGGCGTTGAGGAAGACATCAACGTCTATCTGTCCAAACTGAAAAATCCTGGTTCTGGCTTTGAGCATCATTTTAAGCCAAGCACCCAGGCTGGCATGGGCGCTAAGCCAATTACAGGAACTGCTGGTGCTGCAGGTGTCGCTAACCCTTGGTTAGAAGGTAGTATTAACTTAACAAGGCAAATGACCTTGGAAGCTACCGACCCTGATCTTGCAGCTGTGCTCAAGAGAGAGGCAGGTAAATAAGTCCCCGTGGGACACCATTTTCAAGTCTGTGGCTTGAGACCCCGCAAACGTTATCCCTGAATAAGAAATGGCCGCACCATTTCAGAATTATTCCGGCGGTGTCCTTCTGGCGGACATCGTAAAAAGGAATAATCTCAGCACCTATGTGTCTGAGGCAATTAAAGAGCGCAGCTTGTTTATCAAGTCTGGCGCTGTGGTTCGTAACGCTCTTCTCGATTCGCGAGAAGGCGGTACTCGCATTCAAGTTCCTGAGTTTAACCCCGTGTCTCCAACTGAGGAGATCATGGACGGTACTGCAACTTGGGGCACCAGCTCTGCCGGTTACCTGACTCCTCAAAAGATCGGAACCGGAACTCAAATTGCAACCATCTGCCATCGCGGTTTTGCGTATGCCGTAGATGACATTGCAGTTTTGGCTGCTGGTGAAGATCCAATGCTTCACATCCGCAACCAACTGGCTGATGCCATTAACAAACTGAACAGCGCACGTCTGTTCTCTCAGCTTGCTGGTTTGTTTGGTACGGCTCTGTCTGGCAATGCTTTGGACAAAGCTGTTGCTGCTGCCTCTGGTGGTGCTGAAGCTAATTTCCTGAGTGCTGCCAATGTTGCTGAAGCACGTTCCAAGCTTGGTGAGCGTGGCGAAGAGCTGGACACTCTGATTGTCCATCCTTCTGTCGCTTACTACCTGTATCAGGTAGGAATGCTGACCTTCTCTACTTCTGCACTGTCTGCTTCTGGCGCGGTGACTTGGGGTGGTGGCGGTGTTGGCATTGGTGCTCGCGAAGTGGGTGAATTTGCCGGTATGCGTGTGGTTGTTGATTCACAAGTCAACACTGTGGCACCTGGCACGTCTGGTCACCAGCGTGAGTTCTATTGCTACCTGGTCAAGTCCGGCACCATTCTTGAAGGTGTGCAACAGGACTTGCGGATTGAAGCAGATCGTAACGTGCTGTCTAAGCAGGACGTGCTTTCTGTTGACTACCACTCCACCTATCACGTTATGGGTACGAAGTGGGGCAATGCTGCTGACAACCCGACCAATGCTGTGCTTGCAACAGCAGGCAACTGGAGCGCTACTTATGACATTGATCTGATTCCTATGGTTCAGATGACTGTCAATAGCCCTCTGGATACCACGACCATCTGATCTTGATCAGACAAAAAGCCCTACCATTAGGTGGGGCCACCTTCTTTTTGCGCTATGGCTGCCACGATCAACGCCACACTGAAGAGTGCGACAGCCAACAGCTATGTGACGTTGGCTGAAGCCAACACGTATTTTGAGACTGTTCCAAGTAGCACCACCTGGGACGACAAAACGGATGACGCAAAAAACCGAGCGTTAATTTCCGCAACACGCTGGATCGATACGTTGAATTTCTACGGCGATCGCTGCGATACCAGCCAAGCATTGAACTGGCCTCGTAATAATTATCACGTTGACCGGGTAGAGCTTGTTTGCACGAGTATTCCGAACGATATTAAGTATGCAACCTACGAGTTAGCGAGGGCATTAGCCAATGACACGGACTCGATTACAGGGTCTACCGGCGATACGGGATTATACGAATCCGTCAAGCTCGGAGAGATGGAAGTCAAATACAACACTTCTAGTCAGGCTACTGGAACTGTTAATAACGTATTCGACGTTTATCCTTGGCTTCAGTCTTATCTCGGCGCTTACTGTTTGGGTGGCAGTGGCTCGTATCAAGTCCGCGTTGTGAGGGGTTGATATGGCAGGTCAACTTGACAGTCTTTTTAAAAACGTAGCCAAGTCGGTAGTCAAAGACCTTGGCACGTCACTTGACACGTCAATTACTTATACAAAAAAAGCTTCTGCAACTTACAACGTGGCAACTGGTGCTGTGACGAGCACCGACACTAATTATGGCTTCAAAGCTCCTGTTGAATTTGTCACTTCAGACGAAGAGGCTGGGTATCAAGAGAATATCGCCCGCCTTTACATAACCCCTGATCAGATTGGAGATAATCAAGCCAATCTGCAGGACGAAGTGTCGCTGACATTCTCTGGAGCGTCTCGGAAGGCCAAGATTCAAGACATTCGCACGTTTAGAGGCGGTCAGGAATACCTTTACATTATTCGGGTGGTGTTCTGATGACGCTTGTAAACGCTAGAGCTGCATTCGAGACTGCGATTAACACTGCAGTAACGGATGCGGATGCCACGGTGTCGGTAGTATTTGATAACATGCCGTTTACGACGCCTGGTCGTGATAAGAAGTATGTGCTTGTGACGATTAACTTTGAGCAAGCCACACTCCAAAATCACGGCGCAGCTACTGATTTTTATAGCGGGAGCGTCCAGTGTGGAATTTTTACACCACGAGACGAGGGGACTGCTGGAGCGTCTGCGATTGCAGAATCAGTTATTGATGGTTTGACTTCTGTGAACGCCTCTAACTATACGGACACTTATTCAACTGTTCCAAGAGTTGAGCAGATTGTTGGCCCTACCGCAATTACGACTGAAAACAACAGTCATTTTCTGAGTGTTATTAACTGCCGGTTTACGGCGATTGCGTAATGGCTGGAGAACCAATTACTGAACTGGCCGAAGATCTTCGCAAATTTATTGAAGAAGGCCGTGCTCAGGCTGGGCCAAGGATTGTATTTGCACTGCAACATGAGGGCCCGTGGTGGACTGGAACGTTTGGCAAAAGCTGGAAGTTAAGCGCCACTAAAGTTCGACCTGTCAACGCTGAGAATGTTGAGCAGATAGGTGTTGGTGGCGCTCCAAAGCGCGACACGTTTATTACTGGCGGTGATTCGCTGTCGGCTAAGCGAACTGCCAAGCTTCCTCAAGAGCCACCAATTTTGCGTGTGCCCTATAACAAGTCTTTGTATATAGGCAACGAGTCAACTTATGCGGGATTTGCAACTAATCAGCCAGGTCAAACCATTAGAGGTACGACATATGAGCAACATGCTGACAAGTATCGGATTACAGCATCCAGTCCTGATTGGTACAACATTTACACGAATGGCGGCAAGATTATGGATGACCTGACAGAGGGCTTCAGGCGTGCTGGCGCAAGTAGGCTATAGTACAAGAGAAAAGTCATTAATTTGTGATGGAGCGCGCGATCGACAAGCTGTGCAATGCTTTTAACGTTGAGGAGCGTAGCAGTTATACGATTAAAAGCGGCGAAGAAGTCGTGCTCAAGCTCTATTGGTCTCCTTTAACGATTGCCGACCGAGACAAAATTAACGACACTTTGCAGGCGCTCAAAACGGGTGAAAAAGATAGCGGCATGGATTTTGCCGTTCAAATGTTGATTCAAAAAGCTGAAGATGAGGGTGGCAATAAGCTATTTCAGTCAGGTGATCGCGCCAAGATCCGTAATCGCTTGCCAATGACTGTCGTGATCGACATTATGGCGAAAATGCAGGGCCTTGAGGAGGTGGAAGAACCAGACGAAATCAAAAGCGAAGCTGGCGAAGGATAATTATCTATTTTTACAGTTTTTTATTGCTGAAAAACTGGGCATGACGGTTGTCCAGCTTCGGAACACGATGAGTACAGAAGAGCTATTTGCTTGGAGCGCTTACTGTGTCTTGAAGAGTGAGCGAGAAGAAAAAGAGATAGACAGGGCTCGTCAGCAAGCTCAATACCGTCGTGTGCGCTAATGTGTTCTTATTAGTGCAGGCTTGCTGTGGCTGGGGCTAACTACGAGGTCAATATCCAGCTAAAGGCCGATCCAGCGCTCAAAGCATTGGAGCGGATCGAGAAAAAAATCAATGGTTTAACAAAATCATCTGTTGATTTGCAGGACGCCAAGGGTGCTGCAATGGTTAAAAATCGCAATCTTGCGGACAGAATTAACAAGTTAGAGGAAAAGGGTGTCAATATCGCAAAAATGCGTGATCGATTAAATAGGGCTATTGAGAAAACAGATAAGGGCAAGTTGCGAACTGCTGCGGCGCATGAAAAGATTCTTCGTCGTGAGGTTAAAAATGAAGAGCGACTGCTTCGAGTTAAAAAAGATCAGTTGAAGGTTGATCGTCAGCAGCCCAAAAGGAAAGGTCCTGGTCGCGTTGGAGGAGCGGTTTTGGGCGGTGGTTTTCCATTGTTGTTTGGCGGCAGTCCATTTCAAGCATTAGGCGGTGCTGTAGGTGGCGCGTTTGGAGGGTTTGCAGGGGGCATTGGAGCGCAGGTTGCTGCTGGACAGATTGAAAATCTTTTTGCAAAAGCGGCACAGTTAGGACAAGGTTTAAGTGAACTAAATTTTGACCTGCAAGGCGTTACAGAAGCCGCAGGTTTTGCTGGCACGGAAACGGCGCAGTTTTTGGAACGGATTGAGCAGTATGGCGATGCAGCAGTTGCCGCTCGTTTAGCGACTGAACTGCTTGAAAAGCGAATTGGCGTTGGCGGAGTAAAGGCATTAAAAGATTTTGGGGAGAAGGCTGGTGAGTTGGGACAAGCATTGAGCACGATATTTACGCAGGTTTTGGCTGGAATTGCAGAAGCTGCAGGGCCGTTATTGAATTCTCTGGCAAAGTTTGCGGGCCAGCAAGCTGACATTGGAGCATTTAAAGCCAGAACAGGATTGGAAGGGCGTGAAAAATTAGCTCAAGATATTTTGACAATGGGTCTAGGAAAGACCGGCACAGGGGGCCTGGGTGTTGAAACTGCTATGGCCGGAGGCTTGAAAGCTAGAGCCAAGAAACTGGGAATTACGGATTTGAGCGATAAGGACTTGAGAGAATTTGCCGTGCAAACAGCAACTCAGTCTCAACGTGCTTTTGAGCTTCCAACAATCAAAGAGATTGAGTTTCAAGCCAGTCAGGTTCAAGATCCATCACAGAAAAGAGCTGCTGATAGAGCCAAAAGAGAGGCAGAGCGGAAGCAGTTAAAAGAATTTTTAGAGTTAAATAAGTTAATGACTTTAGAGCTTGATCGTCAGGAAGAGCTGGACAGGATGGCTGGCGAGCATATTGCTAAACAGCTAAATGACGCAGATCAAATAACTCAAAAGCAAGACACTCGTAGGGCAAAGCTGGAAGGAATTATCAACGGAACGGAGCGAGAAGCGGAGTTGAATGAAAGAATCAATCAAATCACACAGAAAGGGTTGTTGCCAGCGGATGAAGCTCGATTGATTGCTGCTGAAAAGCAACTTGATGCAATGGATCGACAGGCTGAGGCTGCTAAAAAGATTGAGGCTCAGTTTGAGCAGGTTGGGCAAACTGTTAAGAGTGGAATTGTAAATGGAATCATGGCTGCAATCGATGGTACAAAGTCATTGCAGGAGTCCTTGGCTTCAATTCTTCGAGATGTTGGCAGAATCTTTCTTAATCTAGCAATTAGTCAAGCAGGCAGTGCGCTAAAAATTCCTGGTTTTGCGGATGGTGGTTATGTTTCAGGGCCAACAGCTGCTGTTGTTGGGGAGGGCGGAGAGCCTGAATATATTATTCCAGAATCTAAGATGCGTTCTGCGATGTCACGTTATTCACGCGGTGCTCGCGGTGGTTCCGTTATTCCAGAAGCAGGAGGCTCTGGAACGTCAGGCGAAGGTGGCGGAACAGCAGTTGCCGCTCTAATCGATGTTCGCTACACCGTGGAACGTATCAACAGCGTTGATTATGTGACCGCTGATCAGTTCCAACGTGGAATGCAACAGGCTGCATCACAAGGTGCTAAACAAGGTGAACAACAAACGCTAAAACGTCTGCAAATGAGCGGCAGCACTCGTAAGAGGTTAGGAATGTGACCCAGTACGCTTTCGGCCATGCTCTACGGATCAAGAGCTTCAATGTCAATTCTGGACAGCTAGAACCGTTCCAAAGGTTTCAGAACTTTTTTATCGGCAAACAGATTACGCATGGAGGTCTTGATTACTTCTTCGTTCCATTTGGGTTTTCTGGTGTCACCGTCAACCGCACTGGTGATGGTCTTGAGGCCACCGTTGTTTTTCCAAACAATGAGCTAAGCAGATCCTGGGCTGTCAAAGCAGTCAATGAACATTATGTGATGGAAGTCGATGTCTTGATCATCGAGGATCCTGATCCAGTAACTGGTCCATCCGCTAGCCATACCATTGTTCATACTTTTACGGGGCATGTGACAGGAGGTCAGTGGGACAACGTTTCGTTGAACATTGCGCTCAGTTCTGTTCTGGATGCTGTTGGAACGGATGTTCCTAGGCGATCATTGACGCGTGCTATTGCAGGCAACTTGCCGATTTCCAGCAATGTCAGACTGCAGTGATCTGATCGGGATGCCGTATCGGTTTGGCGCTGATGGTAGTGATGGCTATATCGACTGCATCCACTTGTGTTACAAGGCATTGGAGCGGATGGGAATTGAAGCGCCACCGTTCAAGCAGTCGTGGTATGAGGCAAGCAAATGGGAAGTGTGCCGTGACCTGATGCGTTGGGGTGTTCGCGTAAAAAAGCCAGAGTATGATGGAGATATCTTATTGCTGCCCGAGAAGTCTTGGACATTCGCAGTGACTTGGCAGATGGGCATTTTGTACGTCCAGCCAAAAACAGAGAAGGTTCAGTGGTCTTCGGTCCAACTGTTTACGACGTACCACTGCTTCCGTACGAAAAGCAGTTAATTGATGCGATTGGTGTAACGGAGGAGGAGTATCGAAAGTTTACGGCTGAGGCAAGGCGCCGTGGAGCGGTAAGGCCAGCAGCCTATGACCGTATCCCTGATGTAGTAAATTCACTGGCTCCTGTTGCAGCTAAAACCGCAACACAAATAATTCTTACAAATATAGCCATCAGCCTTGTGCTGACTGGTGTTGCTTATCTGCTAACGCCAAAGCCGAAGATGCCAGGCTCTAACAAGCGTGGTGGTGTTATTGATCTTGGTGATGTCACGGGAGCTAGCAGGTTTACACCGTCAAGAGGTTTTGACACGATTGCAGAGCTTGCAGATTATGCAGCGCCAATCTCGCTTATTTTTGGTCTTTACCGCCGCATTGAAGAAGAAAACATTGGCGGGATGCTGGTTACGCTAAGGCTAGTTTGGTCCCGCATGTTTAGCCATGGCACCATGCAACGAGCAAAGTTAATGTTTATTGTTGGTGAGCAAGGGGTGCCTGGAACGGGTATTGCCGCACCAGACTTGCAGGGAATTTATTTAGGCAACAACGCGCTTGATTCTGTTTACAAAAACTTCTTTGCGTTTTATTGGAAGGGAGACTCTAGCGGCGACATTGCTAACAGGCGCATTTCAGCAGGCGACAAGGCGTATGGCACTATTGGTGGGCCGTCAACTGGTGATCCAGAAACAGTCAAAGGTGATGCAGATGTATTCACCTGTCCAACATTTAATGGTGATGACGATAAAGCATTTTGCCACGCTTATTCACCTGCAAATAATACGCAGTTTGGTGTTTATGGCGCCATGGCAAATGGAACAAGCTATAGGCTGAACTATAGAATTGTTTCGATTGTCGACGAAGCGCCTGGCGAAGCAAAGAAGTCGCTAACGATACAGCGAATTAAGATTGCAGGCGATTTGAATTATCTTCGATACAAAAAGGGCAATGAAAATGTTAGCGCTTCTGACAAGGAAGATCTTAAAAAAATCCGCGACCAATACCAAGCTGGAAAAGGCAGGAACTATAGCCCAAGAATGGGCCTTATTGAGTATAAGCGTGTTGACGAACAAAGCCCGATCAATATCCCAAAAGGGACAAAAGTTCAAGGACAACAGAATATTTACGGAGGAAGTATTGACAAGACAAGGGAAACGATTGACAACGTTCAAGATGGAGATAAGTTAACATTTTTAATTAGTAATAGTAGTATTGAGGCAGGCAGAACTGATGACGATGGGGAAAAGATACCAGGCTTTTATGAACGAAAAGGCAGGCGCGAGAGCGTTGAGGAAATCAATTCAACTGTTGAGGCATTGCAGGTTGAGGCAGATGCAACTTTACAGTTAGGGGAGCAAGTTGAAATCGGTGGATGTATCTGGAAGGTTATAGACAGGAGTCAAGCTCAATTCAATCCTGAAAATACAAATGACCAAATAATTGTTCTTCGGTGTGTTGATGCTTCTACTTCTATTGGTAAAAAAGTTGGTATTGTGTCGAAATCTGCAGTAGTAAAACCAGATCATGAATACATTGGCGACAGCGGTGAAGACGTTCAGCAGGGCATCGGTGAAAAGTTCTACCCATTAACGAAAGTTGCAATTGGGAATATTCGTAACAATCGCCCAGCCGTTTCAACAGAGATTGGAATCAAGAGCACGGTTTATCAGCGTTTAAATGGCTTATGTGCATTTAACAGCTTGCCAAGCCCTGAGGAGATTGAAAAATATGACAAGGATGGCTATCAAGTCAATACTGGAACGATCACAGCAAGCATTGTTCGATCTTCGTTCTTCCGTGTATTTATCAAGCTAGCATCGGCCCCTGAGGAAGATTTTGTACCATTCAAGCATTATTTTGTGGTCAGAGGCCAGCGTCCTGTTGCTCAGTACAACTTTATCAGATTTCAAAGTTTAGAAGCGCGAGAGCTTGAGTTTAAATTTGTGCCGATTTCAGGTAGTGACATCAACAATATTCCAAGCAATATAGTATATGAATTAACGCAATCAATTTCTACAAATAGCGACAGCAAACTGGATTCGTCTCAACGAGTGCAGCATAAAAATATGCCAAATATTGGAACAATATCTGCTCATTTTAATGGACGCAGGATAGATAATTGGAAGCAGCGCATACAGCTAAACAAGGAATTTGCGCGAAATGCTCGCAATCTGCCTGGAAGTGAAGGCCAAATACTGCCAATAGAAGTTGCGTACAATCAAGTTTTACCAGCAACAGCGCAGACTGGAAATACTGCGAGTGGCCAAATGACGCGGTTAAAAAATCAATCAAACGCAACAACAACACAAGGCAAAATTGCTGCATTTTTCCATGAAGTAATTGGTGACGCTGACGATCCTAATTACAAACCAGGAAGACGATATAAATTTTTGAGCTTTGAATATATTGATAATAAATCAAGTCGTTGGATGCACGTTAAATGGGTTGTAATAAAAGATCCACTCAGTAGTGATATGGCGTCTTGGAGCGGTAAAACACATTCATGGAAATTTGAAAAGGCAATAATTAAAGGCAGTGGTATTGGCAACAGAAAAGGTGATGAAGTACTGATTAGGCGCGGCTTGAGTGGAACAAATGCTATCGGCAGTTCTGAGCCAGCGTATGCGTCAAGCAATCCATTCAGGCAGCCTGACGGCCAAGATTTAATGCAATGGTCAGGCATGTTGTTTAAAATCAACGATGAAGCAGATGCTGAGACAATCCCTGCAAGAAGCCAGGCATATCGGTATTACTTGTTTGACAATACAAATCCAGAGGAGGCCGTTGGAACGACAAAAACTGTCCAAAAAGTTTTTACAAGCGGAGGGAAAAGTATAAGACTAAAAATTACAGGCGAAGCACTGCTAAACACTGTCGGTTATCAGTCAGGTGATGGCATTGAAGACGGCAATGCTTATTACAATGTTGGCAACAAAGCTCGCTGGCGAATTAACTCAATCGAGGTTGTTCAAGGCGCTGATACGGATGCAGGTTGGGAAAAAGGCGATACTTTTAAAGAGTTTCATACGCCTACCAATTCAAATCCATTTAAAACATCTTACGATAAGGTTGGGCATCAATTTGTGATTGGTGACGTTGAGGACACAGGAACCCCGCCAATCGTTGAGGTAGAAGGAGAAACGTTTGTCGAGTCATCGCAGGTTACTGACATCAGTCAATATCGTGATTTTGTAGAAAAATCAAATCTTAATAAACCAGAGCATGAGATTGTTTATGTCAATGAGATGCAGATCAATGAAAAGGTGCCAACCTTTAACAACTTGACGTTGGCAGGGCTTTCGTTGAAGGCTAGCCGCAGCTTTACGCAGCTTGATCAAGTCCGCTGTTGGCTCGCTAGTGGGATGCATGTGGAGCGGTTGCATCCAAATAGATTGCGTGCTTACAACGATCTAGATGAAATTGGTCCTAGCAACTTGTTCACTGATCTTGTCTACTTTTTGCTGACTGATCAAGTTGCTGGTGCGGGTGGTTTGTTGGCGATGAACCGTGACAATCCAAATTTAATTGAAAAAGAACAGTTAATTGAAACATCAAAATTTTTATTTAATGAAAAATTATTTTTTAACGGGCCTATTGTTGAGCGAACAAATCTGCGTCAGTTCATTATGGATGTTGCGCCATTTTTCTTGTGCAACTTTGTGATTATTGATGGTAAGTTTAGCTTAAAACCAGCGTTGCCGGTTAGCGGGTCTGGCAAGATAATTGAGGATGCTGTTCCAATCGCACAGCTCTTTACTTCTGGCAATATCTTGGAGGATACCTTCAGGGTTGAATATCTCAGCGCAGAAGAGCGCAGGGCTTTTAGAGCGGTTGTACGTTTTAGACAAGAGCGAAAAAATAGCCTCCCAGAAGAAAAGGCAATCAGCGTCAAAACGACACAAGACAACAGATTGTTTGATGATGCTGGTGTCAACGTGCTGCCTGTTGAGCAGTTTGACCTGACTCAGTTCTGCACTTCACAGGAACACGCTGAAAAGGTTGCCAAGTATTTCTTGGCATTGCGTGCTCTTGTTACCCATACGATTAGCTTTTCAACCACTCTTGAAGGTTTAAGTATTCAGGCTGGTTCGTTCATTAAAGTCACTACTGAGTCAAGCCCTTACAGCAGCGCAAATACTGGAACAATCAATAGTTCTGGTGTTGTTACCAGCGTTAGTGATTTGCCGGATGGCACTTACAACGTTGTTTATTTCCAGATTGGATCTGAAGAGGTTCAGGATGGAACGATGTTTGTTGCTGATGGCATCGTGACTGAGACAACATTCCACGACACAGTTTTCACGATTAAAAACGATGAGATCAGTACCAATACATACGTTGTCGAGCAACTGACATTCTCAGATCAAGGTACAGTTGATATTGTCGCGTCTGAGTATCCTTGCAATGATGATGGCAGCAGCCGCATCGTTGAAGCGATGAACGGTTCCTTTGACATTAGGTAATGGACTTTCCTGCACTGACGCCAACTGCCCGATCGTTTGAGTCGGGTGATTTCCCGATCAAGACGTTTAAGGCGCAGAATGGCGCGGAAACGCGGATTCTGTATGGCAGCAACCGCACGAACATGAAGCTGCAGCTCACCTATGCAAACATCACTGACGCACAGGCTGAACAGTTTCTAGATCACTACGAGTTTGTGCGCGGCACTTTTGACACGTTCAATCTTGGTCAATCAGCGCGTGGTGGATGGGAAGGAAACAGTGATGCGCTCGGTGCTCAAACGACTGGCAATAAGTACCGTTACGAGAATTCGCCTCAGCTCGCTCAGGTGCGCCCTGGAACGAGCACTGTTACAGTGAATCTGATTGGTGTGCTCTGATGGCGAAGGTCTACAGCGGCAGAGATGGAGTCATGCAGTTGTCAGGCACGACTCTCGCCAAGGTGGTTAATTTTTCGGTGCAGTCAAGCCTAGAAACACTTGAGACGACGACGTTAAGCGAAAATCTGCGTAGTTACGTTCCAGGTGTTTCAGGGTATAGCGGCAGCGCGACGTTGCTGTATTACAAGGACGACAGCAGCAATATCAACACAAGCAATCTGCTAGCCAACGTTTTCAAGACCGGATCTGACGGTGTTTCCAGCGGTCAAACTGTCGATCTGACGTTTCGTTGGGTTGATGGCCCTACCAATAATGACATTAGGATGACCGCGTATATCACCAGCGCGAGCATTGGTGCGGCAACTGGTGACATCGTTCGGGCTGAAATCAGCTTCCAAGGCACTGGAGCGTTGTCTACCGTAACGATCTCATGAGTGTTTATTTAGGTACGTTTGGTCAGGTTGAACTGCGTCGGCAGTTTGAAGATACAGACCTGCGCTCCACGGTAAACACCAGTGATGTCAACGTTAGTCGTAAGAGGCTTAGCTTTGATTTCCAGCGTGGGCAGTTGATAACGGGTGATCAGGTTGAGATTACAAGCACTGATGGCTCTGTGCTGTCCTTTATTGATAGCTACAACAAAACAGGCGTTAAACGGTTTATCAACGTAGACGATATTGGCGGAATTCGATTGTTTACTAGCTATGCCGATGCCATCAATGGTGCGTTAGCTGATGCAGTCACTCTTGCAGTTCCTTCTGCAAATGTACCAATCAGAGTATCAGTTGAAGATTCAGATTTTAGAATTGTTGCTCAGGTCAATAGCTTTGAACTGAATACACAGCGCGAAACTGTTGACACAACAGCATTATCAGACGACTTTCGCAGTCAAATCAGTTCATTGATGTCTGGCTCTGGCCGGATGTCTTGCTTTTGGGAATATACAGGCGAAACAGTCAATCAAGTTCCGCAATACTTGTTGCAACTTGTTCTGCGTACAAAAGTAGGCAGTAAGTTCAGAGCAAAGTTTTATCTTAAAACGTCTGGCTATAACCCAAGCGGCGTAGCGGCAAATGCCAATGATGAGATCTGGTACGAATTCGACGGTGTCTTAACAGCTTGCGCTACACAGTTCAGTCCATCAACTGCTGTGCAATTTACGGCTGACTTTGTCACAACTGGTGAAATACGCCTGAGAGTCAGCCTGGTGCCATCTGACAAGCTCTTGCAGGAAAACAGCGATGACATACTCTTGGATCAGGATGGCACAGCTAAGCTGTTGCTAGAAAGCTCTGACGTTTAAGCCCCTGGAGGCTGCTCATCCATGGCCGATCTTAAAATCAGTGAACTGAGTGCTCTTGCAGGGGCAAACCTTGTAGCTGCTGATGAGCTGGCCATTGTCGATGACTCGGCAAGTGAGACGAAAAAGATCACAGTTTCTGATCTGATCGCCAATGGTGTCACGGTCATTAGTGACGATACGATCCCTGGCGCGAAGATCCTGTTTGCCGCTGGTGATATTGCAACTGCTGCCCTTGCCGATTCAGCAGTCACTACAGCCAAGGTTGCTGATGATGCAGTGACGGCAGCCAAGTTGGCAAATGAGTCAACTGTTGATCTCGTCACCACACTGCCTGCTTCTGGAGCATTTACTGGTCAGCTTGCGCTGGATACAGATGACAACAGCCTGTATGCGTGGGACGGATCTGCATGGCAAAGCCTGAAGGCTCCTGGTTCAATCAATACTGTCAGTGGCAGCACGACTGGCGAAGTCAACATTGTTGCGACGACAAGCGGATCAACAGTCACAGTTTCTGCAACGTTAGATGACACGACTGCTGCTGCTCAATTTTTAGCAGGTCCAACAGGTGCTGCTGGAACGGTTGGTTATCGAGCGATTAGCGGAACAGATCTGCCAACAGCAACGACTTCAGCAAAAGGCGGTGTCATTGTTAATGGCAATGGCTTGACGATGGATTCTGAAACCATCGAGATTGACAATACTGTCACGGCTAGTTCAACGCATCATGTTGTTACTTATAACGCTCAAGGATTAGTCACTGGTGGTCGTGTTATTGCATCTGCTGATCTGCCGATTGCGACTACATCTGCTGTTGGTGGAGTCATCGCTGGTGATGGCTTAGCAGTTGATGCAAGCGGCAATCTAAGCATCGACAATACGGTAACGAGTGGAACGTACACCAAGGTCACAGTAAGTGCTCAAGGTGTTGTTACTGCTGGCGACACGCTTGCTGCTGATGATATTCCTGATCATTCTGCCGCGAAGCTGACTTCTGGCACGATTGGCACAAGTTTGATTGCTAATGATGCAATCACAGCCGCCAAGATGGCTGATCAATCAACAGTTCTGTTTGGTGGTGCATTAGGCAGTGATAACGTCACGATCTTCCCGTCTGGTGACTATAAGGGTCAGATGTTCTGGGATGAGACCTCAGAAGACCTTTATATCTACACAGGGTCAGCATTTATCCCGATCACGGTGTTGTCGGGCAACTTGGTGAATGCTGGTGCGTATGACGCAAGCACAAACACGATGAGCAGCGTAACAACTGCTGGTTCATCTGCTGGTTTTTCTGCTGGTGCTGCATTGCCTGCTCCTGCTGCTAGCAACCTGAATCACTACGTTGTTGTCGATACGAGTGGTACGGGAAGTGGTGCGGCACCTGCAGTTGCTTTGGCTCCACCGGACATGTTGCTGTCTCAAGGTGTTGGGACTGAGTATGCGTTGATCGATGTATCGAACGCTATTGCCGGTCAAACTGCAAGCAACATTTCGTTTATTGCTAGCGGCAACATTGCGGCCACTGATGTGCAGGCTGCATTGCAGGAAGTTGACAGTGAAAAGCTGCAAAAAGCTGGTGACACGATGACTGGTGCGTTGGGCATCGGTACTGCTTCTAGCATTGTATTTGAAGGTTCCAGTGCAGATGATTATGAAACGACGCTGACTGTTACCGATCCAACTGCTGATCGCACAATTACGCTGCCAAACGTAACTGGAACAGTTGTCACGACTGGTGATACGGGCAGTGTTACCAGCACGATGATTCTGGATGGCACGATTGCCAACGCAGATATTTCTAGTACTGCAGAGATTGCAGTTAGCAAGCTAGCAAACGGTACTGCACGTCAATTGCTGCAGACTGATGCTGCTGGAACGGGTGTTGAGTTTACGAGCAATGTTGATGTCCCTGGAACGCTGGATGTAACTGGTGCAGGCACATTTGATTCAACAGTAGGGGTTGCTGGGTTACTTAGTGCGGATGGAAAGCTCAATTATCCAGCTGGAACAGCAGCCGCACCAAGCCTGTATTCAGGCAGTGATACGGATACTGGCATTTATTCACCAGGATCAGACCAACTAGCCATCAGCACTGGTGGTACTGGCAGGTTGTTTGTTGACGCGAGTGGAAATATTGGGGTTGGTACATCAACGCCAAACAGTTACTCTAATTACAATACGCTGACTCTTAACGGTACAACGGGAGGCTCTCTTGACTTTGAAAGCAACGGAACATTAATTGGTCAAATTTATTCTACCGGCTCTCTTTTTAGACTTGATGCTGTGGGAGCGGCTACAGAAACAACATTTATAACAAATAGTTCCGAGCGAATGAGGATAGATAGCTCGGGTAACGTAGGCGTAGGGACAAGTTCGCCCTTTAGTACAAACGGGACCAATTTAGAGGTTTTGCATGACAACTCTAGTGGCGCGA
>Ga0255781_10001020_pt1 | contig 23020 bp, 35 predicted proteins | sample 101ome_21_FD_179979 | JGI IMG/M metagenome (GOLD analysis project Ga0255781, IMG submission 179979) | Coastal salt marsh microbial communities from the Groves Creek Marsh, Skidaway Island, Georgia - 101413BT metaG (version 2) | ecosystem: Environmental > Aquatic > Marine > Intertidal zone >... | reverse complement strand
AGGATCAATAGTGTACTGCTTGAGTGCGAGTTTGTCGTTAACGTCATTCAGGTTCACAGTATCGTAAACCTGTCTACCAAACTTCTCATACACATGAATAAACTTGACTGGCGTGACTTTGTTCTTGTCAGTGTCCACCGCTGCCCTCGCTTCGATGATGGCATTGATCTTGTCAGGTATATCAGGCGTCAGGAAAGTATGCCCCACATCCATCAGGTGCTTCAATTCCATGAGCATTGTGTCACCCTTTGAGGTGCTGTACACGCCAAGATCAGACCACGCGGTTGATAGTTTTTGTTCTAAATGATTACTGGCACGGCGTACCTTGTCACTCACCTGCGACACGAACATATACATAACATCTCTTGGTGACATTTTGCGGATGAACGCACTAGCGTGCTTCAAACTTGTTGCACGGTTCTTCGACATACGCATGTAATACTGTTCGTTGTAGTCAGCGTACTTACCGTTCTCAATAAACGGCGATGCTACCATAAACATGTCATCACCATAGCGTGAGGTTTGGAAGTCCCCATAGCCAATGTAACCCATGGCGATCAAGTCGGTCTCGCGGTATACCCATGACGTTTTCTTATCACGTGGGGTGATCTTGACCCCACGCAGTTTCTTCTGCACTTCGTGTGCGAAATCTTGCAACCCTATAGGCTGAGCAAAATCGGTATTGTCCTGTTCGTTGATGGCTTCAACGCGTTCTAGTTTTATTGTCATTTGTTTTCTCCATATTGTCTTCTCTATGTTTAACATGTTTGAGCGTAAGGTTACGCCCATCCATGTCGGCTAGTCTTCTTTTTTGTTTATGCTGTCCTTTCTTTTTCTTAGGCATCACGTGCCTCTTCAAATAAAGCCGCAACCTTATCCCACTTATCAGCTTTATCTTGTAACTCCGCGTATTTCTCACGCATGTCGTACATCTCACACGCATAACGCTTAACGGCTTCCGCTTTTGCCTCTTCTATTGCTTTCCACAAACGACTAACTTTGTGGTACGACAGGCTTCCACTGGCTGTATATACTTCAAGTCGGCTTATCTGGTGCTTCGCTAATTGTTCTTCAGCAAAACAGACTGCATCTGATTTACGTTCAAAAAATCTATGCACTAAAACCCCTGCCTGATGCACTATTAGCTGACCGCTTGTACCTATACGGTATTCCCAGTTATCACGCTGCGCGTTTCTAGTAACAGCGGCAGGTGGATACCAATGATCTAAATTTGCAGCCATATTACATCTCCCTTGATTTGATATGCACAGTCTTGCCGACTGGTGGTTTGGCACCTTTGTTGTCCAACACGCACCATAGTGTCGGGCATGTCCACTGACCCCATGACCCCCAGAGGTAGCCATCTGTTAAGATGATAGCTGCTTGCGGTTTGACGCCGAACTCCAACATGTACTGTGGCACACACTCGACATCCGTGCCGCCACCCCCTGCAGGTTTAGTTGACTTGGCGATGTCATCTAGCTTGTCCATCTCGTACACTTCGTCACGACGAATTTCTGTATCCCAGTAGAGTATACGTAACTTGTCAGGACGAACTGTGTCACAAATGCCCGCAACTTCTCCAAGAAACGTGGACAACTCACGCGCCCCGATTGATCCAGACGTGTCAATGGCAACCACCAACTCGCCCACCTTATCGGTTGCACCGCGTGGCATGTAGATGTCTTGCGCCAAGAACCTGCGGTTAGGACGATCCCATGTACTGAAGTCGTTACCTGCACAAGTATCGGTGATGAACTCACGCAACTCTTCACGCCAGTCAACTTGCGCTTTGAGTAACTCTTCAAGTTCACGGTCAGCACCAGTGCCCATCTTACCTGCGACTAGCGCACCTTGGCGTATGGCTTCGTCGATGTCACGTGCCAGCTCGCGCTGGTCATCTTCAGACATTTCCTCTGCGTCATCCCACAGATGATCGTCAAAGCTACCCGGACCGGGGACAACCTTGTTACCTCCCTGTGGTTTGTTAGGTGGTTGGTTCAACTTGAGTATCCGGTAAACTTCAGCACTGTCCATGCCACGGAATTGTTCATCGAAACAACCTCGCTCCAACGGCCCAGTCATAGTCGCAAAGCCATCTTTGTTATCGTCAACGATCTTGATGTTGATGACATGATCGCATGAGATGTTAGCCAGTGTGTGGTCTTCATCCCATAGGTGCTTCCATGTAATAAGATGACGGTACAGCTTGTGATAGTTTTCGTGCAGCACCAAGAAGCGCAGTTCGGCATCAGACAGACTAGCAACAAACGCACGACCATAACCTTCATCGCGTCCGTTGGTGTAAGCTGTCGGATGATCCTCGACAATCTTACGTTCGCCAATCATCAAGATACCTGCAAGCGCAGTGTACTTGGGGTTGCCCATGATAGCGACCACCGCTTTGGATAGCCGCTCCTCTTCAGTTAGTTTACTAGCAAATGGGTTCATTAGTCGTTCTCCTCATTGTCGGTTAGTGTCATATCTGGGAATGAGTAATGCTTGCTCAATGCGTTGTATGTGTGTTCATCAATTTCAGTCAATGCACCTTCACTCACCGCAATATAGTCGTTGTAGTAACAACCATCGCCTTCATCCCAGACCATGTTATCCTCACCGTACCAAGTGCGAACGTGCTGTTCATGCAAGGCATCCGCACCCTCTCGGGTTTCTGCTTTAAAGCGGATAGGGGTGACATATTCAAACTCACCGTTCCGCTCGTCAATATTTGCTAACCAATATTTCATCTGTCGTTCTCCTAATTTGTTAGGGAATTCCCTAACGGTTACTTCTTATCTGCTGCGAACATGTAGTTGTTGTCTGCTGCCCACTTGGTGAACTTGGCGTTCTTCATCACCATGCTACGCTTGGCATACTTTTCTGAGCGCACGCCGTTGGCGAACATACCTTGCGCTTCTTTGTCGAGACGCACCAAGTAGTCCATCCACTTGTCTAGCCAATCAGCTTCGATTGAACCAAGCGCACGGAAGACAACCATACAAACAGCGGACGCACTGTCTGGTACTTTAGCAGTACGCGGATCAGCTTTGATGCTGTCTTGTGTCGGTAGTTGGTCAGACAGTTTGACGAAGGCCATCAAGTCCATCGCACCACGGTCACCAATCGCACCCATGAGCGCAGATGTCAGTGTCACGTCGTCCATGCCATCACGTGCGTTTAAGATGTCAGACGCAATCTCGCCAGACCGACAGGTGAAAAACGCTTTGCGTTGTTGTTTGGGATGGAAGATGTATGGGTTCTCGTCAGGGTCTTTGACCTCTTCGAATGTCTGCATGACTGAACGCGTCTCGTTGACCCAACCGAGCATGGTGTGGTTCATACCATTGTTGAGACCCCACTCAATATATTCTTCGGGTGTGGGTTTGCGTGTTGTCACGGATATGATCGCGTTGCGTTGGTGTGCAGGTAAGATGTCACCCAGACCCTCTGAACCGAGGTTAGATGTGCCGTAGATGATACTACCTTCGGGCAGCGCGATACTGTTGACCATGCGTTCAAGCATGATGCGACGAACACCCTTCTGCACTGGTTGCGGTGCTTTGAGGAACTCGTCAAAGTTGATGATGACCTTCTGGCCTAGATGCGCACCCAATTCGGCATTGGGAACAAACTCGACATAATCTGATATCATGTCTTCGGCTGCTTTCATGAACTTCGGCACAGACAAGTCTTGAATGTCTTTGTTTGTGCAGTCGAACTCTACGTATACGTGGTCAGGGTGACGTTCCTTGAGCATGGCTTTGATGCCCGAGGTTTTGCCTGTGCCCATGTGACCCTGCGCAATTACGGTGCGTTTGTGACCCACGCTTGAGATCAAGTCGGCGGTCTGTTCCAATGATAGTGCGTACATTTGATTAGCTTGCATGTCGTTCTCCTATTATGTCATGCGGTTGCTGTTAGAGGGGGATTACACGTACCAATACCAACATTGCCGCTGCTGTCGATACGCATAAGTTCGTAAGCCCCCAAAGTGTTGTTAGGGAATTCCCTAACGGTTCTCGTTATCGTCGCCGCGTGTGACAAACCACACGGTGGCTTCTAGCTTGGCGTTGCGCTTGTTGCGCTCGGCCTTCGCATCTGATTTTTTAGAGAAGCCTTTTACGCGCTCCCCTGTTTTACGGTTAACGATGTGGAATAAATCCATTGTGTACTCCTTAGAAGTTTAGGGATGGAAGGGATTTGATGACGTCTTGTATCTTGTGGCGCGTATCATCGCGCAGACTGTCATCACGCTTGACTGCATCGGACGTCAGTCCATACAGTGCGCTTTCGAGTTTCTGCCTCATGCTTTCCATCTGACTGTCGCCAGTGATGTTGCATGTTTTGAGCATGTCACAGAGTTCCAACGCCCGATCAAACACGGTGTCATACACGCGCTTGCGTTTGCCATCGGCGTCATAGTCAAGCTGTTTGACCAAAGTTGTCAGGTTGTCGTGCAGCTTGTGCCACAGATCATTCATAGCGTTTTTGATTTGCGCTTCATAGAATGACTGATACTGCTGCTTTATCATGTCCTCGGCCTCGGTCTGGATATCGAGACGCCAATCAGATATGTCAGCCAGTTGCAGGTAGTTGATGCGCATGTAAAACTTGTTACGTACAGCCTCGGCTGTCGGATACTCGTCGCGGTTGAACATCCCGCCCAACTTGAGTTGCATCTGTGTAACTTCATAGTCGTACACGTTCACGAACTCTTCGACCAACCGATAGAATTCGTTTTGCGCTTCGGTCATTACTTCATGGTATTTGAAATACTGCTCCGTTGTGACCAGACGCAGACCCATGTCAGACCACGGTTGCGTCAGGCTGTAATGTCGATTGCGTGCATTCGCACCGAACTTGGTAGCGGCACTTAACTCTGCACAATCTACCAACTTCTTTGTCACGTTAGTAAGTTCCTTGGACGCAAGCGAGTTGCGATCCGCCACATCTTGCGTGGCTTTGTGGTCTTTTTTCCGTGCAGCCCAATAGCCAACACTGAATTCGACGAGCATCGACGACGATGCGATTGATGGCACACTGATTGTGCTTGGCGCAGGTAAGTTCATAGTTTTTCTCCTTTACTGTCTGCGGTTGTGTTAGGGAATTCCCTAACGGTTATCTTATTTTTTGATTGAGGTGTTTTAGTTCCTCTTTGTTTGTCACGCGAGTGTAGTGCCCCTTCGGTGTCGGCACGACACACCAACCTGCGCGTTGTTCTGCTGCCACCAAGTCACCACATGACATACAATGTGGATAGCCTAGTTCGGCGCGTTTATCTGGGAACCAATCCCCACACTCTGTGCATAAACTCATCACATATCCCCCCAACGCTTGCACACATGAGGGTTAGTCTTGTGCAGGTTGTGATAGAGCGAACGCGGTTGTTCGGTTGCGGTTGCGAGTTCGCGGTGTTGTGCAGGTGACAGCGCACGGTAGCCTGTCTTGAATTTGATCGGCTGACCAAACTTGCGTTTGTATGTACCGATAAGTCGGTTGAGTTCCTTCTGTGTCATGTTGACCTCGTTGGTTGTGTTAGGGAATTCCCTAACGTGGTTGAAATAGTTGGTTGGTAGCTGCAAAGTATCACAGCGTACCTATACTATATCATATGTAGCTTCTAATGTCAAGTTTTACCAAATGGTGGTATCTGATGAAATGTACGATAATGTTCTGTAATGTTCTAACAGGTGGGTCTGCAAGTGCTTGATATTATTGGAATGTTATTAAGTATTTTCGAAAAGCCAAAAATACCCGAGGGTGTGCGAAGCTGTGATTGACGCGAACATTAGCGAGAAGGGGGGTCAGCCTCGCTATGAAATGTTAGTTTTTTTTTTTTCAACTACATTATCAAATAATAGTAAATAGTAGTAAGTAATGACAAAGAAGTTGTCACTAGAATTCATTGCATACAACGAGACACCACGAAAACTAACCAAACTCAAATGTTCGTAAGTCGCAACTACATTTGCGAACATTGCAGAACAATTAAGAACATTGCCTTTTTTCAATGACTTAGCGCGTATGACTGCTCAAATAACTGGTATCGTATTTTTATTAGGGAATTCCCTAACAGATTGTGCGTTAGTTGGCGCAGGTCTAGTTAACGTGGTGGTCTGCATCTGACATATTACACGCACGCTTTGGCGTACGACTGCTCAAATAACTGGTATCGAAATTCGAGACACAAAAAAAGCCCCGAAGCAAAAGCCTCGGGGCAATGTGTTACGACCACTCGTCAAGGTCGTTGTCTTCATATCCGCACCATTGTGCGAAAGTAAACTTGTCTTGTTCTTGTTTCATGGTGGTGCGCATATTGACTAGCGCAGAATAATGTTCGCCTTTTAATTCGCGTTTTAGATACGGCTTGAAGCGTTCGAATTTATCGTCAGGCCATTGTGCGATTAATTTAATAGTGGGATGAATTATATGTTTCATGCTTTCTCTTTCTTTGGTTGGTGGCGTTAGGGAATTCCCTAACGCCGTTGCTTGATTAAACTTGCTTGGCAAGTTTCTGGATCGCGGCGATCATATCGGCAGCGTCAAACTTCCAATCGTCATTGCCTTGAATTGTTTTTACAAGGCTCTCGAATTGAGCAGTTAACTTGTCAGACGGTGCCTTCGGCGCTTGCGCTTTACCTTTGGCGTTAGACGTGACGTCCACCTTTGGTTGTTGGCGGCTCTTAAGAGCGTTCTTGACGTCTTTCATGAGCGAGCCGACTACCTTAGATATTTCGGTACGCCGCGCCTTGGCATCGCCAGTCAGGCTCTTAGGATCGGTTGCGAATAGCTTGAAATCCGCCGCAGGCAAACGTCCTTTTGCAAGCGATAGCTTAGCAGCCTCAAACCACTCAGGCGATGCAGTGCCCTCTTTCTTGCCCAAGGTCGGGCTAAGATAGTGAGTAAACGGCACCGCGTTAGCGTCAAGCGTATCATAGAATTTTGTAGCCGCTTTCTCGCCAGTAAGAATTGATTTGCCATATGCAATGTGCGCGGCGTTTAGATCGTTAGTGAATTGTGAATTTGTCATTTGATTTTCCTTTCAATGACTAGGTTACATCGGTCTTATTTGTTGCCGATGAATAAGTAATAGCACGTTAGGGAATTCCCTAACAGGTTTATAGCCTAAAAAAGATTACACGATAGCTTAGCTAATTATACGACAGTTTAGGCGAATTGCTGATTTGTTAACCATACCCTACCCCCACCCCCGCCTTGCTGCTTGTGACTCCGCACATCTGTATATATTACTAATTTACACGAATAATTGCCTAATTTTTCATTCTGCCGACCCCACCCCCCTCTATATAGGAAAGGCCCCCCTTATGGGACCCACACCTCCTAGTTGATAAAAAATTGTATATGTATTATGTTATCAGTATATTCGGCCTTAGAACCTGCGAAAATATGACACTACAAGTTGAACCACAGATCGGGATACCCGTAGAAGACGAACAAAAACGCCTTGAGATGCCTGACCGTCTCGAAGCGTTAGCTAAAACTGTGGAAGAGTTAGAAAAACACGGCTTAGATACTTCAATTACGCCTGACGACGAGAATGTAGCCACTACATTATTGGATGCGTACGCCCAAGACCCCGACAAAACGACCCGAAAAGTGTCCACACCCCGTGCGGCTACGCTGACGCCTGCCTCAATCAAGATGGCATCAGGGATTGTTAAGGAATTTAACCATTCCGTAGTGGATTCGGCTTTGCAACTACGTCATTTAGTTACCAATAAGTTGATTATTGAGAGCGAAAACCCCGATCCAAGGGTAAGAATGCGTGCTCTTGAGATGTTAGGCAAGATATCAGACGTAGGATTGTTCACTGAGAAGTCCGAAGTAACAATTACCCACCAAACAACCGACGATTTGAAGGAAAGACTGCGTGAAAAGCTGCAGAAACTCGTAAACCCTGCCGAATATGTAGAAGATGCGGAGATAATTGACGCTGTAGTGGACGTAGATGCGGAGTTAGGCGTAGATGAATAAGCAACTGAGCTTCAGCGAGGAAGAAATAGAGGTTATGCTAGGTAATCTTGACTCTTTCAGTGCCGAAGAGGTTGCCGAAATAGATCGGATGGTGGAGGAGCTTGCAAAACGCAACGTAACAAAGGCTGCGTACGACGATTTGATAGAATTTTGCAAGTATATGCAGCCAGATTACATCGTCGGCAAGCATCACAGGATGTTGGCGGACATGCTGATGGATATTGAGCAGGGAAACAAGGATCGTATCTGCGTAAACATACCTCCGCGCCATGGTAAGTCGCAGCTTGTGTCTATTATGTTCCCTGCATGGTTTCTTGGAAGGAACCCGACTAAAAAAGTCATGATGGTGTCTCACACTACCGATTTGGCTGTAGATTTTGGGCGTAAAGTACGGAATATGATTGCTACAGAACAGTATAAGGACATATTTCCTACCACCGCACTGGCACAGGATAGTAAGTCAGCAGGACGGTGGAACACCAACGTAGGAGGAGAATATTATGCGTGTGGTATCGGGTCTGCCTTGGCTGGTCGTGGCGCTGATCTCTTACTTGTGGATGACCCACACTCCGAGCAAGATGTCATCAATGGTAACTTCGATGTGTTCGAAAAAGCATACGAGTGGTTTACATTTGGTGCTCGTACGCGCCTCATGCCCGGAGGACGAGTTGCCATAATTCAAACTAGATGGCATCTCGACGACCTGACAGGGCGCGTAACAAGGGATATGGCACAGAATGATCTGGCTGACCAGTACGAAATTGTAGAATTTCCAGCAATTTTAACAATACCGAATAAAAAGACGGGCAAGCAGGTAGAAAAACCGTTATGGCCTGAGTTTTTTGATATGTCGGCACTGGAGAGAACCAAGGCGTCAATGCCTCTGTTCCAGTGGAACGCTCAATACCAACAACAACCTACCGCTGAAGAGGCTGCTATAATCAAGCGGGAGTGGTGGCAGACGTGGAAAAACGAGTACCCACCATCCTGTGAATTTGTTATCATGTCGCTTGACGCCGCAGCCGAGAAGCACAACCGCGCAGACTATACAGCGATTACTACATGGGGTGTTTTCTTGGAAGAAGAGAGCAGTTCATACAATATTATATTGTTAAATAGCATAAAAGAGCGTATGGAGTTCCCAGAGTTAAAACAACGAGCGATGGAAGAGTATGCCGAGTGGGAACCTGATTCGTTTATTGTGGAGAAGAAAAGTGCTGGTACGGCGTTGTATCAGGAAATGCGTAGGATGGGTCTCCCCATTCAAGAGTTTACGCCGCATAGGGGGACAGGTGACAAGACTGCCCGTCTTAACTCTGTGGCAGACATCGTGGCGTCGGGTATGGTCTGGGTTCCAGAAACTCGTTGGGCGGAAGAGGTCGTAGAAGAAGTTGCTGGATTTCCATTTATGAGCCATGATGACCTAGTAGATGCAACCGTAATGGCCCTTATGCGATTTAGGCAGGGTGGCTTTATTCGTCTTCCTACTGACGAGCCAGATGAACCGCGATTCTTTAAAGCACACAGACGCGGTTATTATTAAGAGGTAAACTATGGCTATAGAAAAAGGATTATATGAAGCGCCCGTTGGTATCGAAGACGACGTTGATATGGACGAGCAAGAGATTGATTTAGAGATTGAGGTAGTTGATCCCGAAGCAGTCACCATGAGTGACGGCAGTATGGAGATCACCCTGATACCAAATGCTACCGAAGCTGACTTCATGTCGTTTGATGCGAACTTGGCAGACGCGCTTGATGATACTGACCGTAACATATTATCCAGTGAGCTTGTCGGGCTTATCGAAGCTGACATAGACAGCCGCAAAGAGTGGACAGACGCGTACGTGAAGGGCCTAGACGTCTTAGGGTTTAAGTACGAAGAACGAACTACACCGTGGGAAGGTGCGTGTGGCGTGTACTCAAACGTCCTTGCCGAAGCTGCTATACGGTTTCAGGCGGAAACAATGTCAGAAACTTTCCCCGCTGCAGGTCCTGTAAAGGTCAAGGTCCTTGGTGAAGAGACTAAGGAGAAGACTGAGGCCGCACAGCGCGTCAAGTCAGACATGAACTTTGAGTTGACTGAGCGTATGGTAGAGTATCGCTCGGAGCACGAACGGATGCTGTATAGCCTTGGGTTGGCAGGTTCAGCGTTTAAGAAGGTGTATTTTGATCCGAATTTGGGGCGTCAGGTGTCTATATACCTGCCCGCAGAAGATGTTATCGTGCCGTATGGCGCATCGAACATAGAGACAGCAGAGCGTGTTACGCACTGTATGCGTAAGACTAAAAACGAGTTACGTAAGCTACAGGCTGCTGGGTTCTACCGTGAGGTTGATTTAGGTGAACCACAGCAGTTTCACAGTGACATTGAGGAAAAGAAAGCGGAAGAAAACGGGTTCTCTTTAACTGACGACAACCGTTATTATATTTACGAAATCCACGCCGATCTTGTCATTGAAGGTATTGATGATGAAGATGACATAGCTAAACCTTATGTAGTTACGATTGAGCGTGGTTCGGGCGAAGTGTTAGCTATTCGTAGGAACTACGAAGAGATGGACCCCCTGACACTCAAGAGACAACACTTCGTCCATTACCCCTACGTGCCCGGATTTGGCTTTTACGGTCTCGGCCTCATACACATCATTGGTGGGTATGCGAAGGCGGGCACATCCTTGATACGGCAGCTTGTTGACGCAGGCACGCTCTCCAATCTCCCGGGAGGGCTGAAGTCGCGTGGGCTACGTATCAAGGGTGATGATGACCCAATCGAACCCGGTGAGTGGAAAGACGTCGATGTGCCGTCTGGCAGCATCCGCGACAACATTATGCCACTACCGTACAAGGAACCTAGCCAGACCCTTCTCGCCCTCTTGAATCAGATAACACAGGAAGGACGTAGGCTAGGTGCTATTTCAGACATGAACATTTCGGACATGTCGGCTAACGCACCAGTTGGCACAACTCTTGCATTGTTAGAACGTACCCTGAAGCCCATGGCTGCAGTGCAATCAAGAGTTCACTATTCAATGAAGCAGGAGTTTAAGTTGCTCAAAGCTATTATAGCTGAGCACGCTCCTGCAGAATACTCTTACAGGCCCGAGAGAGGCGAGGTAAGCGCTCGTAGAGCAGATTACATGCTTGTGGACGTTATACCTGTCAGCGACCCTAATAGCTCCACTATGGCGCAGCGTGTGGTTCAGTATCAGGCTGTTCTGCAGATGGCACAGCAAGCCCCTCAGATTTATGACTTGCCACAGTTGCATAGACAGATGATAGAGGTACTTGGTATTAAGAACGCAGACAAGTTAGTACCTGTGGAGGAAGATACGAAACCGAAGGACCCAGTAAGCGAGAATATGGACGTACTGAAAGGTACACCGATAAAGGCGTTTATCTATCAGGATCATCAGGCGCATATCACAGCACACCAATCATTTATGCAGGACCCTATGGTTGCACAGATGATTGGGCAGAACCCACAGGCGAAACAGATGATGGCTGCATTGCAGGCGCACCTAGCAGAGCATCTTGGGTTTCAATACCGCCAACAGATCGAAGAAAAACTGGGTGCACCATTACCTGCTCCGAACGAAGAGTTGCCAGAAGATATCGAAGTTCAACTGTCACGTCTGGTCGCGGACGCAGGCAAACAACTTACACAGACGCATCAACAGCAGGCAGCACAACAAAAAGCACAGCAACAAGCGCAAGACCCAATTTTGCAGCTTAAACAGGCTGAAATGCAGGTCAAACAAGCTGAAGTACAACGTAAACAGGCTAAAGATCAGGCCGATACTGCCATTAGGCAGCAAGAATTACAGCAGAGAACCGCTAAAGATATGGCGTCTGCTATGATTGAGTCGGAGAAGTTGAAGATAGAACGCGCAGAAGTGGCGTTAGAAGCACAAGATAAAGGTGTAAAAATAGATCAAGCGTTGCGCGATTCGGAAGATCGCACAAACTTGGAGCTTTTACGGATATCGGAAGGCCGTAAAAACTCAAAAAGAGGAGGCCAAAAAGAGGAGTAATATATGGCAAAAACCGTATTTGACGTACTTTTAGAGCGGATAAACGATGATATCGCTCGCTCTAAAGATTTTATGGCTGGTGGGGGTCCTAAAGACTTCACTCAGTACCGAGAAGCTGTAGGCGTGGTTCGGGGTCTCGAAGCCTGCAAGCAATATGTAGAGGACCTCTCGCGCAACTATTTGGATAATGACGATGACTGAAGCAGCAGTAAACATCAGCGAAACCGATTTTGAACAACAACTACCTACCCCTGCAGGTTATAAGATACTTATTGCTTTGCCGCAGGCGTCAGAGACGTATGAGGGTACACGTATTTTAAAATCAGAGAAGGAACGGGATTTAGACCACATCATGTCTATTATTGGGCTTGTTGTTGATGTGGGAAGTCAAGCCTACGCTGACAAAGAACGTTTCCCTAACGGCCCTTGGTGCAAACAGGGAGACTACGTGATGTTTCGAATGAACTCGGGCACACGGTTTAAACTGGGTGGTACAGAATACCGCCTAATGAATGACGATAATATCGAAGCGGTTGTTTCAGACCCTTCAGGTATTACGCGAGCGTAGGAGATAAGAATGGCTTTTCAAAAAGTGGAATTTGAATTTCCTGATACTGACGAGAAAGAAATCGACGTAGAGCCGTCGAGCGCGGAAGTATTGGGTAAAGACAGTAAAGAAGTGGAGGTAGAGGTTGAAGACGAGCCTACACAGTCCGTTAAGGAAGAGGCTAAAGCGCCTGCTAAAGACGACGATGATTTCGAAGTCGAAGTGGTCGATGATACGCCGAAAGCGGACAGAGGGCGCAAACCGTCAGAACCACCTGCAGAAGTAACAGATGAGGAGTTGGAAGACTACTCTGAGAAAGTTCGTAAGCGTATTCAACACTTTAGCAAGGGTTATCATGACGAACGTAGGGCAAAAGAAGAAGCCTTACGCGCTCGTCAGGAGCTTGAGCGTGTTACTCAACAGCTTATGGAAGAGAATAAAAAGCTGAAAGGTAACGTAAATAAAAACCAAACTGCTTTGTTAGAACAGGCTAAGAAAAACGCTTCGATTGAACTAGAAAGTGCGAAAAGTGCGTACAAACAAGCGTACGAGTCGGGAGAGTCCGATGCGGTACTTGAAGCTCAAGAACAGTTAACGAATGCTAAGATTAAAGCTGACCGACTAGCAAACTTTAAGTTACCAGCTTTACAGGAGGAAGAAACTCCTGTACCATCACAACCAGAACCCGCTCCGGCTGTACAGGTCGATGCACGGGCCGCAGATTGGCAAAAGACTAATTCGTGGTTTGGCACCGATGATGAAATGACGAGTTTTGCGCTGGGGTTGCATAACAAGCTCGTCAAACAGGGCGTAAGCCCGCAAAGCGATGAATACTACCAGAGCATTGATGCTCGTATGCGACAGGTATTCCCCGATAACTTCGAGGACGCCGCAGAACCAGAGGCTGAAGAGCCAAAGCGAAAAGCAAATGTGGTCGCACCCGCAACGCGGAGCACAGCACCTAAAAAGGTGACCCTTACCAAGACCCAAGTGCAGATTGCTAAAAGGTTGGGGTTAACTCCTCAACAATACGCCAAACAGGTTGCATTAGATATGAGGAAACAAAATGGCTGAGAACCGAATCAACCGCGAGTTACAAACTCGTGAAAAAACCGCCCGAAAGAAGTCTTGGCAGCGCCCAGAAACGCTACCATCACCGACACCAGAGGACGGTTATTCGTATAGGTGGATACGGGTGTCTACCCAAGGTAACACTGATGCCACAAACGTTTCTTCAAAACTTCGTGAGGGTTGGGAGCCTGTAAAGGCCGCAGATCACCCAGAGATTACGCTTGTTACTATTGAGAACGAACGGTTTTCAGACAACGTAGTGATTGGTGGTTTGATGCTTTGCAAAGCTCCAACAGAATTAGTCGAAGAGCGTAATGACTATTATCAAACTCAAACACGTTCTCAGATGAATGCTGTAGACAATAACCTCATGAGAGAAAACGATCCTCGTATGCCTCTCTTTAATGATAGGAAAACGAAGGTCACCTTTGGTAACGGAACTTAATAGGAGCTTAAAATGGCTTATCCTACAGTAAGCGGTCCTTACGGACTGGTTCCGGTTAAACTGCTGAGCGGTTCTCCTTTTGTGGGTGTAACTCGTCACTATAAAATTGCTAGTGGCTACGCTACTGCCATCTTCAACGGAGATGCTGTACAGTTGGTAACCGGAGGCACTGTTGAGCGTGATACGTTCGACGCTGCCATGACACCTATCGGTGTCTTTTTGGGTTGTACTTATACTGACCCTAACTTGAAGTACAAAGTGTTTCGCCAAGATTATCCAGCGAGCACTGTTGCATCTGACATCGAAGCATATGTCGTAGACGCAACCGATGTACTCTTTAAAGCTGCGGTACTGTCTTCAGGCACCACTATTGGTGATCTGGCACAGACAGATGTCGGTGCTAATGTCGCGGGTGTAGACAACACTGGTGATTCTACTTCGGGCAATTCTCGTTGTGGTATTTCAGATACGTCTGCAACTACAAACACTCTACCATTCCGTATTGTTGGTTTGGTTGAGGAAACCAAAAACAGTTCGGGTGGTTACACTGAAGCCTACGTTAAATGGAACGCAGGACATCAGTTTAACAACACGACTGGCATTTAAGGAGTGATGAGTCATGGCTATTTCTCGCGCCCAGTTACTTAAAGAACTCCTTCCCGGACTGAACGCTCTGTTCGGAATGGAGTATGCAAAATACGGCGAAGAGCACGCCGAGATTTACGAAACCGAAACCTCAGATCGCTCATTTGAGGAAGAAACCAAATTATCAGGCTTTTCAGCAGCGCCAGTCAAAGACGAAGGTTCTGCGATTGAGTATGATAATGCGCAAGAAGCGTGGACTGCACGTTACACACACGAAACCATCGCAATGGGTTTCTCTATCACTGAGGAAGCTATTGAAGATAACCTGTACGACTCATTGTCTGCACGTTATACAAAAGCGTTGGCTCGTGCGATGGCGTACACCAAACAAGTTAAGGCTGCATCTGTGTTAAACAACGCATTCGCTGCAGGCACAACTTACGGTGACGGTAAAGCATTGTGTGCAACTGACCACCCACTTGTCTCTGGTGGAACTAACTCAAACACTCCAGCTACCGCTGCTGATCTTAACGAAACTTCTTTGGAAGCGGCTGTTATTCAGATTGCAGGTTGGACTGATGAGCGCGGTCTATTGATTGCGGCGATGCCACGTAAGTTGGTTATCCCATCGAACCTACAGTTCGTTGCTACTCGCCTACTGGAAACAGAAGGTCGTGTTGGCACAGCGGATAACGACATCAACGCGCTTCGCAACAATGGTTCTGTCCCTGAAGGCTATGCAGTTAATCACTATCTAACTGATACTGACGCATGGTTCTTGATGACGGACGTTCCAAACGGCTTGAAGCATTTTGTTCGTGCACCGATGGCTACATCTATGGATGCAGACTTCGACACAGGCAACAGCCGCTATAAAGCACGTGAGCGTTACAGCTTCGGGGTCTCTGACCCATTGGGTATTTTCGGATCACCCGGTGCATAATAAGTTAGGGGGCTACGGCCCCCTTTCTTTTTGTTTGTTTTTATATTATACTAGATTAATCCCTGACAGTCGCATGGTGTGACTGACACTAGCCAAGACAGGAGATTCATATGGCTACTACAACTTTTTCCGGTCCTATTAAGGCCGGGTCTGTCCGTGAAGGCGCATCTGCCAACGTAGGTTTCGTTTTAATGGCGCAAAGCGGAAATGTTACTTTTGCTGCTGATGGCACAGAAACAGTTGTCGCTACTGTTCCCGCAAACAGTCAAATTTTTCAGATTACTGTAGATGTGACGACTGCATTTGATGCAGGCACAACCAACACGTTAGATATCGGTGACGGAACAACGGCTGATAAATACGCGGATGCACTAGCTGCTGGTGCACAAGCTCGTGTACTTGCTACATCTGACGTATCTCAGATTGGTAACCTGATTGATATCGGTACCACTGATGTAGATGTTACTGTGACATATAACCAGACAGGAAGTGCTGCTACCGCAGGTGCTGCCACTGTAACGGTGCTGTATTTGCAGAACCGCAACCTCTCATAAGGAGTAGGTAATGCCTAGATCAGACGTACAGACTAAACGTGTTACAGGGACAGGTTCCCTTGGCGTTGGTCCTGCACGCATTCGTCAGATACAAGTCTTAACTACATCGGGTTCTCCGCGTCTTACTGTCACTGATGGTAATGGCGGCAGCACAGTGTTGGATTTAGACTTTAGTGCTTCTGACTCGCATTCTGTCAATATCCCTGATGATGGGGTTCGCTGTGCATCTGATGTGTACATAAGCGCGTTCACCAACATCACGGCGATGACAGTCTTCTATGCGTAGGAGCATGACATGCGTGCATATTACAAAAAAGGCGGGGGTGTAAAATCCCCTGCTTGGCAACGCAAAGAAGGTAAAAGTGAGTCTGGTGGACTCAACCAGAAAGGCGTTGAAAGTTACCGCCGAGAAAATCCCGGCAGTAAGTTAAAAACTGCGGTCACCACAAAACCCAGTAAACTCAAAAAAGGTTCGAAGGCGGCTAAACGTCGTAAGTCTTTTTGCGCTCGCATGAAGGGTATGAAAAAACGCAATACCAGTGCGAAGACAGCAAATGATCCTAATAGCCGTATTAATAAGAGCCTACGGAAGTGGAACTGCTGATGCCACCTAAGTCTAAGAAACAAGAACGTTTTATGCAAGCTGTGGCTAACAACCCAAAGTTTGCTAAACAAGTTGGTGTTCCTCAGAGTGTAGGTGAAGAATTTACAAAACCGTCTGCGTTATCTCAAAAACGCAAACGCGAAAACGCAAGGAAGACAAACACGTAGTGGCTTTTCTACAATCAAACATCCCGTATTTCAAAGCATGGGTACGGCGCGAGTACACAAAAAACCTAGAAGAATATCACGGAGAGTTTCTTCACGCCATGGTTGTTGCAGTTACAACAATGCCGAATAGAACGCTTAGTTTTCAAGTGATCTTTACTGGCTGTGAGTCTGATGACACGGATGATTCAAACGTCCATGGCGGAGCTATGTGGGCGCGTATGCCGTTAACTGCGTTAGTTGCTGATACTCCTTTAGAAGAGTGGCCTGAAGAATTACCTCCATATGTAGCACAACCATGGGATTGTATGTCTCATACACATAGTGTGTACAAATTAGAACGCGCTTCCCCCGCGCCATGGATAGCTAAAGTAGATGGTGAGTTTTACCCCGCAAAGTATTATTTTACTGTCGATTACACCGATAGTGAAGTAGCTGACGACCCAGCGCAGCATAAACAAAGTCACGTACTTGAATTATTAGACGCTGGAGAGTATACAGGTAACATAGTAGCATTACCAAATAATCGGGTTCGCGTTACGCACCCTGCGTGGTTTGAGACAGGACAAGGCGCTCCAGACTTTAAACCAAACCAACATTCATACGGCTCAAAAGAAGATGTGGATTATGTCTGGGACACGGGCCGAGTGTTCAACAATCTGTATAAGGAGCCTGATGATGGCTAAAAAAGGTAGGAATTTGATGGGTGGGCGTAACCCAAAGCGTAAAAAAGCGATTAATTCTGCGGTAGAAGAAGCAATGGCTATGCCTATGAAACGTCCAAAAGCACGCCCAACAACGGGTATGACTTCTTCCCTACGCCCAAAGGCGCGGCCTGAAATGATGGAAGATGACGGCGGTGCTGTTGAACGCGGAAATCGTGCAGCAATGCGCGAAGCATACGACCAAGAAACATTAGTCAATAAAAAGGCTGGAGGTATGATGAAGAAAAAAGGTTATGCCCGAGGGGGTATGATGAAGAAAGGCTATAAGGCTGGCGGTAAGCTAGAAATGGTTAAAAACAAACAGGGCGACATGGTTCCTTTTTACGCTGCTGACGGCAAAGGCAAAATGAAAGCTGGTGGTAAAGTTAAAAAAGGTTATGCCAAAGGTGGCATGATGAAAAAAGGCTATAAAAAAGGCGGTAAAGTGCGTGGCGCAGGTATTGCCCAAAAAGGCGTGCGTCCAGCGAAAATGAGGTAGTCATGCGTAGGTACTACAAATCAGGTGGTAAAATATGCGCTAAAGGTAAAGCGTGGGCTAAACGTACTTTTGATACGTACCCATCTGCTTACGCAAACATGGCAGCTTCCAAATACTGTAAGGACCCTAAGTACGGCAAAGGTAAAAAGGCGAAGAAGTAATGGGTGAACTGAAGAAGTGGCGGGATCAAGAGTGGGTTCGCATCGGTACTGATGGGAAGATCAAAGGCGAGTGCGGTACTTCTAAGGACAAAAAGAACCCTGATCGTTGTTTACCACGCAGCAAAGCACAAAGTCTTTCAAAAAAACAACGCTCTTCTACGGCTAAAAAGAAGAAGCGTGAAGGAGCAAAAGGTAAAACTGTAGTAAAAAACACAAAAGCTGCTACAGTTAAGTTATCAGGTGGTGGGTTAGCACGGCGTAAGCGGTCTATCGCACGTGGCTGTGGCTCCGTGATGGAAGATAGAAGAAAGCAAACGTTGTATACATGAGGGTATAATATGGAAGTTTTTCAAAATGGCAGGTTCTCTACAGGTGAACCAGTGTATCAAATAGGCACAAAGAATGCCGATGGTACTTATACGGTAGTTGTCTTTGACTTGATGACGCAAGCACAAGCCGAAGCAAAATTGAAATCTATGGGTGTCAAGCCTGTGGCCTCTCCTACGGAGACTAAGTATGAAGATATGTCCAAACTCGAACTTGAGTCGTTTATGCGTAAGCATGACATAGAGTTAGACCGTCGTAAGTCTAAAGAGACATTGATTAAAGAAGTTGAAGCACACTTTAAAGGTAAATAGTTATGGCTACGTCAGGCACCACATCGTTTAACATGGACTTCACGGAGATTGCCGAAGAAGCATGGGAGCGTGCGGGCCGTGAGATGCGTTCTGGGTATGATTTGCGTACCGCTCGTAGATCAATGAACATTATGATGATTGAGTGGCAGAACCGTGGTATCAACATGTGGACTATTGACGAGGGTAATGTAAGCCTGACGTCTGGCACCACAGAGTATGATTTGCCCGCTGACACTATTGACTTGTTAGAACACGTTATACGTACAGGGTCTGGTAGCACGCAACAGGATTTAACTATCTCCCGCATAAGCGTTAGCACCTATGCGTCTATACCGAACAAGACAAATACGGGGCGTCCCATACAGATTTGGATTGAACGTCTACGCGATAACCCAAAGTTTAAAGTGTGGCCTGTACCTGACAGCAACGACTACACACTAAAATACTGGCGTATGCGGCGTATACAAGATGCTGGATCGGGTGTAGAGACTGCAGACATGACTTTTAGGTTTTTACCATGCCTCGTAGCAGGTTTGGCGTACCACATAGCTACGAAAGTACCCGAGTTAGGTGAGCGCATCGGTATGCTAAAACAGATGTACGAAGAGCAGTTTGACCTTGCTGCACAAGAAGATCGTGAAAAAACCCCTGCGCGTTTTGTGCCTCGTATAGCGAGGGTTTATTAATATGTCTGTGCAGTTTGCATCTTCTCAAAAAGCGTTAGGAATCTGCGATGTATGTGGATTTCAGTATAAGCTACATGAGCTACGCACTACAGTAGTAAAGGGTCGTGTCACTAACATTAAAGCCTGCCCTACTTGTTGGGACCCCGATCACCCACAATTAAAGTTAGGCGAGTTTCCTGTGAATGATCCACAAGCGTTACGAGACCCACGTCCTGACGCCGCTGAACGTGTCGCATCCAGAGATATTCAATTTGGTTGGAACCCTGTGGGTTTGAACGACCCGTTTGATTTAGCAGACGATGATTTGGTTGCCAACGGCGCTGTTGGGACTGTAACTGTATCAATAACTTAGGAGGTTGACATGGCAGAAAAGAAGAAAGCACCGAAACCTAAAAAGGCTAAAAAGCCTAACAAAAACAAAGGTATAAAAGTACGCGGCACAGGCGCTGCTACTAAAGGTTTGTATGCACGGGGGCCGATGGCGTAAGCTATGAATTATACCGAGCTGAAAACTAACATCGAAGATATCTGTGAAAACTCTTTCACGGACGATCAGCTCGCTATGTTTACTGAGCAGGCTGAACAGAAGATATACAACACAGTGCAGATACCTGCGCTGCGTAGAAATGTGACAGGTACGCTTACAGCTAATAACAAATACTTAGGCGCTCCGTCAGATTTTCTTTATTCTTACAGCCTTGCAGTCGTAGATGGTAGTGGTGTGTACTACTACCTTCTTAATAAAGACGTTAACTTTATGCGTGAGGCTTATCCTAACCCTACTTCTACAGGGTTGCCGAAACATTATGCTTACTTTGATGACGATACAATTATTCTCGGACCCACTCCAGACAGCAACTACACTATGGAGTTGCATTACGGATACTATCCACAGTCCATAGTTACTGCGGGTACTACGTGGCTTGGCGACGAGTTTGATTCTGCGCTACTAAATGGTGCTCTTATTGAGGCAATACGCTTCATGAAAGGTGAACCAGATATTATTCAAAACTATGAAAAGATGTACTTACAGTCTATTGCTTTGCTGAAAACGCTTGGAGATGGTAAGTTACGTGAAGACGCATACCGCTCTGGGCAATACAGAGCAGAAGTAAGTTAAGGAGGCTAATCATGGCAATTACTCAGGCAATGTGCACATCATTCAAAAAGGCCCTTCTCGACGGCGAGATGGACTTTAGTTCAGACACATCACAAACTTTTAAGATTGCGTTGTTTACATCGTCAGCTACGTTAAGTGCAGCTACAACAGCGTATGCAACGACGAACGAAGTATCAGGCACAGGATACACAGCGGGTGGTAACACTCTAAGTATATCTACAAACCCGACTACTTCAGGTACTACAGCTTATTTGAGTTTCTCAAATACAACGTGGTCTGCAGCGACGATTACAGCGCGTGGCGCATTAATTTATCAGTCTGGTGGCTCTAACCCAGCAGTTGCGGTTCTTGATTTTGGCGCAGATAAAACATCTACCGCAGGTGATTTTCAGATACAGTTTCCGACAGCCGATGCAAGTACCGCGATCATTAGGATCGCATAGGTTAAATAAATGCCTTCATCGACTACATATGTAGGATGGGGTTCTACAGCTTGGGGTCAAGGTTCTTGGGGAACCGACCTCATTGTTGTGTCGGTGGACGGCGTAGCAGCTACAGGTAATGTTGGCACTGTCACTGTAGTCGCAGAAGCAGTTATATCGCCTACAGGCGTAGCAGCTACAGGTGCTCTAGGTTCTGTAACAGTCACAGGGGATGCAAATGTTTCCCCAAGTGGTTTAGCAGCCACAGGTGGTATTGGCACAGTTAGTGTTGTTGCTGAAGCAAACGTATCACCTACAGGTGTAGAGACCACAGGCGCGGTAGGTACAGTCACCGTTACAGCCGACGCTAACGTTTCTCCATCGGGACTTGCTGCTACAGGTGCTATAGGTACGGTTACAGTTGTAGCTGATGCTAATATCTCTGTGACTGGTTTAGAAGCTACAGCGGCTCTTGGTACGGTTACAACTACGGCAGATGCTAACGTATCCCCATCGGGACTTGCTGCTACAGGTGCTATAGGCACTGTGTTTGTAGCTGTTGGGTCTACAATACAAGTTACAGGATTGCAAAGTAGTGCATTTGTTGGTACTGTAACGACATCAGCTAACGCGGACGTGTCTGTGACGGGTCTTGCTGCGACAACAGCTATAGGTACTGTTCTTGTTTGGGGTGAAGTAGATGACAACCAAACACCAAATTGGCAGGATATAGTTGATACACAAAGCCCAAGTTGGGCAGATTCGTCTAGTGCACAAACTCCTAGTTGGACCGATATTGCCGCTTGAGTGGTGCACCTGAAACAGCAACGATAGCCGCGTGAGGGTAACATGGCAACAGCATACACATCAATTCTTAAACTTGCGCTACCAGTGCAGGGTGAACTTTCTGGTACATGGGGCGACGTTGTAAATAATAACATTACGTCGATGGTCGAAGAGGCTATTGCGGGCCGTGCGGTAATCAACACGTGGACAACTAACTCGCATACGCTAACAAGCGCAGACGGTACTACATCTGAGTCTCGCTGTGCTATGCTTGAGTTTACAGATACAGGCACTGCTCTAACAGGCGATGCTACGGTTGTGTGTCCTACAGCGGCTAAAATCTACATTTGTAAGAACGATGCAGGTCAGAAGGTAACAATCAAGACTTCTGCAGGTACAGGCGTTGCGATTGCTGACGGGCAAACAATGTTCGTGTTCTGTGATGGCACAAATGTAGTCGAAGCCGTAACAAGCATGTCTTCATTGAAACTTGGCACTGCGGCTACAAGTGTACAGGTTACAGCCGTCCTTGATGAAGACGATCTAGTATCTGACAGCGCGACAGCCTTGGCTACACAGCAGTCGATCAAAGCCTATGTAGATAGTCAAGTCACCGCACAAGACTTAGATTTTGGTGGGGATTCTGGCACAGGCTCTGTTGACCTAGACAGCCAAACATTCACCATTGCAGGTACATCTAACGAGATCGAAACCTCTGCGTCAGGACAAACTCTTACGGTTGGACTACCCGCTGCGGTTACTGTTACAACATCTGTTACAACGCCTACAGTACAAGCTACGAACATAAAGGCCAATGATGGAACTGCCGCAGCTACTATTGCAGATAGCACAGGTGTAGTTACGGTAGCGTCTGCGGTTCTAACTACTGCGGATATAAATGGAGGTACGGCGGACAACGTAGTAATTGGTGGCACTACAGCCGCCGCAGGCTCGTTCACAACAGTTGGTGCGACAGGCAACATTACGTCTCAAGGCCAAGTCATCACTGACACAATCAACGAACAGACCGCTACTTCTGGCGTAACAGTTGACGGTGTTCTA
>Ga0255781_10001017_pt1 | contig 23028 bp, 33 predicted proteins | sample 101ome_21_FD_179979 | JGI IMG/M metagenome (GOLD analysis project Ga0255781, IMG submission 179979) | Coastal salt marsh microbial communities from the Groves Creek Marsh, Skidaway Island, Georgia - 101413BT metaG (version 2) | ecosystem: Environmental > Aquatic > Marine > Intertidal zone >... | reverse complement strand
ACCTTCTGGTGTAGCTCTTAGGTATTCAGCTACAGAACCTTCTGCAAATACAGGATCATCGTCGCCATATCTACTTAGTGCAGTCCTAGAATCAATCCTTGCCTGTAATGCTCTTTCTGGTTGGCTTTCTTCTATTTCACGCTGTTTCTTAGTTACGGCACGATTAGATGGGTCAGTAAACAAGCCTTTCACAAAATCAAAGCTACGTTGGTCTTCAAGAGCATCAAGGCCATACGGCACATCTTGAGCAACATTTTGCATGTACTCTGCCATTTGTTCAACAATGCCCTGCTCAACAGCCTCCCTGTATACATCAGGATAATTTGCTTTAAGATTTGCAATAGCAGACATAGTGCCGCCAGGAATACCACCATCGAACATGCGAACCACACCACCATCAGCCATTCTAGTGGGCTGCATTTGAGGTGCCTGATCCATCCCAGTGTTTTGTGCAATTGAACTATTTGGGTTCATGGCCTGTGACATCTGCATGATGCCACCCTGCGGGACACCTGCTGCAGTGATAGTCTCTTCGGCAACCGTCTTCATGTTTGCAGCTTGCTGACGCTGATATTCATCACGCATTCTCTTGCGGCGTTTAAGCTCACTAAGAACAAGAAACTGAGGTGCAAACCCTGTGGGTGCCTGCATCTCTTGCATTAATCTTTGATCGGGAAGGTCTTTGAGTGCTTCTGTCTGCTCTATGATATTCATATTAGTAGCCTCCGTAGCCTCCGCCTAGTCCCCTGTATAAACCAAGTGCAGAGATTCCTGCGCCAAGAGCCTGTTGGATTGGATTGTAGCTTGCATACTGCATAGTTGTGCGATCCAAAGACCCAGTCGGTACACCACTCAAAATACCTGCGTATCTTTCGTACTGACTGATTGGGTAGTCTTGCTGACGCAAGAAGTCCTGATATGCAAGATCAAGTCTGGCCTGATCTTCCCCACGAATATCACGTCCCAATGTTTCCAGAAGCTGCGCACCTTGTATATCAGTGCCGCGCTCTAGCTCACCCAAGCCCACAAGGCCACGACCTGCACCCATTAGGTCACCATACAGACCTGCAGTACCGTATCTTTGTGCCTCTAAAGCGGCTTGAATTCTGGCTTGTTCAGCAGCATCGCCCGCCTGAACACGCGCTTGCTCGCCAACATCAATACCTTGTGTGCGCCCCAACTCAGCAGCTTGACCCGCCTGTACACGAGCGGCCTCATCAATATCGATGCCCTGTGTTCTAGCAAGCTCTGCCGCCTCTGCTCCTTGAATTCGCGCCGCCTCATCAAGACCAATGCCTTGGGTCCGTGCAAGTTCAGCCGCCTCTGCTCCTTGAACTCTTGCCATTTCTGCTGCTGTGCCTAACTGAGTGCGCCCTGTCTCACCAACGTCAATACCTTGAACTCTGGCTGCTTCTGCTGCGCGGCGACCCTCAACATCCATTTGTGCTGCACGGTCAGACTCAAACATCTGCATTGCACGATCAAATGCTGCTTGGCTACCTACCTGCTGAATGTCACCAAGTCTATTCTGTAGATTTTGCTCTGCCATGCCTTGAGCAACGGCCTGACGAGAACCACCAAAAGCACCCGCTTGAACTGCTGATGCATCTCTACCAGCTTGCTGTTGAGAAAAGTCTTTGATTGCTTCACGCTTCTGCAGATTAACCACGTTCTGCATGTATGGGTCCATGTAATCAGCGACTTCTTGGCCTGTGAACTGACGAGCGGGTCCAAAATCAAACTCTGTCCCCTGAGCTTTTCTAAACTGTGCCTGACTAAAGTCACTATATGGGTCTGCAGTACCTGCCTTAAACTTAGAATATGGGTCAGCACTGCCAGCAGCAAAGCCAGAATAAGGATCAACACTTGTTGCGGAGAAATTAGATGCGGTAAAACTAGGGGGCGCAGCTGCTAAACTGGTAAGGCCAGCTATACCAGACCTTTGAGCAGCAAGAGCCTCGTCCATACCAGTAAGGCCAGAACCCGCTATGTCACGAATACCTTGTCTGGCATCAGTAATGTCCGCATAATCTGCAGCACTGGTAAGTCTATCACCTGTATATGGGGTATAAGTTGACTCTCCAGTTTCTGGATCGAAGGGCATCGTGGCCTCTTCAGCACCCTTGAGGAGCCGCTTGAAGTATGGATCAACGTAATCAGGCAGACCTGTTGATTGCACTACCTGCTGTGTTGGCGTTGCTGAACTGCCTTTACCCATTTTCTATCTCCATGCGAAACGCAATATACTCTGGGTAGAACCCATATTTATTCAAAGCCCTCCCCCAAGCCTTACGACCATAGCCTTCTAGGTGTTCGCAGTTATTAAGAGAGGCAAATTCGATAACCTTTTCCATACCGATATCCAACCATTCTTTCATTCTACTTCCACCTACCCAATCAAGTGCCATACTTCTTCGCTGCGGATACTCAATTATTCTAGTAGTAAATGCTGCGACAACCTCGTCTTCTTCAAATACTACCCAAAGAATATAAGTGTCGTCCAGAATTCCTTTTAGAACATCTATCAACTGAATCTTTGTTTCAGCCGTAGCAACACTTTTCTTTAGTACCTTCTCAACGTCCTTCCATATGTACTTGACCGCCTCCTTCGGAACAGCACTTACTCTCAATTACCCCACCATTTTTCTCAGCACCTCTGGTGCGTCTCCTTCAGCTTCGTTGATCTTATCTAAAAAGCCACCACCATACGCTTTAGTAAGCGCATCAGTAGTTGGTTTGCGAATAACAAATTCGCCTTCGGTCAACAGAACATCCTGCTGATTGTCTAAAGTTGCAGGAACTTTGTCATCACTTCCAGAACCATCCCCAGGACCACGAACCATACCTTTTTCGCCCTCTGCAAAACGTGCAACAGTATCGTCATACTCACCAGACTGAACAGAGCTTACTAGATCACGAAGAGCTTCTTCACCATATTTTGCTAGGAATACACCTAAAACTTCCTGAGCCTCTGCTTCGCTCTTCATGCCTTTGATAGCCATGATGGATTCGAGAATGATGTCTTTCTCATTTATAGGTTCTACTTCACCACCTTCAGCCAAACCCATTACCCCCGCACTTTGTCTATTTCTTTCCTGCAAAGTGCCGTAGTCAACGTATGGGTATTCAAGTGTGGGGTCTGGAGTATATGTGTAGTCAAAGTAAGTTTGCTCACCAGAGCCTGTGAGAGGGTCACCAATGGATACTTGTTTCTTTAAAGCCGATGGAAGAGGTGGCTCAAATCTTTCACCATCTTCTCTTTTTTCTGGCTCTTTCTGAGCAGCATTTGCAACGGAACCTATACCCGCTGCGGTCATGATACCAGGTTGCAAGATTGCTGAAGCCGCATTGTCTCCAATAATACCAGAGAATGGAGCCTTTATACCTTGATTAGCAATTGCTTTACCAAAAGCCTCTGTACCCATAGCCGCTTGAGCCTTGCCAGAAAGTACAGCATTACCAGCCGCTGTATCCTTTAAGCCCGCTACACCACCGCCTAATCCACCTAGAAGCTTGCCGCCCAAGAAAGACAGCATCCCAGTTTTTATACCTTTGCCAACATCACCTGTTTCCATAAACGAACCAAGCCCCGCGCCCATACCAGCAAGGGCAGCGCCAGACATTCCGCCTAAAGTCGCACCAAGCGCACCAGTACTAGCGAGAGCGGGTAGTCCTAAGCTAAAAAGAAACGGTAACATTGAGACCTCTCAATTAGTTCAATTGCACTTTACCATCATTCGACTAACCTATCAATTCAAAGTGTGGTCCGTCGATAAACGGCCTACGCCCCTGAGATCGACGCAAGTCAATGTAGGCATTCATGGCTTCTTCCATAGTCCCATCCCACTTACGGATGTCCATAGGGTATGGCATATCAGCAGTTCCCCATGCTGCACCCCAACAAATTGGTACACCAAGTACGGTAGCTGCCTCTTTGATTGCATCGGCTAGGTCATCGTACAAATTCAATTCCCAGCTTGCGCGACCATTTACAAAGGCCATAATGTCAAAAGCTTTACCCTCAAGGTGCTTCGACTTCATTGTTTTGCTGGCACCTTTGGCGACCAACTCCTTCTGCTGTTCGATGGTTCTCATCCCTTGCACCACTCCGAAGTCGGTCTTCGTGAGCGTAATAGCCATCTTGACAACTTCTTGTAGTCTATCGTCGATACCCTCAAGGCGGTCTAGGCTACGTCTGCTTAATTTAAAACTCATTTCATATCCCCCTCTAGGATTTCAAATCCAGTCATTGCGCTTGTTTTCATATCTGGCTGCAATAATACAAGTATGGCATCAACTGTTTTCTTATCGTAGAGAGACTTGAATAATTCAGACAACGCCAAGCTCCTATTCCAGCCACCTTCTCTCGCAAGACAGTGGTTTCCACTTGCTACCTTAACAAGGTTATCGTTACGAGTAACTACGCTGTCTACCCAGTTTGCTAACTTCTGGTGGGATGTCATTTGCTCCCCCTCTTGAAGAATGCAGATGCACCGCGCACACCAAAGCTGGCTGATATTGCAATGCCCAAGCTGTAAAAGTACCAGTCTGGTGCCTTGGAAAGTTGTGCAAAACCATGCTCTACCCAGCCTTCAGTTCCTGGGATGAATGCAAGCACAAGTGGAATTGATAGGACAATTACAAACCATTCGTCCTTCCAGCTCGACTTCGAGCCTTCAGCCATGATCCGTTCCCAGTCCGCAATACTTGTCTCTTTTGACAAGAGAATTTTTGCTTTCGCTTCTGCCTCAGTTAGCTTCAGCTTGGCATCGGCTGCTTGCTTGTCGGCCTTACCTTTGAGCCAACCACCTGCCAGTTCAGTTATTGGACCTATCAGTGCCTGTATCATACCGACTGCCCCATACCCATTTGCATACCCATGTTGTAGTCACGTAGTGCTAACAGCCCACCCATATTAAATGGACGTGGGGTTGCAGGAATTTGCGGTGGTCCAGACGGTCTAAGAACGGGTCTTGGAGAATATGGCCTATTCGACGATGGCATTGGCATACCCAAGAACTCCATAGCTTGCTCGTGCGACATCCCAGAGCCTATTAAACTTTGATAAGTAAACTGCTTACCTTGATCCATGTTAGGCATTGCTCGCTGCATTCTGGTAGGCCCACCAAAAAGCATAGGACCAAACATGCCGCCGCCTGCAACGTAATCTGCAATACCAGATGTGCCAATGTTGGTTCCGTCTTGCCCAAGGTTACGTTCTTGTTCGTAAGAACCACGTGGTCTAGCACCGATCCTATTGGATAAAGATGGTATGCCACCCATAACTTGTTTTTGATATATATCTGGGAACTCTGTTTCTGCACTCTGAAATTCTAACTCAGAGATATACCCGTCCCCATCCTTATCAAACATGGAGACATCCCCTCTAGCGAATCGAGCGCCCGCCATACGCTGCCCGCCACCATCAAATCTATCCCCAATACTTTTGTAACCACTAGAAGGAGAACTAGGTTGAGATTGTTTGTTAGATGATCCACCAAAGATGCCACCAAAAAAATTACTTAGCTTGGCTTGTTGCTGCGCTTTTGTTGCTGCCGCATCTGACATAGCTTTCTGCATTTTATTTTGAGGAATAGCATCATATTTTCCATGCGATGCGAGTATCTCAAAATGCCTATCAGAAGGCCCACCATCTACACGCACACCATCTCTAAACACAGCCATCAGCCTTCTCCTCTATCGGTCTTGGCTTCCTTGTTCATCCAAACGGCGAAACAGCCAGTGAGTGCGCCCATGCAAATCGAAACTAAGCCGCTCTGCTCAAGGCTGGGATTGGGCAGACTCATATACCAATGAACGCTTTGATAGGTCAGTATAGTTACAACCAACATCATCAGTCTGGGGAAAACTTTGTAGTTGTCTATAATCGTGTGTGCCATAGTGATCTCCTAAGTAGAAACGGCAGCTCTAGTATCGACACGCAGCCAGTTGGACCCGTCACCAAACGCAACAACAGGACTGCCAGCAGCCCCATCAGAAACGTATATTAGTGTGCCTGTCTCTACAGTTGGCAGCGTAGCCACCGTATAACTTGGTAATGGTATGCCGACAGTATTGTCAGCGGACGTAGCGGATTTTATTCTCAGTACGCCTTCAGTCTCGTAAACAGTCCCCACCTCGTCACCAGACTGAGCAGACGTTGGAATCTCTATAAGGACGGGCTTTGCTATAGCAGAGTTTGTCATCTGCAGCGCAAAGGTGGCGAACGCCCTCGTGACCTCTGCCATATACTGTGGCGAATACTGTACAGGTGGCACAGGGAAATATGGTACTGGTGCTATACTCATCGTCTACCGTCCTGTCTTATGTCTATCCTTGGTATTCCAAGTCTCCATAACACATTTGCATCGGTTGATTCTACCTTGAAGGTAAAACTCCTACCTCTCAACCTAGTCTGGTACTGATTGGTATATTGATCAACTGGAACATTAGATGTCTTTGTAACTGTGTTTGTGTCAGTCTGTTGATTGACCTGACCTGGGGCATTTTTTGCATTCAATACAAAGTTTACCGTGGTGTCGTTTACGTTAGTTTCTCTAAAGTTTAAGTCAGGTATGACACGGCTTATAAAGCTAAAGTTGTTGCCGTCAGAAATACCCATATCACCAGATTCTATGTAAGCAGTCATTGCTTGACCGTCAGCTTTTGCGCCTGTCTCATGGTTGTATAGATATCCATCATTGCTTGTAGCAACTGGCAAGCTGCTGATGCCACGATCTAGCCAAGCTGTTCTTGCTAGTGTGCCGATATACCAAATGTTTTCTTGGTAGTTGTAGACAACATACCTATCGTTTTCTTCTGAATCCGCAGATGGATAGAACCACCACACCTCTGCAAACGATACGTTTGAACCCGCTACAACCTTTTCTAGCTGACTAGTGTTGAAGTCATCAAAGACGTAATCACGAACGGTGCATGGTATTCTTTGGACCGCACCCGCATAGCTGTAGAATTCTGCATTGCCCATCCAATAAACAATATCGTTTACCGCAACGGCTGCTTTTGGACTCGCGATAGCTATGTTTGACGAAACCAAATTTATACCAAAGGTAAAAGGCGGACCAATAAACTGCATGGCATACACAGCGGTATCGGTAAATACAGCGATTTGCTGACGTGTCTCGACAGCCTGAACAATCCTTGAGCCTGTATCGATCCTCAAGTCACCAGCGGTGTTTGTATCTGTTGGATACCAATCTATTGGGTCTTCTTGACTAGAGAATCTAATCAACATGGGGTCTTGTGTACCATCGCCCTGCGTATCAGATGAAGCACCTAGCCCATCAGAGCCAAAAGCAATTACGTGCCTGTCTCTATCTGAAAGCAATATTTGAGCGCATTTCTGTGGGACAGATCGTGGCGTTCCTGTAAGTGTAGAAAGCTCTACACCACGAGTTTCTACGCCATTTGTTTTATCCCAGTAGAACACCTGACCGTTACGTTCGTTGAAGATCAAGTCTTCCCCGAAGTTGTCATGTGACCATATTCTTAGACCTGTTGTGGCTGTTTGAGTGCCTGTGGCAACGCCCTCGCCCCACCCATTAAAATCGTCTGCGCTATCGGCATTGCCTTCTGTTAGGCGAACTACAGAACCATCTGCGTGAGATGAAGCGGTTGTGCCATTGTGACCACGAGTACATCCAGTAAGATCATTTGAGCTAACCCCACCAACCAAAACAAGCTCAGTACCACCGATTAAAATTACATCGCTTGCTACAATCCCCGTGGCAGACGTAACAGTAATTGTAGTATCGCTGTCACTGAGTGTCCCGCCCTCATTAAGGGTTGTCTGTAGTGCGCCGTTGTTAATACCCCCAAACAAACCTGCGCCCCAACCAGTACCTGAAACTGCAGAGTTAAGACCTGTGCCTATTTGGTACGCGCCAACTACAGATGCACCGCCATTTCCTGTATCACTAGAATTTGCCGTGACTAGCGTGGGGTTCAGCGCTCCGTCTTCTGTTATACTAGATATTGTACTTACAGTTCTGGCTTGGATTGTATATGTGTTACCGTCAACGATACTTACAACCTGATACTCTTGGTTGAGAATATCTGCCGTAATGTTACCGCCTAGAGTAGCTGCCCCACTAAACGTAACAAAATCATTTTCAACGGCACCGTGGTTTATATCTGTGACTGTGATAGTAGAAGAGCCATTAGTCGCCGCAAAGGTGACATCACCAGCGCCAGTAGTAAGCCTTATAGGTGTAATATCGTTGTAATCAGTACCTTGCTTTATGTAGTATTTTAGCTGTGTGCCAACACCTAGAAACTTTTCACCACTAAGAGCGACCCACTCATGAAGACCACGGCAGCTCCCAAGAAATGAGTTAGTACTATTCTTTTCCCAACCATTTAACTTTTCTGGATAGCCAAAACGAAACCTAACTTTGTCACAGTCAATCCATCCGTTTTCTTCAGAATACGGAGTTATTTCCTTATTGATCCCAGGTTTAAATCTCAGCTCTGTAAAAGCCATTATACACCTCAGAATACCACGTTTGCACCAAGATCACTTGCCACCTCTAGCTTTCCTACACTACTAAGCTTAAATACCGTTGTGCCGCTATACTTAATAAGTAAATTATTACTCCCATCGACCTCGAACGTCCAATCGTTTGAACCGTTATCAAGGGCGAAGCTATTTGCTGTCAAGGCAGCGTCTACATCCACAGCTCCAGTAAAGCTGGCACCAGCTAACGCGGCTTTAGCATCAAGCTGAGTTTGAATGTTTGAGGTCACGCCATCAACATAGTTGATCTCTGCTGTAGTTGCGGTGACACCATCCAAAATGTTAATTTCACTCGCAGTTGCAGTGACTCCAGTCAGGTCAGTTGGCCCTATGCTTATATTTGCGGTCCCATCAAAAGACTGACCAGCGATAGTTCTTGCAGTCTCTAACGCTGTAGCAGTAGCGGCGTTTCCTGTTGTTGAGCCAGACGATCCAGTCACATTGCCTGTCACATTGCCTGTCACATCACCCGTTAAATCTCCTGTAACATTACCCGTGACATTACCTGTTACGTTACCTGTGACGTTACCAGTTAAAGCTGCGGTAACTGTTCCAGCACTAAAGTTTCCACTAGCATCTCGCGCAACAATAGCACTCGCAGTGTTAGCATCCGTTGCAGTCGTAGCTGAGTTTGAGACTTTACTTGCAGTAGATATCGTAGCTAGTTTCGTATCAGCAATAGCCGCACTCGCATTGATATCGGCATTGACAATAGCACCAGCCGCAATTGAAGAGCTAAGGGCCACGTTACCCGTGCCATCAAAGGCAACCGCCGCCGCTGTGATATCACCAGTAATAGAAAAGTTTCTTGAGTTCGCTAAAGCTTGAGCCTTAGCTGCCGAAGATACATCCGTAACCTTTGCACCAGTGCCAGCGCCATCACAGAACACCATAGCGCTATAACCATCAGCTATTGTAACTGTCCCGCCAGACCCATCGCCCTGCTTAATGACCAAGTTTTGACCTGTATTATTGAGGAACGTATATACAAGTGTATGATCGTTTTGCTCTAGTGTAATAGTTCTTTCGGCAGAGTTGGCACCAGAAAACTCAATACCCGCATAGTGACCATTCTCAACGGCGCTAGGGTTGTTATCCAGAGGCAGAGTGTAGTCTGCATCTGTCATGGTAATCTTTTTAAAACCTTTAGACGCAGCGTCTAATATCTCTAAGTTTGTATTTGTACTGGCCCCCCACGTACCAGCTTCATCGCCAGTTGTTATAAGTTTGACGCCACTGATATTTGTATATGAAGCCATATCGAACCTTCTCTAAAGTTCTATTGAACTAATTTGAGTTGCACAAAGTATACGTGCAATTTGAGTTTTAAGCAACAAGTTGCCAGTTTGGATCGTCTGAATTTGTTATCTCTGTGTAGTTTGGATTCTGACTTGGGATAAGTTCACCATAGACAGTGACACTTGATAAGCCAACAGTAAGCTCAAAGCTGCCAGAGAACACGCCCTGTTTGAACGATATATCCTGACCTGTAAGAGTAAATGTACCAGAATCTACAACCTCAACAATGTTGTTTGTTATGCTTTGACCAGTTAGAACAAATGTTCCACTATCCACACTCATAGTGACGGCAAAAACAAATGTCGCGTCTTGGCCTGTCAGCGCGAACGAACCTGCATCTACAGATAGGTTCATGGCCTTGTTTAATTCGACGGCTTGACCTGAGTAGGTAAACGAACCAGCTTCTATAACTTCCGTAATGTCCTCAGTAATATCTTGTCCAGTAAGAACAAACGTACCAGAATCCAAATCGACATTCATTGCTATGGCAAATGAAGCATCCTGACCCGTAAGAGAGAACGATCCCGAAGCCGCATCTATATTCATTGCCTTTGCGAAATCGGCATCATTACCAGTTAAGGTAAATGAACCAGACGTAACAACTTCAGTTATATCGCCTGTTATATCTCTTCCCGTTATGGAGAAGGAGCCAGCCTCAAGGGATTCATTTAAAGCTATACGGGTGCCTACATCTTGTCCTGTAAGCGTAAAGGTTCCTGATTGAGTTACCTCAGTACGCTGCCTACTGATAGTCTGACCCGTGTAGGTAAACGTGCCAGAGTCCGCATCCATATTTAGCTGTGCGGTTACTGCAGCATCCTGATCAGTTATTGTGAATGTGCCTGACGCTAGGTCAACATTCATAGCTATCTGGTTCTCAATAGCGTAACCCGTATAAGTAAACGAGCCGCTATCGGCGACCATAACCTTACCGCGTCTTAGCTCTGCATCCTGTCCAGTTAGGGCAAACGAACCAGAATTGGCATCCACATTTAGAGCTATCGTGAATGTTATAGCTCTACCGTCTAAAGTAAATACGCCTGTGTCTTTGACATTTGTGATCAGCTTTGCAGCACCGTGCATACTAAGCGTAAAGGTGCCGCTGACTAAATCAACGTGAAAATCAGAAGTGCCTGACGTACCTATCGGGGCGCTGGCTATGGGACGTTGGGTAAGCATACAAAGTGTCCTTTGCTAGATTACTCCATATATATCATCTTTTTCCGTCCAAACCAAATACCCATTGGATTCTAAATTTCTGGCTAGTAACTTGTCATCTATGTGCTTGTGTTCAATCTTTACAACTGAAGGCTTTATCCGAAACGAATAGCTATTAAAGATATTGTTTTCATGACCTTCGGCATCGACTTTCATAAGGTCTATGGAATCTACATGCTGCAACAATGTGTCTAGCGTAACGCATGGAACAACTATTCTTTCGTCAAAGTCACCGATCCTGTCTGGACTTGTGCTAAGCTTATAACCTAAGTGATTATCACTTACGACATGAGAACACCCAGACAACCAAGAGCCATCATCCCGTGCTACTGCAAAGTCTATTTCCCCATTGTAGTCAGACACAGCAGCTTGAACCACTGTGACATCATAACTAGAAAACATCCTTTTACACTCTTCATAAAGGCGAGGCACGGGTTCTACAACAATGCCGCTCCAGCCCATCTGAGCTAACGGAAGAAGGGTATCAAAGTTAGCAGCACCAATCTCAACAAAGAACTTATTCATTTAAGTCGCCTTTGTACCTGCTCGTCCACATAGTGAGGCTGTACTTAACGCCACCCATAAGTTCATTAACTGAATGCCCATGAGTTACCATGCCTGGGAATAATAGGCACTTACCCACAGGAACGTCTTTGTTTGTAAAGTTTTGACGTGGGAATACGAGTTCAGCTCCAGAATAATTGTCGTTAAGCTTTACGCTGCCCGTAAACAATGAAGCGTCTGTGTGTAGGCCAAGAGTTGTCTGTGTGTCTATAGAATACCTCATGGTAAATGCATCACGTAAACCAACGTAAGCCTCTGGGGTCCAGTACTGCTCACATATCTTTGCCAGCTTCTCTGCCCACAGCCTTTCATACTCGTGCCACAAACCCATCTTACGAATGCGTATCTCTTGGGCAGGGAACTTATCCCCATCCATTTGACTCCATCCGCCATAGCTTTCAGATTTCTGAATTAAGAAATCACATTGCCGTTGAGACAAGAAATCAGTAACTAAAATATCTGGAGCAACTTCATCGTAATCCAAAGTTAAATAGTACGGACTTACAGGCTGTGCCTTTTCAACTATCCCAAATTCTTTAGCCATAGAAACAAAAAGAGCTTTTGCATCTGCGCCACCATTACCGTGATATATGCAGCCGCAGCAGCCTGTAACATCGTTCCAAAGCTGCCCCTCTACGACACGTATGTTTGGTTCATGGTTCTGAAAGATGTACGCTTCAGTGTCTAGCTTTACTGTGTATGGAAAACGATACCCTTTATCTATAATAGGATTCGGGTTGGTCTTCAGATAGCGCAACTGACAATAAAGCTGATCATCTTTGCTTGCTGATTCAGTTGCGTCTTGCGCAATAAACTCATGTAAAGCTTTTGCCCTACCAATATACAGACCACTATTTAGGTATTTGTATGGCGTTCCAGTATCAGGCCACTTGTTACGCATGAACTCATCATCAACCAAAGGCCAGTGTTCGCTTTCAGCACCAAACACAATATCAGCACCAAACTGTAAGTATCTTTCTAAAACTTCTTTAGGGTCATCTGCAAAGAACGTGTCGTACCCGTCCATAAACAAAACCACATCATCGTCCTGCAAAGTAGCCAAGTATTCATTTACAAGCTGTATCTTTGGCATCCCAGCAAGCCCTTCCATAGGGTCTCTCCAAGGATGATCTTTACCTAAGTTATGTACTTCTACCCCGTACTTCTTTGCTGACTGCTCTAAAGCCCACATCTTCTTTGGCTCTGTAGCAACAGTCACAATCTTAAAATTTACCCCACCACTTAACACTTCTGTCTCCTCTATTGTAGACGGCCTAATTTCTCGTGGGATTTGTTTGACCACTTCATCTTTATAGAAGTAATTATTTTTACCCTTTAGCTTTGAAGGAACCCACTCATCTACAGGTATAATGCTATCTTTAAAGCCTTCGATCAAGTTCTTTGCTGTCCTTGGTGATACCGCGTAAGCATGGCAGTTGTACCAATAACCCATATCATTCCAGCGATAGCCCAGCCATACGCTATCATATCTTGCCAATAAAGAATCTACATGCCCAACATTGATAGAATCGAAAACAGCATCTTCTTCTAAAATAATCCCATTTAAGTTCGATTGAACTATTTGCTCCCATACACGTAAATGACTTACCGCGCAGCCAAACTCTCCTCTTAACAAAGATCGTTTGTGTATGGGGTCCAACCACTCTACATCTGGCTTACATCCACTCTGTGACTTAGCCTCTTCCCATGAGAGGTTTCGAACATCGAATGCAGAACCATGCAGGCTTATCTGATATATTATCGCCATGTTGGGCCAGAGAACCAAGCAACGAGAGATCGACGAACGCCCCTAGTTACAGGTGTAACCCTGTGTGCAAGATAGCTAGGAAATACCATAACAGTCCCTTGCTGCTTGGCAGAGGTAGGCAGCTGCTCAACTTCTGAAAACTCAAAGTCCCCACCGTCATAGTCAGATGGGTCACTTAACTGCACCGTCAATGATAGCTTTCTATCAATCCCACTATTGTTATTCCAGTCTACATCATGATGCCAATCATACTTGCCACCTTCTGAGGCATGATATTCTGTGAACTGCATCTCAGCATTAAATTCTATATCAATTCCCATAATTGTTCTAGCTTCTGCTACATATGGCTCAAGAAGAGATTGCACTTCCTGATTACCTGTGAGCCAAGCTACACGACTACGACGATGATCTAGATTCTCCCCACCAAATGTTGTTGCTTGATTTACGCTCTGCGTTTCTTTCTGTTTTAATATTGTAGAAACATTTATTGAGCTAGGCCACATTCTCCAATTTTGTCGTATCATTAGTTTCTCCCATTATTTAATCTCCATTGGACATTTTTGCTGTACTTCGTCAGAGACTAAACCCATAGGTTTGTTGAATTGTGTTTTCACAAGAGCAAAGGGTTTTTTAGCTTTTACAAACTTTACACGCTCTGGGAAATAAACATACATCAAAGCATCGCCTTTTTTAATAATAAAATCCTCAACCTTTTTATTGTTTACCATGACATTCCAGATAATGTGTGCGCTATGATTTAGCGGCTCTGTAAAAACACCCTGTATAACTTGGAAGGGTGCATCTGGGTTATCGTAAAGTGGCTGTAAAAACATACACTGCATGTTTTTAGGTAAGTTAAAAGCAAGGCCCGTGTTCATTTTTATATTGGTATGATCGTGAAATGTATCACATGCATCTGACCTAAATTGTATCGGGTCATGTACATCTAATTGCAGCATGTTTGGTTCAGCCGCTACAAAGTCATAAACATAATCAACACCTTCACGGTTTAATAATTTACCTGACACTCTGTTAAAATGCATATCCATTGGCGCACGAATAACCATGCACCTAGCAAGAAATTCTCTGATATTCGGACACAAGCGCGCCGTGTTCACAGTAAATTCCACTGAGGTGTTGTTTGCGCCCACTCTCCGTGCTTTCAAAAATTCTATTTTTGCCTTAGCTCTGTTGAAAATTTCATGCGTTCTATTGGGTAGAGAATTATACCAAGAGTTGTGCTTGATAGCTGGGTACTGCGTCCAAAAGTTCAACCACTCTTGATCGGTAAAATCATAATCAATATTGCTAATACCCTTTATGCCGCTACCAAGGTATCTGTATTGAACAGTTTTCATTTTTAACTACTCTGGTTTTGTGGGCCACACTACATTATCTGGAAAACCTTCCTGTTGCGGTACGTCCCGCAACGCCTGACGATAGGCTCTCATTTCATCTGATATAGCACGATCACCCAAAGCATAAATATCCGTTTCTTCCAATCGCTGCTTGCGGTTCCATCGTTGATATTGAGACATATAATTATTGTGATCAACTTCAGTGACAGTACCGTCACTATTGTATCTATAACGCAAGTAATCATGCATACTGTCATGCAATTCTTGCGTTATTTCAACATAGGTCACATCAGACGGGAAACTAGTAAGGTCTGGTTCGTAAGGTGTAATTGTTAACTGTCTAATGACATTGTCATTGTCATGCTCATACAACAACCACACCCATTCCGTTTGTATACTATCCGTCATGTTCTGGCTCCTTAAGATAAATGTAATTCCCATTGTGGCCAAATTTTCCTTTTGGCAACAAGTTAAAGGCAATTGAATATCGCGCATCCACTTTATTATTAAGATTGGCTTGAACAGAATGATGCAAGTTTGAAGGCATAATAATGATACCGCCCGACTGTGGATAAAATTGACGTGTTGGCTGCGTTAAAACATTGTCTGGATTGATTGAAACATTTGGATTGAACGTAAACATATCGCTATCCGTCCAAGGGCGATGCAAGTGCAAAGGCTGACCACTTGTTAAATATAGAACGCCACTAAAATAGCAATTTGTATGACAATGCGGCAATATTTGATCGTATGAATTTATCTTAACTGCCCAAGAATTGCTTACAAATAGACCATCTACATCATGCCCTAATGCTTTTGCATATGCATTTGCTGCTAACAAAATTTGCGCTCGAACATGTTCCATTCCTTCGTCATCTAACAAATGACGATTTACAGTTTGGTCACCCTCATTAACAGCCCCACCACCTTGGGCAATTGATATATTTTCTTCAAATTTTTGAGTAGTGACATATTCCAATACGCTGTACATATCCAAATCTTCCAGTTTTCCTATCAAAACTGGAACGCCCCACGCATCTAACACCTCCATTTATGGTATCCTTATGGCAATAGTACGCAAAAGATACCCAGAACTATTACTACCAGTAGTAAAACTACCAGAATTAAAATAGCCAGCAGTTGTATAAGAGCTAGGTATACCCCAGTTTGCGTACCAAACACCCTTATTAAATCCGGGCGAGTGAGTTTGTCTACCATACTGATTAACATTAGAATAAGCGTAACCATTTGCAGCAACGTCTGACGAACTGATCGCGATGTCACCCGATCCAAGTATACTGTTACTATTGATCGTTTTAAGGCCACTGACGTTCTGTAGAACGCGACTGTCATCAACGACGGTTGTGCCGCCCACTTGTAATGCCATCTTCGTATCTCCTTATACTATTAGCATTTCAGTTTATCTACTTTGGCTTTCAAGTCCTTAATTGCCTCAACCAAGTGACCTATCATACCAACATAGTTGATTGATTTCAATCCTGTCCTTTCGTCTGTCTGAACAACATCTGGCAAGATAGGCTCAACCTGCTGCGCGATAAAGCCATGACCTCGTGTGCCTGTGTCTCTCCAATCAAACGACACGCCTTCAAGTTGCGTGATGTCTGACAGCGCATTCGCAATAGGCTCTATGTTTTCTTTTAACTGGGCATCTGATGAGCTGTTTAAATCACCAGTAACAAGCACATGCGGCGAACTGCTCTTAACCTCTAGCCGTTCTGAACCAGCAACAACAACACGCCACTGATCGTTGGTGTGGAACTGCATATAGGTGTTGGTGTCGCCTGTGTGGTATATGGCATTTGCAAGGTATATATCGGTAACATTGTTTGGACCCGCTGGACCCGTTGGACCCGTTGGACCCGTTGGTCCCGTTGGTCCCGTACCACCTGTAGAACCTGTCTGACCCTTTTGACCTTTTTGCCCTGTCGGGCCTGTCGGACCCGTACTGCCTGTCGGACCCGTAGAGCCTGTCTGGCCTTTCTGACCCTTTTGACCAGTTGGACCAGTTGGCCCAGTACTACCCGTAGGACCAGTTGGACCCGTGCTTCCAGTTTGACCCTTCTGGCCTTTTTGCCCTGTCGGTCCTGTAGGGCCAGTAGGACCAGTGCTACCTTGCGGTCCCGTAGGGCCAGTAGGGCCAGTCGAACCAGTTTGACCTTTCTGACCTTTCGCGCCAGTCGGCCCTGTCGGGCCAGTGGGACCGTTTGGTCCTGTAGGTCCGTTTGGTCCCGTGGCTCCAGTCTGACCTTTTTGCCCTTTCTGGCCTGTGGGACCAGTCGCACCAGTAGGCCCAGTAGAACCTGTGGGGCCAGTTGGACCAGTTGGACCTGTCGCGCCAACCTCACCCTTTTGTCCCTTCGCTCCAGTTGAACCTGTTGGACCAGTTGGACCTGTCGCGCCTGTTTGCCCTTTCTGTCCCTTGGCACCCGTGGGACCAGTAGGACCAGTCGGCCCAGTGGGACCATCAGCACCTTGCGGTCCAGTGGGTCCAGTTGGCCCAGTAGGACCAGTTGGGCCAGTTAAAGCTGCATTCGCAATGGTTTGTTTTTCCCAGCGAGAAGCTGTCACATCATAGACTGGTATTAGGTCAGAGCTTGCTGCATCTGTATCTGTGGGAAATCCAGTAAGAGATGTGCCAACATTGGCGCTATCTGTTACATCAGCAGAGGATTCTATTGTATCTAGCTTTGTACCATCACCAGCTACATCCCTGCCATCAACACTTCCAGATACAACAATATTTCCAGTAACGGTTGCACCTGTAGACGTGGCTTCTACCTTGGTACTTCCAGCGTTTTGAAGTCTGTTGTAATCGTCGGCTATAGCAGTAATGGATACAGTGGCATCACCAGCGAGACTTATGGCATTCCCGCTGTTACTGCTTTCTGAAGGCGAACGGGTAAGTGTCGTACCACTAGCTGTGTACGTCCCTGTACCTATTTCGAAGTTTGTACCTTCTTCGATGACGTACTGTACAACATCACCGTTGGATACCCCCGCTGCCGCAAAGGTTTGGAAGCCCGAAGCGGCACTCCCCAGTGTGACGGTGCCAGTCCCCGTGCTGGCAGTCGTCATCTTTGCCCTATTAAAAAGCTTCGCCACGACAAGCTATCCTTATGTTAGTGTCAGGATACCGTTTGTACCTATATCGATAGTAAACGTGTCACCGTCATTTAGAGTCAACGATGTACCGTAATCGTAATATCCAATCACTGGGTCTGCAGGTGATGTTACACTGTCATCGTAAACTACAATGTAACGGAAAGCAGCGACTGAACCGCCTGATGCAGTAAGCGTCAAGTCGTCAGCAGAAAGCTTATATGTGCCTGATGTCTGCGTAGATGTGACGTTTGCCAATGTGCGTGAAGACAAGTTGGTATAACTAATCTGAGATATGTTAGCCAAGATGCCGTTACCGTCTGCAGTAACATCTGTTCCTGAAGTTGGGTCTGTGTTTGACAAGGCTACGATTAAGGTATCCGCATCCAAGTCCATTGCATTTGCTAGGTTTACGACGAAATCGTTTACCTTTGTGAAACTAGCCATAAGTAAACTCCTATGATATCCTAATTATAGCTGTCGTAGCAGAAGATACTGGGAACTGAACCTCAAACGTATCGTTCGAAACTACACGGTTACTTCCAAAATCTAACACAGCGACAGCTTTATTAGAAGCAGAAGAATTATATATCAGCGCACCTCGTGCCGTAAACGAAGCACTTGTCCAACTGATATTCTCGAAATCCACAAACGCAACAGTCCCTGAACTTGTTGGCGCTATAGTGGTTAGTGCCTTTCCCCCTGCCGTGTAAGCAGTCCCAGAAGTATTCGTTATCTCATTCGTTGCAGAGTAAACTGTGGTTCCCGCGCCAAGATCAGCAGAATCCGTGTACAGTGCAATCTTAAAGGTATGAGATGTAAAATCGTGTACAGCCTCAAGCAGTTCCTTCTTGAACGAAGTACATGTTGTTTGAGTAATAGCCATTATGCTGCGTCCTCTCTATAAGAGTCATTCTTAATCATCACACCAAGAGAAGCCATGTTCATAAGGGCTGACTGATACCTCTGCAGGTAGTTCTGCAGCACATCTGGCTCACCTTTCATAAACGTATACGCCTCATAAAGGGTGCCGTAAAGAAGAGTGGTTTCGGCGTTGTCGCCAAGCCAAGATGTCGTTGAAGTAACGATTGAAGGTGGATCATAGTAATAATGCAGCTCTATATTATATGCTGCATCTGGAGTTGGACCCAGTATAAAGTTGCCATTTGAACCTGACTTCTCGCCATCAAAGTTTGCGTAATACTTTGGAAGCCCTTCAGTAGAAGCACTAGGATATGCTTCTCTGATGAAGTTAACTTCTTTCTCCAAAAGATATGTGAAGTTGTTGCTTCCATCTATTACAGCAAGGGAGAATGTTGACAGAAAGTCAGAGGGTCGAGCTAAGTACTGATTGCTTGCAGACACATTACCTGTGACGTTCTTTCTAAGTTCAGGTATCTGAACATCTCTGTTTATCCGCTCTTCTGCCTGACGAATAAACATATTGATGTTGTTCACGAAAGTTGTTTCCGTGTTCTCAGTGTAGTCTTTGACTGCCTGTACTAGCTCAGAATAGTTCATTTGAACTTATCCAATACTGTAGTTGCCACCCTTAGTGGCAGCGCCCATTCCACGGCACATGCCGCCGCCATCGCGCATCTTCTTCGTTTTTCCGCCATACCCCATCCTGCCAACACCGTCTGCCGCAAAGAAAGGAACCTGTTCACCATTTTTGTTTACCATCTTTAACTTACCGCCTTCCTTCATTGCGATAGGCTTTTTCATGGCATCATACATTTTTCCTGGCATATCTATTCTCCTATGATGTAGATATATTAACACTTCCTACTTGCGCTGTCATGTATTGCGCGTCATTCCATACAGGATTCCACCCAAATAACCCTCTACTTTCAGTTTGAGAGGTATCGGGTCTAGGGTTTTGCAAAGATTGTGGGTCAAAAATCTTTAGCCGCCCTAAAAAATTCTGAGGTTGATCTGGATCAACAACATCTCGACCAACAAGAAACCCCGTCTTTACCCCGTTTTGAAATTCAGGGACAAGGTCTTTAAGCGGGTATCTAAATCCAGTCTTGTCACAAAACCCAAAAGCGTATTTACCCTTAGCGTAACTCATTAGCCCCCCAACATAAATGTATCATATGGAACAAACTTAATTGACGCTGTTTCTTCGTCTTCACCTGCGGCAAGCTCGAATTGAAACTCATATTCTTGTTTTAAAGCTGCAACACGAGCTGCGACTTCTGGCCTTTTCATAGCAATATAATAAGCCATCCCAGCAACAAGACACGGTACAAAACGTGGGGGTACGGATGTCACCGTGTCTCCTATCCCAGAAGACAGACCATCAATACCTTTGAGCCTGTAGTAGAATATTGTGTAAGTTGTTGTGCTGTCTGGCACGGGCCACAGCGTTACTTTTGTTTCCGTGGGGAGCCTTTGGACGTAGATTTGGGTCGGCCTGCCTTGCGTGTTTTTGTTGGTTTGCTGCGCGTAGGTTGCGACACTGATTCTTTCGAGCGCCGTATCGACTTGGCTGGTTCCTGTACCTGTTCTGATTTGGTGTTCGATGATGTCGATTGTGTCCGAAGGAAGGGTATACGTTGCCGTACCTGCTGTAACAGCGATTGTACCCGCTTCAATAGTGAAGAGATTGAGACCACGGTTCTGCCACTCCAATGTTAAAAGGTTAAGACTTCTTCGTGCTGTTTTAAGGTCATAGCCAGTACGCATAGTAAGCCCAGCCCGCTCATATGCTTCCTCAAAGAGTTCTGGTAAATCTGGTGTTACTACTGCCATGACGTTATCCTATGTCACTACACTTCTGTGCCGTTTGGTTTTCTTTGCAATTTTTTTAGGTTGAGCCACATGCTGCTTACCTGCCTTAGTGCCTTGTCGTTTTGCTCTTGTGGTAGCTGCATACTCACTGCTGCTAAGAGACTTAATAGCCGAAGAAGGTAGATACCGTTCACCAGTAGCATTAGAACCTTGGGTAGATGGTTTGCCACTTTTAGTACGCCACTTCTGCTTGGTCCAAGCCTTGAGGCTTTTCTGCGACTTCTTTAAGGCCATTAGTTTTTATACCCACCTCCTGCTGCTTTGTACTGCTTTGCCAACATCTGAGCCTTACGGGCTGACCACTGACCAGGCTTGCCGCCTTTGCCACCAGCTTTAATCTTATTAAACAGACGCTTACGCATCCCTGGTTTTGTATAGTTTCCAGCTTCATTTACACGGCTTTTAGACTTTTTAGTTTTGCCACCTTTACCCATGCGGATAATCTCAAGGTCTTTAGCGTCATTGCCAGTAGAAACCTTGCCACCATGCGCCATCTTATGATCAGAATTTTTCATGATGCTACCGTCAGGCATACGATGATAACCTGAAGAGACTTTACCGCCAGCAGCCATACCTTTGTATCCGTTGGCATAAGCTGCACGTTGCTGACGCTCCGCACCTGCACGGGTAGGATAAACCTTACCTGAGCTTCCAAACTTATAACCACCTTTTACTTTTTTGACTGGCATTCTGTTTCCCGTTAGCTGACTACCCATCTGTGCGCGAGAGATGGTCATGAACCTTTTTTCCACTTAGTTGAACTAGATTTGGTCTTGCTTGGAGACCACTTAACTTTATTAGCCCAATAAGCTGCAGACATTTTACCTTTGCTGATGTTCTTTGCATGACGAGACTTAAAGGCTTTGCGCTGCCCTACAGTCTGATTTGTCTTCACACCTTGTTGTCCAAATCGAATAGTCTTTACCTTATCACCCTGTTTAGCCACAACGATGTGTGACTTGGTTGGATGGTTAGGAGTGCGCTTGGGTTTGTTGTAACCACTAACCCCTGCGCGTTCTAATCGACTATCTTTCTTTTTCTTTTCAGGCATAGCTTACTCATAAAATACTGTCGCCGTTACGTTTGCTGGAAGTGAAGCATAAATGCCATTCTTTGCAAGAATGCCGTCACCAGGAATAATAATGTCAGTCATACCCTGAGACTTTTCGTCAACCTCAAGAAGAACCGTACCAGATGCAGCGGAAGCATTATCATAAAATGTTACGTCCCCAGTTGCACCAGAAGCTGTGTTTACTACAACACCTCTTAGTCTAGCTCTTCTTGTTACCAACGCTGCAGATGTGTGACTATGTGCAGCTAATACATCATTTCCAGCCATAACTTACCTCAGTTGTAAAACACCGTCATAGCAGTGATATTGGTAAATGCAGAAACATAGATATCTCCAACACGAATGCCATCAGACGGAATGTTTACTGAGTGAGAATCAGAAGCCTTAAAGTCTAAATCAAGAACTGTAGAGCCACCGTTACCATCAGTAATCGTTAGACGAGGTGTTCCTGAAGCTGTAAGCACTTGAATCTGGCGGATACGTGCAGGGCCAACACCCGCTGACCCTGTGGCTGTTAAGCGTTTGGATTGTACATCAGAGCGCATGTATTAGTCCTTTTTCTTTGGAGGACGACCACGCTTCTTTTTAACAGGCTTTTCTTCCCACGCCTCATTCACATCAGGAGTAGAAGGATCATCTGCTTTTAGCGTACCGTCTGAGTTTCTAGCACGTACCTTAGTGGTCTTGAGTGGATTTCCATCTGGACCAAGACCACGAGCTGCTAACTCTTCAACACTTGGTGGTTTCCATTTACTCATTGGTTACCCCCATTATGATGCTGCGATAGTGCCGCCTGTATCAGAACGCTTCCAGTTAGTACCATCAGAGAACGCTATGATTGCAGAGCCTGCAGCACCGTTAGAAACATAAATGATAGTTCCTGCACCTGCGTCAGAAGCAGATGGAGCGGAAGCTACAGTGTATGTTGGAACTTTAATGTCGCCAATGAAGCCATCAGTAGAGGTCACTGGACCTGAGAATGTGGTTGAAGCCATATCAATACCCCTTGCACAAGGTTTCGCCTAGCAGTCTGTGCAACGTCAGGTGGGGCGGAATCCTGTCTGCAAGGCTAATGTTGCCCCAAACGCAGAATAACATACTCTGGAAAAAAAGAAAGGGCCGCATTAGCGGCCCCCTCAAAAGTTCTATTGAACTAATTATGCACCTGGAGAACCATAGATACCTAGTGGGTCAGATACACCGAATGAGTAACGCTCACGCGCTTTGTAGCGCACGTTACCTGTATCGAAGTCACCATCCATAGATGTCTGCATTGCAGTACGCACAAAGTGCTTCA
>Ga0255781_10001013_pt1 | contig 23082 bp, 37 predicted proteins | sample 101ome_21_FD_179979 | JGI IMG/M metagenome (GOLD analysis project Ga0255781, IMG submission 179979) | Coastal salt marsh microbial communities from the Groves Creek Marsh, Skidaway Island, Georgia - 101413BT metaG (version 2) | ecosystem: Environmental > Aquatic > Marine > Intertidal zone >... | reverse complement strand
CGGGTGTAAGGCTCGAATACCAGAGCCGTAGCACCCGCGATCTTAACGTTAAGTTTTCAGTAAGCAAAAAAAATTAACGTTAGGGGCCAGGGCTGTGTGCCCTGACCCCTTTTCAACGTTAGAGGAGGTGACGACCACCACGAACCCTCAACACCTCGTCCTCCTCATCTCCCTCGTAGCGAGGGATCACACTCCAATAGAAGCCATTCCCCTTGTCACCTTCTTCCCGGACCTCCTGGTTGGTGACCTCATCCCACTCGAAGATCGGCTCGACCTCGATCCGAATCACATCACCCTCCCAATCCTGCTCATACCCATGTTCGGTCACGATGCGGTGGCCCACATACATCAGCGTGATTCCGACGACACGAACTTCACGAACGCAGTCGGAGTAGTCCTTGAGGGAAAGGGAGCGCCATTCCCCGTCACCCATGAGTGCGATGTAGTGCCCAACCTCTTCGCTGTACTCCAAGTCCTTATAGGCGGGCTGGGGGTGGACCAAGGTGTCTCCGACACGAAGGTCCTTCACGTAGACCCACTCGTTCGGGTTCTTCTCAGCGGCTTCCCGAATCATTGCGCTCACTTTGTTCTTCACGTTAGGTTTCCCTTCCTTCGTTGGTGGGGCCTCTCCCCACCTCGCTGCGCTCACCTTATCAGGAAACAGGGCAGGATTACAAACACCAAAAGAAATTTCTTGTAACGTTAATTACTTGCCCGGTAAACGCTATGGACTAGCACTAACGTTAAGATCTCATAATAAACTTGGACAAAAGCTAACGTTAAAAACCACGGGTGTGTTGTGCGAATACCAGCACAGCAGCACCCGCCTTTTTAACGTTAACTTTTGAGGGTAACGAAAAAACCGGCCCGAAGGCCGGTTTTTAACGTTCCGTCAGAAGCTTCCGAGGTAACGGTCGGTCTGAACTTCCAAGATGTCGTAGCACCCAACGGGGTCGTGTCCGAGGATCGGATCGACTTCCACGCAAAGCGGGCAGGTTTCGATGTCGTTGAAAGCCTTGACCATTTCTTTAACGGTAAGCCCGAGGTACTTTGCGACATCGGGGATGAAGGATGAGTAGGTTTCGGTGAGCATTGGATTTCCTTTCGGGTCAGTTGACGAAGATCGCTGGACGATACTTACCGTTGACTTCCATCATGATGGTGAGTCCGGTCACGCCGAACAGGTCACGGCTGTTGCGGATGTACTGTTCGCAGGATTCACGGTCTCCGACATGCTGGACGTAGGAGCCGTTGTGGACGTAGAACAACTTGTTGTTCATCTTGTTTCCTTTCGGGTTGGTCGGTGTGTTCATAGCAACATTATAGACACAGCGGGCAGAAGAAAACAACTACCTTTTCACATAAAGCATAGAACTAGGCTTTAACGTTACAATCCCATAATAAATTCTGAACAAAGCTAACGTTAAAAAACACGGGTGTGGGCCTCGGCACGCCGATAAGGCCCACCCGCCACGCATTTACCTAAATAGGCGATTTTCTTTTGGGGTTATTTATCTAAATAGGCGATTTTCTCCAGGTGCTATTTACCTAAATACCCGATTTTCTCAGGCAGTCATTTACCCTAATAACGCAAAAAGACCCGACCCCATTTGGGGCCGGGTCTCTCTGCTATTTGGGAATCAGCCGGTGCGGATGATGTAGAACTCATCCTCGACTCGCACCCAGTCGAGCCGAACTCGACTACCGACCAGAGCGAGGGCCGACATGAGTCGGCGCTGAATCTTCTGATCGGGGCGAGTCTTGCCCTCGACCAGAGCGTCCCAGTCAGCGGTGAACACTTCCACCGCTCCGCTGATCGCTGCCTCTCGCCTATCAGCGAGCGAGGCTCCGGCGACTGTCATGCTCTCAGCCGTGAGAGCCAGGGCGGTGAGTAGGATGTTCGCCCTATCCACCTTGTAGCGGTTCGAGGCACCGCTCTCCGCCCACTCGCGACAGATGTTCTCAGCCTCTGTCATCGCTGTCTTGCTGATTCGATGAGTTCTCATCGCATCCTCTCTGTCGGTTCGCTCGTTCCCCGACAACAGACAAGGTATCGCACTCTAACGGTAGATGCAACGTCAAGAGGTAGTTCCGTTTGCAACAAGTTTTTATTTGGTCAAATCAGCATTGCTATTTGGGTAAATAAGCCTGGATAAAAAGTAAGGTAAAACTAAATACTAAATAAAGAACCTTTTTTTAACGTTAAATACGCGGGCGCTCGGTTACTCAAGACTTCGTGTTGAGTAAGCTCCCGCCCGCCATGCCTGTGGATAACTCTGTGGATTCTGTGGATAACTTTGGGGGATAAACGCAAAATCTGTCCACAGGCTGTGGGTAAACCTGTGGACAGAGATTGCGAGATTTTTTTAGATTTAGAGGTTTTCGTCGTCGTAAAGGATGGCCTCCTCCCATAGCGTGTAGGCCGCTGTGAGTGTGACCCCTGCGAAGAAGATCAGGATGGCTGTCAGTAAGAGGAACTGGCCGATGGTGTTGACCCCGCCTGCCTGGTTGACTTGATCTATGACAATGGCGATGCCGTAGGTGCCGATGGCCAGAACGACCAGGGGGAGAAAGTATCGGAGGAACTTGATCATTGGTTTGGGTCCTTTTGCTAGGGTTTTGGTTTTGGTTCGAATAAACGTGCTAAATGTTTGTGTGTTTGTGGGTTACAGTAACCACGGTGGTCGGGGGCCGTAGCCCCCGACCGTGGTGGTCAGGCCTGCGAGATGACCCAACCGGCCTCGTCGGTGTGGGTCCATGCCCACGAACCCTCGTAACCGGCGTGAGCCATCGCACGCTTGACACGCTGCTCAAAGAACTGATCGGGACGACCGGTCGTCCGGTCCATCATTCCGAACCAATCGCCTTCGATGACCGTGGCCTGACCGATGGCCCGCTTGCGGTCGCCGGAACCGGTCGGGAGAACGTCGGCCTTGTGGATGGTGAAGTAGGCGATGGCGAAAGCGTAGGCGTTCGCCTCGTCGCTAGCGAACCGGTTGGATGCGAGGCCCGACGCCTTGTAGTCTGCGACGATCTTCGCGGCCTTCGCCAGTTCGGTCTTTGTGGGCTTGATGGTCTTCATGGCTTCCCTTTCTCTGTGGGGGACCGTCCCCCTCAGTGATTACAGTATGCCTGACCCGCCTAACGATAGGAACAGCTTGTATGTGATTGACCCCCCCAAACATAGGAAACATAAGGGTTTCATGGACAAGCATTGCCTTCTCTGGTTGTGTATTAAAATTTTTTGTGTTTTTGGAAGGGGCGGTTCCTTAGGACAATTAAATGAGGCGGGGTTAGGGCGGGGTTAAGGGTAGCTTTATGGTATGTCTGTATGGAAGGTAGATAGGATCTGCCGGGTTTCTTTTTCATTCAGCAGTATTGTTTGAATATTGTTGTTTATCAGGTATTGTTGTACTTGTGGTTGCATCTGGTAGCTGGGGTCGCTGTATCCTATGATGCGGGTTATTCCTGATGTTGCGGCGAGTTTGGCGCAACTGTAGCATGGTGAGCCGTTTAGGATGAGTGTCGAGTTTTGTCGTGCTTGTGGGTTGGCCCAAAGCAGCGCGTTTGCTTCGGCGTGGATCGCAATGCAATTGTCATAGATGCTTCCGCTGGGTGAGTTATGTTGTTGTCGTGGGCAATAGCCTTGTGAGCAGTGGCCTTGTCCTGGTGCTGAGCCGTTGTATCCTTGTGAGATGAGGCGTTTGTTGTTGCCAATAATGTATGCCATGTATTGTCGTTTGGCGCATGTGGAGAAGATGGGGGCGGTTTGCCATGCGGTGGCGTACCATTGTGCTTCGTGGCGTTGTAACCCCGCCCATGTAAATGTGTGATTTATGAGACGATCCTTTGGACGATCCTTTGGGTTAGTCATTTTTTCGGACGTTGCCAAGATGGTTAGAGGTGGCTGCTGAGGGGTCGTAAGAAGGCCCTATTTCCTTCTGTATCCTTTTTTAACCACATAAGCCCTATCGTGGAGTACCCTACAACATCATACAAAGTATCAACGATAGTTTCTCCCTGTACAGCATTGACCCCGACCGCTGTGTTGAAGTCGTTTTGTGACCGCTCCATAATGTTTTCTAGGCGGGCGATCTTGTCGTGGATTCTGATAAGAAGCCCTGCGGTGCCGAACTTGGAAATGTTTTCAGAGCCGTAGTCCCGCTGCTTTGAGATGAACAGATCTACAAGCACATCAGGGTCCGGCTTATATCCTGTACTAGCAAGAATGTTAAGAGCATGTCGTGATAAGAACGACCACATTGCACCTGTAGCATATTCTGCTAAAGGAGAAGTTGTATCTTGAAGATTCTTCGTAGCCGCAATTGTTTCCTCTAACTTATGACGCATCATCTTTACCATAATAGATAAATCTGACATGCCTTCACTAAAAGCTAAATCATAGATTTCTTTTACAATAGAATCTGCTGCTTGTTCCCAGCAACCTACTGGATAATAACTATTATCCGTTTTCACTTTCAACCCTCTTTCTCTCTTCTTCTTGCTTTTGTTCTTGTGTCTTAAGAAACTCTTCTAAGACATTGTTAACATGAAGCCTGATTGCTTCTTTAATGACAACACGGTTAACATCGCCTGTAAGGACAGCAAGAATCTCACCATCGTCAGACATAATCTGTGTGTCACCAAATACATAAGTTTTAGTCTGCTCTTCAAGAGCTTCATTTAACTTTGTTAATCTGCGTATCTCTGCACGCATTTCTTCTGGGGTTAAAATAACTTCATCCACGGCGAGCCGCCTTTCTTTCCTCATCGGCATCTACAATCTCGTAAACACCGCGCTTTATCTTCTTAAACCAACCAATGTTGCTGTTAATAAAGTTGTACATTGTAGGCATACTAATTTCGCAAGCCTCAGCAATTTCGGTAGGGGTAAGAACTTCACCAATGTTTCCTTTAAGAAACTCAAAGATTTCATTCTTTTTAGAAGAGCGTTTTCTGGTGGGCTTAGCCATACTGGCCTCAAAACCAAATTCATTCCACCAATGCTTAGCATCATCTTCGGTTATGGAGTAAAAGCTACAGATCTCCTGTAGGGACTTCTCATTGAAGTAGCCGGTAATGACGCAATAACCTGCCCTACCAAGTTCAGGTCTTTGGGGATTGTAACTGTGATTTACGAGCTTTATTAGTCTTTCCTTTTCTTGCAAACTGATCATAGTCAAACTTTCCCTTGCTTACTACTCTTCTTTTAATGATGCAATTCTTAAGGACCGCCGTGCCGCCCGAGTAAGTCTCGTTACCAAAGTCGTAATTTGCGGCGATAAACAAATAGTCATCGTTTTCTCCGACGAGGTAACCGACAGCAGACAGAATCCTCAGTTCATGCTTCTCGTCTTCATCATACCAGTCGTCGCCCATCCCGTAGTGGTCTTTCCAAAAAACTTCCACGACCGGATAAAAATTCTTCTCCATTTCTCCTCACATATGGGTAGACCCCCCGCACCGTAAATAATCTTTCGAAATACTTACAGCCAGAGGGTCTACCACGAACTTATTATATCACTCTTGGTCTAAGTGCCAAGTAATGTGATCATCCAATTTATTGTCGATATGCTTTACATCTTCTCTTAGCTCTTGAAGTTTATCTCTCACAACGTTGTGATCTGCTCGATTTTCTTTTCTAAGAGTATTTAATATTGCCACCATAATGGTACCCACCGTTGTTATTAAAGCAACGATGATACCTCCTAGGACGGCATCCATCACTCACCGGCAATAAGCTGAACAATCTCTTCAATTGACTTATCGAAGTCGCCGTACTCAGCGGCATGGTCCTCAAGAATGGACACCAAATCAGCCTTCTTTACAGGATCAAGAGGTACAGTCGTAGCAGCAGGTGCTGCTGGGTCTGGCCCATCCGTTGAAGAACCGCGAGCACCACCAGCGCTAGGTGCTGGCTTTTGCTCTGGCTCAAGTGGAACTCGAATCATAGCCTTTTCCAACTCCTCAGCACGCTGCTCATGCCAAATGGCAGCTTCCTGATGTTGTTTGGCCATCTCCTCGTTCCATGACTTCATTTCCATGTGGTGAGCCTTCATGGTCTCCACATTGTCATAGGGTAGATTAATGATCATTGTTATCTCCTTATCACTTCTTACTGCTTCGGGGATGTCCCTTTGGCAAAAGATCGTTATCTGTTGTGTAATTTGGGTTTGAAGGTCTGCCATTACGCAACAGATAAAGGTAAGCGTTTACCCTTGCCATTGCCCATTGACCTCTCGTCATACCCGGACGATGCGAGGTGGAAAAAGCCCCAGCCCCACGCCTATATACAGCTTTCAATGCTGACATTGTAGCACGTTTTGAAGCGGCATCGCCATGCTTCTTGTTATGTGCTTCCATCTTGGTCTTCAAAGACCCTGTGACTGCCTCTGAGAAGGAGACAGAAGAGCCAGACCCAGCCGAACCCCTACGGTTGCGTCGTGACCCGCTTCTTCTCTCAGAGGGCTTTGCCGGAGTTTTGCGAGGATCGTTTTTCCCCGGACGACCGTAAGTGACCTTGCTTACGTCGTCATCCATGTCATCTTCCTCATCAGCCTCAGGGTTCACCATACCCTTAGGGATGACGGCTAGACGGCATTTACCTTCCGGCTCAATTTGCTGCTGCAAAATGCGGCAGTTCTTTTCATCAATATGTAGCGCACAGTTTGCACACTTTACGCCGATCTTGGCGTCTTCATTCTCCTCACCAGACTCAAATCCGACCCAGACACCCTCGTCATCAGCGTTAAACTTGCCATACTTCTCGGTAATTGCAATAAGGGCATTAGCAAACATGCGCTCTTCTGGATCAAGCATGTCAAGATAATCTTTACCGTGACCTTCTTCTTCTTGATCGTCCGGCGGCATATTGTGCATATCTTTAACAACATCTAATAGATATTCATAATTATCGGTTGTTTCTGGTAAGAAGTCTGCATAAGTAAACACTTCTTCTGCAAGAAGAACGTCTACCAAGAAGTCGTACTCTGTTTCGTCAAAGTCAACAGACTTTCCAGTAAAGCCTGAGGCGTAAGCAGCTCGCTCCTGCTCTCTAGCTTTTGACCTTGCTCTTTCCATTCCGGCTTTATCTCCTTCCGTATAGGTGTAGCACTTTCCAGATCCACCAAAACGAAAGCCTGGTTTCCCGCTGTCAGAGCACCTTTCAACTGGCATAGTACCTATAATATTACCATATTATTGGTAAATTGTATAAAGCTCGTCACGACTCCATCGCTGAACTGGAATCTTAACATCTCCGTAATACCAGTAAGCTTCTTCGCTTGAATAGTATATGCGAGCATATGCTTGCATTGCGCCTTCATCATAAACAGGACAACCCGGATTTGGGTCCAAGTATAAGGCTTTGAAATGATATGGATCTTTCTCGTAGTGTACTGCATTAACAATTTTTAGCTCTGCATTACAATACGGACAGCGTTTTTCTGGATAAGGAAAATCTTTAATCACCTTCCCCATTATCATGTTCGTCGTCCTCCTGTTCCTCAAACATTAATTCTACATCATCATCACTATCGGCGCGTAACCTCTCAGCGATTTTTGACTGAAGCATCATTGCAATCAACTCATCAAGTCTCGATGATGCAATTTCAACTCCATCCATCAAGCAGTTAGCTTCGTCAATAGAAATAAAATGATTATCAGATGGAGCAACTAGCATAAAAGCTGGAGCGTAGCCTCCTTCAAATGGGACGGCCTTGATTAAAAGAGATAAAGTCTCTAACTCATCCAGAGAGTCATCACCTTCGTATGGAACAATTCTCACTTAGTCTTAATCCTGCCAGTCATGGGTAGTATAAGTAATTGCAATCCAAAAGAAATTAGCATTACTCCCAAAATATTTGGTTTGAAATTAAATACCAGTTCAGAACCATAAGATATACAAATAGATAGCAAGGCTATGTAAACAGTATAAATTAAAAATGCTTGACCAAAAGTTAACTTATTCATTAAATAGCAGTCCTTTCATTTTTAACAAACGATTTGTAAGCTTCTGGGACGCAGACTCTTACCATATCTTCAATCGCCTCAGCATATGCGTTAATTTCATACTGAGCATGTGAATCATTTCTTAGTGATAAGAAGTTTAACAGGCTTCGTAAATTTACAGTCCACACAAATTCTGTATATTGCCCTACGGGAAGAACAGATCTTGCAAGTTCCTTTGCTAGATCCATGCTTAGCAATTCTTGATAAACTTGCTCTGCTATTTCATAAACTTCAAGAAATCTATCTTGAATATAATAAATAAGAGAAGGGTCTGTAATTTCTTCAAACTCATAATGACCAGGCTTACCAACTTGCTTACGAATTGTTTCTGCTGATGGTACAAAAAAATCTAGTTCATCTGGAACGTAGTATCTCATACTCATTTCATTAAATGATGACCACCTATGCCTAAACCACTCTCTAGCCACAAAAATTGGACACTTAACATAAAACTTAAACACTACATGCTCAAAGGGAGTAGCGTGCTTATTCTTCATCAAAAAATCAATAAGGCCCGCAGCTTTATTATCCATCTCAGTCTGTCGTGAAGCAAAAGAAACTCTTGCTGCGTTTACAATATCTAAATCTGAACCCATAACTTCAAGAATGGATACAGTACCTGCATTTAAAATCTGTCTTGTGTTCGGTGTGCTGGTCATGCCGTGAGTTTATCACGGTTTCAGCGGCTTGTGCTGTTTTTGAAAAAAATCTCTCTGATCGCACGAAGTTTCGAAAATCGTGATACACTCCCGTGTACAATGACTTATCAAGCGTGATAAGCGTTACTCGTTATTGATTTAACTTTATCACTGATACACTTTACTTATGGAAATCATTGCATTTGTAGAATCAGATGACTGCGGACCCGCAGCGATTTTAGACTCTGATTTCATTTCCATTATGAAGTGTGACGGTTTTTACTTAGGAGCAACAAGGTGTGTTTTTAGAGGCACACCTATTACCTGCGAGCTATCTGAAGAAGATGCTATGAAATTAATGGCAAAAGGTGTCAACTGTATCGAATTAGAAAGCTATACTAAGTAGTCGGTCTTATGAAAAAGATTAGTTGGTTCACACCAAGTAACGTAGATGAAAGCGGCGAACTCTGGTACAGCCAGGGTTATTCGAATGCCGCTTTAGAAACTATACGTGCTTTACAACAAAAACAAGTCGGTGTTTTCTATAACCGTAGAGATATTCCTTTCCACGTAAACTTTTGTCAACCTATCTACTATCAGCTTAACAGAAGTTACACTGTAGGATACACTCCCTGGGAAAGCACTAGGGTTCCGTCTACATGGCGTACACCTATGTCTGAGTGTGATGAAATCTGGGCTACCTCAGAGTTTGTTAAGTCTGTTTACGAAAAGAATAACATTCATCACAATATTTATGTTATTCCTCATGGCATCTCACCAGAGTTTGAAATTCTTGACAGAGAACTCACCGGCAAGTTTAACTTTCTTCATATCGGTGGAGAGTCAAAACGTAAGAATGCTCAACTTGTTGTCGATGCTTTTTTAGAGTTATACGATGGCCAGTCAGAATATCAACTTATTCTGAAGTATAACAAGTTTTGTGATGCAGATGCTTATGTCAATGGCAAAGTCATGCCAGCTCATAATCATCCACAAATTATTGCTATACCAAACTCTTTAGATACATACGAAATGGTGCAGCTTTATCATAAATGTCACTGCATGGTTTATCCAACAAGCGGAGAAGGTTTTGGTATGATTCCGTTTGAAGCTATCGCTACAGGTATGCCGACAATTGCAACCAATCTTACAGGTACAGCGGACTTTGCAGAAATGTCAATTCCTCTACCAGCCGAGTGGGGTGATGCTCCATTGCAAAGTCATCTTTATGCTTGTGATGCTGGCGAGTGGGCGATCCCAAGTTATGATGACTTGGTTGATCTGATGGAGCACGTTGTCGATGAGTATGAAATGTTTAAGCGGTACACGCTAAATTCCGCAAGAATCATCCATTCGGAATGGTCGTGGTCGGCTACGGCTGATAAGATCATCTCCCGACTGGAAGAATTCGAAGAAAGTTTCTAATACTCCCAAGCACCTTTTCTTTATTTCAAAAATCCCAGTTGATACGATAGTTGTCTATCATTTTTAAGGAGGCTATATGGAAAACGTAATTACACCTGAGTTTGTGGCTCAGTATACTGGCAAGACTCCACCTTGGGGTTTTAACGGTATGGGCGAGATTGTTTATCGCCGCACCTATTCAAGAGACATTGAGGCTCTTGGTAGAAAGGAATATTGGTTTGAGACGATTGCTAGAGCAATTAACGGTGCTCAAGAGATTGGTGCTGAATATACTAAAGAAGAGGCGGAGCGTTTATTTGATTACATCTTCAACCTTAAGGGCATTTTTGCTGGCCGTGCCCTATGGCAGTTGGGAACCCCGCTTGTTCGCCAGATGAGCGGTGTGTCTTTGGTTAACTGCTGGATGACAACTATCTCAAAGGTAGAAGATTTTCAGTTCCTCATGGACCACCTGATGGTTGGTGGCGGTGTTGGGTTCACCGTAGAGCGTGCTGTTGTTCATGATCTTCCAAAGGTCAAGGGTGTCGGTGTAATTGCTCACCAAAAGACTAATGACGCTGACTTTATTGTCCCAGATTCTCGTCAGGGCTGGTCTGCTCTTCTTGGTAAGGTACTGGATAGTTATTTCCATACTGGTGAGTCCTTTACTTACAGTACTGTTCTTATTCGTGGCTACGGTGCTCCACTAAAGACTTTTGGTGGTACAGCATCTGGCCCAGAAATTCTTATCGAAGGCATCAATGATATTTGCAAGATTCTTGATGGGCGTATTGGTAAGAAGATTCGTTCTGTAGATGCTTTGGATATCTGCAATGTTATTGGAAAGATTGTTGTCGCTGGTTCCGCTCGTCGTTCAGCGCAGATTGCAATTGGTGATCCTGATGACTTCTTGTATCTTCGTGCTAAGAACTGGGGCAAGGGTGACATTCCTGCATGGCGTGGCAACTCTAACAACTCTATCTTTGCTGATTCTTATGATGAAATTATTGACGAATTCTGGAAGGGGTATGATGGCACAGGTGAGCCTTACGGACTTATTAATCGTGACCTTATTCGCAAGACTGGTCGTCTGGGCGAAAAGATTAATGACAAGCATGTAATTGGTACAAATCCATGTGGTGAGATTGGGCTTGAAGATGGTGAGCCTTGCAACCTTGCTGAAATCTTTTTGCCTAACATTGAAAGCAAAGAAGAGCTGTTTGATCTTAGCCGCCTGCTGTACAAGACTCAGAAGGCTATTACAAGCTTAGACTATCCTTACGCCAAGTCGCAGGCTGTGATTACTAGGAACCGCCGTCTCGGTCAAGGCGTTACGGGCTGGCTTCAGGCTACCGAAGAGCAACTGTCTTGGGTGGGTGAGTGCTACGAGCAACTGCGTGCCTTTGACAAAGAGTGGTCGGGCGAGCAGGGGATTAACCCATCAATTAAGTTGACCACTGTTAAGCCGTCAGGAACTCTTAGTCTGCTTGCCGGTGTAACGCCAGGAATTCACCCCGCCTACTCCCAGCATTACATTCGTCGTGTACGCATGGGTAGTGCTGATCCTCTTGTTAACTATTGCCGTGACAAGGGTTATGATGTTCAGTACGATGTTGGTCTTGATGGTAAAGAAAATCATACTGTTTGTGTTGTTTCTTTCCCATGCGAGACACCAGAGCACGCAACTCTTGCTAAGGATTTAACTGCGGTCCAGCAGTTGGAGTGGGTTGTTAAGGCTCAGTCTGAGTGGGCTGACAATAACGTTTCTGTAACAGTTTATTACCGCAAGGAAGAACTTGCAGAGATTCAGGAGTGGATGAAAAAGAACTACAAGAATAAGCTCAAGTCTGTTTCTTTCCTTCTCCATAGCGATCACGGTTTTGCTCTTGCTCCATACGAAGAGATTGATGCTGATGCTTACAACAAGTTGAAGTCAAAGATTAAAGAAGTCACATTCGTAGATCAAATCAACGAGTACGCTCTTGAAGATCTTGAGTGTGAAGGTGGAGCCTGTCCAATTAGGTGAGGTTTATCGGGGGTAGCTCAGCAGGCAGAGCGGTTGACTGTTAATCAATTGGTCGCAGGTTCGAACCCTGCCCCCCGAGCAACTGGCGAAAAGCGTACCGCACTGGTACGCTTTTTGTCATTTACCTATGCTTTTGTACCCAGTCTGGTGTATGATATCTAGGATGATTGACGATTACGTAAAGAAAAAGGACCTATATGTCCCAGAGAGGGCTTTCGGTGTCTGTATCTGGATTATGTCAGATGGTAAGCCGCTCTCAGACGGTGACGGTGTTCTTTGCGCTGAAGGCGTAATGAACGACAAAGAGGTTGAAAGACAGGTCGCTCAGGCTGCTAAATATTGGACTGGGAGTGACGAAGGTTACACGACATGGGTTGGTGGGGCCAGAAAAGTCTCTGCTTCAGAGCAGGAAGACCAGAGAGAACGATTTGAGCAGGGTTTGAATCCTGATCCTTATGAAGACGTTATTGAAGCGGCTGTCAGAAAGGAACTAAATAGGAGAGGTCGATGAGATCAAATATGAATCATATTGAAGAAGAAGAGAACTCAGAAGTTTTTCTTGATGATGTTAGTTACTCGCAGGTTGTAACAAAGAAGGTTACTGATGATCCTTTTAAGAAAGTTAAGTATTCTTCTCTTTCATCAAGGATGAAGCGTAAGGCTACTCGTCTTGCTAAGAAGTACGAAGGTGTTGATGAGACCTCCACCAAGTACATTGATCCAGAAGAACTTGATGGCTATTCGCTATATGATGTTGTAACCCCTCCTTATGATTTAGACACTCTTGCTGAACTTTATGATTCAAGCGCAATTCATAATGCCGCCATCAACGCTAGAGTAATGAACACGGTCGGGTTGGGCTATGGCTTCCCAGAAACTCTAAAGTCAAGAAGAAGACTTGAGAAGGCTCAAGGTAATCCTGATCGTGTCGCTAGAGTTAGAAAAGCTATTCAGGATGCCCGACAGGATCTTGAAACTAAGTTTGAAGACTTTAATGAAGAAGAGACATTTATTGAGACAATGGTTCGTGTCTGGTTAGATGTTTTAACTACCGGTAATGGCTACCTTGAGATTGGTAGAAACAATTCTGGTGAGATTGGGTATATTGGACATATACCAGCAACTCTGATGAGAGTTCGCCGTCATCGTGACGGCTACGTACAGATCGCTAAAAGCAACAAGATTCAAGCGGTGTTCTTTAGGAACTTTCAAGACGCCGAAATGGAAGATCCGATCAACTCGGACCCCAAACCAAATGAAGTAATTCACTTTAAGACATACTCTCCCAACAACACTTATTATGGCATTCCGTCATCTGTTTCTGCGGCTGCTGCAATTGTTGGTGATAAATTTGCTAAAGAGTACAACATTGATTACTTCGAAAACAAAGCAATCCCTCGTTATGCAATTATTGTTAAAGGCGCAAAACTCAGCCAGCGCTCAAAGCAAGAACTTGTTAACTATTTCCGTCAAGAAGTTAAGGGACGAAATCACGGAACCTTAATCGTTCCTCTCCCAGCTTCGTTGGGTGGAGATAGTGATATCAAGTTTGAGAAGCTTGAGGCTGGCATTCAGGACGCATCGTTTGACAAATACCGCAAGTCAAATAGGGACGAGATTCTTGTTGCCAACAGGGTTCCCGCCCCGAAGGTAGGTGTTTATGATAATGCTAACCTTGCGGTTTCTAGAGATGCTGACAAGACGTTCAAGACTCAGGTTATTGGGCCGGATCAATCTGTTATTGAGAAAAAAGTTAACAGACTTATTGCTGAATTCACGGACCTAGTAACAATTAAGTTTAACCGCATTGACCTTATTGACGAAGACATTCAGTCAAGAATTTACGACAGGTACCTAAGGACCGAGGTTGTTAGCCCGAACGAAGTTCGTAATGAACTTGGTCTACCTGAGCGTGAAGAGGGAGATGAGATGCTTCCGTTCCCAACAAAGCTAAAAGCAATGCAGGCTGATAAGGGACCAGGAGCACCTGAGGGTAATAGTAATAACGAATCCGCAGTGCCGAGAAAGGCCAGAGCGGACACGCCGGAAGGTTCTACCGATCCTAGAGATGCTGGTGATCAGGCTGAGCGTGGAGAGAATCAAGATAATGGAGGAAATAATGATTGACGGACATATTGTCTACTCAAATACAAGTTTGGAAGATACTGATGGTGAAGTTTCTATTTCTCATCATACTTATGCAATCTACATTGTTAATGTAGATACGACTCATTGGATTGAAGTTAAATTGAATGGGAAGCATTCGATTATGGTGCCTGATGCGCAGTCTCATGTTCACAACTATATCGAAATTCCGGGCGACTACAATACCATTGAAGTTGTCACGGCTAGCTCAGAGATTGCCGTTTATGCTATAGGCTGATCACTGATAAACTTAATTTAGAGGTTTAGTGATGGCTGCTGAAAGAAACATATCTATTTATCAAGGAGATACTTATACCCATGATGTGACAATTGCTGACTCATCAAATTCAGCAATTGACATCAGCGGTAGAACGTATGCTGCTCAAATAAGACCTTTTGCTGGTTCATCTGACATTACTGCTACATTTACTACAAGTATTGTCTCGGCTGCGGATGGTCAAATGAGATTTAAGTCCTACTCAAACAGCAAACATTAGTGCTGGTATCTACACCTATGATCTTCAAGAAACAAATGGATCAATTGTTCTAACAATTATGTCGGGAACAGTTACCGTTACGGCTGAGGTAACAAGGTGAGTGCTCAAACAACTAGTGTTACAGTCTATGCTTCTGATTCAACAACTTTAACCGTTGCACCTTCAGAGTCAACTGGTTTATCAATTAGAGCTGGTGACGCAAGTTTAATTTCTGTTTCTGGGGACACTTCTACAACTGTTTCTATTTCAAATACTCAATCTACGGCTGTGTCTGTTGTTGATTCGCAGTCAACAGCTGTAACATACGCAAACGCTGAGGCAACTATATTGCAAGCGGCCCCAGCGACAATTAGTTTAGACTCAAGTATTCAGTTGTCTAGTGACACTCCGCTTGAGTTATCGAATACAGGTTCTGCTGGTACAAGTCTTTTGGCATCAAGAGCAGACCACAGGCATCCTTCGACGGGGATGTTTTTAAATGGGGGTAATTTCTAATGTCGAATACGATTCGTATTAAAAGGAGGGCATCGGGTAGTTCAGGTTCCCCGTCAAGCCTTAAAAATGCTGAATTAGCATTTAACGAAGTAGACAATACTTTGTATTATGGTACAGGTACAGATGTCAATGGTGATGCTACAACTATCATTTCTATTGGTGGTAGCGGTGCTTTCACAACTCTGACGAGTAATCAAACAATTTCTGGCAATAAGACCTTTAGTGGCACCGTAGCCTTAGGTTCGTCAGCAACAGCTGCAACAAAGTCTGCAAGCGATAACTCCACTTCTGTTGCCACAACTGCTTATGTTGATGCCGCTGTCGCTGGCGTTGGTGGATCTTTAACAATTGCTGCCGATTCTGGTGCTGATGATACTGTTACTGTTGGAACCGATACTTTAACTTTTGCCGGTGATACTGGAATCACAACTACGGTTTCTAATAATCAGATTAGCGTTGATCTTGATGACACAGCCGTGTCGGCTGCTTCTTACGGCTCCGCTTCCGCCGTTCCAACTTTCACCGTCGATGCTCAGGGTCGTTTGACTGCTGCTTCTGATACCAATATTGCAATTTCAACTTCTGCTGTAAGTGGCTTGCAAGAGTATGTTGAAGATACTGCCTCTACAATGATTACTGGTGCGACTCATTCTGGTATTGCAGCTACTTATGATGATACTGCTGGAACGCTCGCTTTTAATGTCGATGATTTCACATTGACTCTTGCGGGTGATTTGAGTGGTAGCGCAACTGTAACAAACCTTGGTGATGCTACTTTGACTGCTACTATTGCTCCGAACTCGGTCGCTCTTGGTACAGATACCACCGGTAATTATATGACTGATGTTTCTGCTGGTACTGGCATATCGGTTTCTCATGTTGCTGGTGAAGGTTCTACTGCAACTATTACAAACTCTGGTGTAACTTCAATCTCTGGTACTACAAATAAAATTGTTGCTGATGCATCAACTGGTGCGGTCACGCTAACCCTCCCAGACGATGTTTCTATTGTTCAAGATGCAACTGTCGGCAGAAACTTAACAGTAACTGGAAACCTAACCGTAAACGGTGATACTGTGACCGTTAACACTTCAACTTTAGTTGTCGAAGATAAAAATATTCAACTCGCTAACACCGCCAGCCCGTCAGACTCTTCTGCTGATGGTGGTGGCATCACTCTTCTCGGTACAAGCAATAAGACTTTTAACTGGGTTAATTCTACTGATTCTTGGACATCATCTGAGCACATTGATCTTGCTAGCGGCAAAGAAATTAAAATTGCTGGCACAAAAGTTTTAGACGGCTCAAGCCTTGGTACAGGTATTACTGCTTCAAGTTTGACTAGTCTTGGAACAATTTCTACTGGTGTCTGGCAAGGTACTGCTGTAGCTGTTGCTTATGGTGGTACTGGAGCGACTGATGCTACTAATGCAAGAAATAATTTAGGTCTTGCAATTGGAACAAATGTTCAAGCCTATAGTGCAGACCTTGCTGCAATCGCTGGTCTAACTTCTGCCGCAGATAGGCTTCCATACTATACTGGTTCTGGATCTGCCGCTCTAGCAACATTCACCTCGTTTGCTAGAACTCTTGTTGATGATGCTGATGCCGCTACTGCCAGAACGACCCTTGGGCTTGGAACAATGGCAACTCAAGCAGCCAGCAGCGTTGCTATTACAGGCGGAAGTATTGATGGTGTAACCTTTGATGGAGGAACTTTCTGAGGTAGCTGAATGGCTAATACTATTAAAATAAAAAGATCCGGCACTCAGTTTGATACTCCTTCAAGTTTGGAGTATGGCGAACTTGCTATAAATTATTATGACGGGTTTTTATTTTACAAAGACAGTAATGGCGATATTCAATACTTTATTGCTGACACCGGTTCTTTCGGTTCCTCGTCGGCGTCTTCAGATGACAACCAAGTTCTTCAGTGGATGGGAATTTAGTTTATACAAAATAAACATTTTTGTGGTATCCTTGGTTTACTATGGAAGATCTTAACCTTTCGTTTCCTATTGATATGATCAAGAGGGAGCAGCGTATCGTCGTAGGTATTGCTACGGCTGACAATGTTGATAAGGCCGGTGATCTGATTGAGTTCGGTGCCTCTATGGAGGCATTTAAGAACTGGACTGGAAACATTCGTGAAATGCACGCACCTATTGCTGTAGGTAAAGCTATTAAGTATGAGCCGGTTAAGATCAAAGGTGCTGATGGTGAACAATACAACGCTATCAAAGTAGAAGCATATATTTCTAAGGGTGCTCAAGATACTTGGGAGAAAGTTCTTGACGGCACCCTTCGTTCTTTTTCTGTGGGCGGTAAGATTCTTGAGAAGTCTATTGATACCGAGAAAATGTTTAGAGGTCGCCCAGTTTCTGTAATCAAGAAGTATGAACTTGGTGAGTTGAGTCTTGTTGATAACCCTGGCAATGCCGAAGCGGTTATTGATATTGTAAAGAGAGATTCTGCCACAGATGAACTTGATTACATTCTTAAGATTGACTGTGCTGATATTAATCTGACTATTCCTAAGTCGGTGCAGAGAATGGCCCAAGTCGGGCTTGATCAAAGAAGAGAGCATGGTCGTGGTGGTACGAGTGTCGGCATGGGTTCCGCACGCAGGCTGGCTAGAGGGGGAACCGTATCACCAGAATTCGTTAGAAAGGTTGCTCGTTATTTTCCGAGACATGCCGTTGACCTTAAGGCCGAGGGCGCTGATCCGGGCGATAAAGGCTACCCTTCTAATGGCAGGATCGCTTGGAACCTGTGGGGTGGAACTCCTGGTTGGGTCTGGGCAAGATCAAAGGTCCGTCAATTAGACAACTGTACTAAGAAATTTGACGAGACTGACTTTGAAAAAGAAATTGCATGTTCATGCGGTTGCGGGACCTGCAATGATGATATGATTAAGGAGTTCACCGATATGGATAAACTATTGGAACAAGTTCTTAATGAAGAGGGTCAAACCTTGGAAGACGTAGAGAAGACTTTGCAGATTGATGAAAATTATGCTAAGGTATCTCAGATGGATACGTCTGCCGATATGAAACTCTCTTTGTTAAAGAGATTCGTCAACTGGCTAACAGTTGAGGATGAGGCAGTCGTAGAAAAGTCTGTCGATATTGAAGCAGCTTCAACTGAATCTGAGGTTGAAGCGGATAACGATCAAATGGAGGATCAAATGGACATTGAAATTCTAAAGGATGCTCTTAACTCCGTATTCGATCAGAAGATGACCGAGTTCGCCGCTTCTCTAAAGGAAGAGGTTGAGGCTTCGGTTGATTCGAAGATTGATGAAGTGACTAAGAGCGCAGATGCCCAGCGTGAGGAACTTGAGCAGAAGCTTGCTGCTGCCGAGACCGCTCTCGCTGAGCAGACTGAGAAGGTAGAGGCTTTTGCCGCTGCCGGTGCAGTCAAGAAGAGCGTCGATCCAGACGACGATGAGGATGGCGAGGACGAACTTGTTAAGTCGGCCCCAACGTCCTTCTGGAGCAACATTTATCTGCCACAAGAGCTAGTCAAGGCTCTAGGCTATGAGTCGTGATTAGGAGGAATATATAACATGGCAACTCAAGAAGAAATTCTATCGAAGGCTAACGAAGTAACCACCTCCGTTGTTGGTGGTGCTTCTGGCGGTCTTCTTAACGCTGAGCAGGCTAATCGTTTCCTAGATTTTGTGGTCGATCAGTCCGTTCTAATGCAAAACAGCCGAGTTGTCCGTATGCGTGCATCAAGCATGGATATTGACAAGCTTTCGGTTGGTACTCGCCTCATGCAGAAGGCTACTGAGGCAACTGACGACGGCTCCAACGCCGCCGTAACCTTCTCGAAGGTTTCACTCTCCAGCGTCAAGCTCCGTCTTGACTGGGAGATTTCAACTGAGTCCCTTGAGGACAACATTGAGGGTGCCTCGCTTGAGGATCACATTGCTCAGGTCATGGCTCGCCAGACCGCTAACGATCTTGATGATCTTCTCATCAACGGCAACACCTCATCGTCCAACGGGCTTCTTAAGGCTCTTGACGGTTTCGTCAAGCTTGCCCTCGCTTCAGGTACCACTGTTGACGAGGCTGGTGACAATGTTTCGCGTTCGGTTTTCGACCGTGTTCTTCGTAACCTTCCCAACAAGTACCTACAGCGTCGTAACGAACTAAGGTTCTTCACCGGTCCAGGTGTTGTTCAGGATGCCATCTACTCGCTTGGCAACCCGAACTCCGCCACTGAGGCTTCTGCTGGTGCTCCAAGCCCCGGCTCAACCACTGGCGACCTTGCTTTCCTTCAGGGAGCAATGCGTGCCAATGGTGGTGCTGGTGCCACTGGTCTCTCGCCGTTCGGTATCCCACTCGTTGAGGTTCCGCTCATGCCAGAGACTGTCACCGGTGACTACTCAGGTGCCGCTGGTTCGCACGGTTACGTGGAACTCACCTTCCCGAACAACCGTGTTGTCGGTCTACACCGTGACATCACTGTGTACCGTCAGTTCCAGCCGAAGACTGACACCATCGAGTACACACAGTACATGCGCCTTGCTTGCAACATTGAGAACGCTGACTCTTACGTCATCGCTAAGAATGTTAAGCTTCGTAGCGCCTGATCTTAGGACTGTTGTAGTTACATTCCTAACATATGGAGAGCCGGGGAGAAATCCCCGGCTCTTCTGTTGTTATAACTAAACTTATGATAATATTTAGTAGTATGAATGAGAATGTAGTGACATCAGATGCTGTCGCCCCTAAGAAGGCTCCAGCGAAGAAGGCGGCGGCTAAGAAGGCTGCTCCGAAAAAGACTGCTCCTAAGAAGGCAGAATTCAAAGAGGACGCAAAAGACGGTGACGGCGACGGCTTTGTTCAAGATGGAACAGAGCATGAGCGTCCAGTGGAAGAGCCTAAGGCTAAGAAGTCTCCTGTAAAGAAGGCTTCTGTTTCAAAGGCTTCTTCTGGAAAGAAGTTTATTTACTTTGATACGGGTACTGCTTATGTGACTAAGGATGGCACTCGTTTCACAAGAGAAAACAGAATTTATGAGATTGATGAGGAAGAAGCCGACTTCTTGCTCACACTCGATAACTTTAGGCTTCCAGATCAACTGGAACTTGAAGATCATTATAAGGAGAATAACTAATGGCTGGAAACTTAAGTAATTACCTTGAGAACAAGCTTCTTGACCACTTCCTAGCAACTACTGCTTACACTGCACCATCTAATGTTTATGTTGCACTTATGACTGTTGCTGAGGATGATACTGGTACTGCCGGTACTGAGGTTACTGGTGGGTCGTATGCTCGTCAGTCGGCTACTTTTGATAGCGCTGCTAGTGGTGCCACTCAGAACAGCGGAAATATTGACTTTACTGGTATGCCTGCTTGCACTGTTGTTGGTATTGCAATTTATGATGCCAGCACCTCTGGCAACCTGCTTGTTCATGGAACTTTGACTGCTAACAAGTCATTGGATGCCGGTGACACTCTTCGTATTGCCACTGGTGACCTTGACATTAGCATTAACTAATAGGAGGCAATAGTGGAGCGCAGAGAGTTTGCTGGTGCCGTAGTCGAAACTACATTATCGTCCGGCATATCAAATACTGACACAACTATTCCTGTCGTTGATGGTTCCACCTTTCCTACCGGTTCTTCAGGGAATCCTTTTGTAATAGTTATTAGTAGAGGTTCTGCTAGTGAGGAGAAAGTTTTGTGTAGTTCAAGATCAGGTAACTCAATCACAGTTTCGTCTAGGGGTTATGACGGCCCTTCGGCAAGTTCTCATTTATCGGGGGCAACTGTAAATCATGTTCTTGACGCTACCGCTGTTCAGGATATGAACACAACAACTTACGATAATCATGTTTTATCGTGGATGGGGGTTTAATAAATGGCTTTAACACCTAAGAGACTGTATACAGGGAACGATACGGCTAGCACAGTCTATACCGCTCCTTCCGCCGCAGGCAGTTACTCTATTATTAAGACAATTAGCATTTGTAATACTACGACAACTGCTAAGACGGTTAGTATTAACTTGGTACCGAGCGGCGGCAGTGCTGGTGTTTCTAATAAGATAATGAGTAGTGTTGTTGTTCCTGCGAATGACACGATCTATTCAAATATGGTGTACGTTCTTAATGCGAGTGATTCAATTTATTATGATCCGCAAGATGCTAACTTGACTATGGTACTCACAGGAGTTGAATACTCAGCATGATAGGAAGGCTGGCTACCAACAATTTTAATGACCAAAGCAGAAGAATAACAACTTCTGATACTGCTCCTTCTTCCCCAGTGGTTGGTGATATTTGGTATAAGACTGATGTTGGTACCACTCTAATTTATTATGATTCAAGCTGGATTGAAATTTCTGGCGGTGGAGGAGGAGGAGGTTCTTCCTCATATACGATTACTAATAGTAGTACAGATACTGCTATACTGTTAATGGAGATTGGACCGTAATGGCTGCTGGAGATCGCACAGAAACTCGACTTATTGGACCAACTGCTGTTGGTACTACTGATACAACTTTAGGAACCGTCGCTTCAAGCCGGGTCTGGGTTGTTAAACAATTTATGATTACTAATACTAATGGTGTAGATGCTTGGGTAACTATTGCTCTCGGATCTACCGGTACAGCAAGTAACGCTATTTTCTATCAGCTTCCTATTGCTGCTAACGATACTGTTGTTTTTGATACCGCTTTGGTTGCAACTGCTGCTGAAACTATTAATGGTATCGCTGATCGTACTGGAGTTAATGTTACTGCTGTAGGCTGGGTTAAGGAAGTCTAATGGCTATTGACGCTGCATTAGGGCGTCTTGGTATTAAACCAGGTGTCTGCACCAGCTCAACACGCCCTGCGAACCCTTTTGAGGGTCAGGTTATTTACGAGACTGATACGAATAACATTCGTTTCTGGTCTGGTTCTGCGTGGGAAAGCAATAAGGGCGGGATCGTTTCTTCTTCTGCTCCTACTGGGGCGGCTGCTGGGGATATTTGGTATGACTCTGATGATGGTCGTACTTATATTTATTATGATGATGGTTCCTCTCAGCAGTGGGTTGAGTTTGGTGCTCCCCCGGTTCAGCACGGCAAGATTTTGCAGGTTGTGTCCACCACCAAGACCGACGCATTCAGCACAACCTCAACATCGCTTGTGGACATCACCGGTCTAAGCGCTGCTATCACGCCATCATCCACATCCAGCAAGGTGCTTGTAATCGCTAATTCAAACATGGCTCACGGGTCAACCGCAGGCGAAATCCTCCAGTTAGTCAGAGACTCAACCAACCTCTGTGTATCAACTGCCGGATCAATCCTCAATGGCACCCATTCTTCGAACATTTACAATGCATCCAACAACCAAAGCGAACCGATCGCTTTCTCATTTCTTGACAGTCCAGCCACAACGTCCGCAACGACCTACAAACTGCAAGTTCGGACTGCAACCGGCACCGTGTACGTGAACCGGAACGGCGGTGGTACCTACGCATCAACATCTACCCTCACCGTTATGGAGGTGGCCGCATGACCGACTACGCTGTCGTTCTAAGTGAGAACTATCCTGACGCTGAGTGGACGTTGGACGGTGACACCTACGACGGGCTGACATGGCTGTCGGATACGCCGAAACCGTCGCAGGCTGATCTGGATGCGGCATGGCCCGCTGTTCAGCAGGCACGTATTGACGCTCAAGTAGCCAAGCAAGCCACAAAACAGTCGGCTATAGATAAACTTGCTGCCCTTGGTTTAACTGTTGATGAGATTCGTGAAGCGTTCGGGTTGGAGGGGTCATAATGCCTTTATCTTTCCCTGACGCCCCCTCAGTAAACGATACTTATACCGTAGGTGATCTGACTTATACGTGGAACGGGA
>Ga0255781_10001012_pt1 | contig 23084 bp, 18 predicted proteins | sample 101ome_21_FD_179979 | JGI IMG/M metagenome (GOLD analysis project Ga0255781, IMG submission 179979) | Coastal salt marsh microbial communities from the Groves Creek Marsh, Skidaway Island, Georgia - 101413BT metaG (version 2) | ecosystem: Environmental > Aquatic > Marine > Intertidal zone >... | reverse complement strand
TTGCTGAGAGCTGAAAGGGCTGAGATTCTCGCCCATGGCCAATACAAGGATCTGCCGACACTTAACCGGCAACTCGATCTGGTAAATGCACGCGGCTACGCCATTGATATAGACGAAGATGTATACGGAATTTCCGGCGTGGCCGCACCGATCGTCGACCATCGCGGGATCACCGTTGCGGCGATTGGACTAAGTGGATCATCACAAAGACTTACTCGCGACGCATTGCACCGACTGGGCCCATCGGTCATCGAGGCAACGCGTTTAGCATCCTTGAAGGCTGGTGGCGCACCTAGACCAGTGTCCAGCGCTTTGATGCCCGCCACCCTACCCGAGCCAGAAATTGAGGTGTTGGCAGATGTCGAAAATCTGATCGGGGAAAGTCCGGTACTGAGCATAGATGGCTCCACAATCTATTGGGTCGACATCTGCAGACCATGCATTTTCGCCCTTCATTTAAAATCGGGCGAGATTTCTAGATTTCCGCAAGACGAAATGGTCACAGCGGTCAGTGACACTGAACATGGGGTTTTGGTAGCGAGCCAATCTGGCGTAAAGCTTATTGAACTTGCCTCGGGCAAAGTCCTTCGAACTGTTAGTGATCCAGAATCTGATCTCCCTACCAACCGGTACAACGATGGCAAGTGTGACAGCCAAGGACGGTTTTGGGTGGGCTCAATGGCCTTCAATCAAAAAAACGCCGCCGGGTCGCTTTATCGCATAGATGTCGACGGTAGTTTCAAAGTGATGGAAACTGGATTGACCTTGCCTAACGGGTTGGGCTGGTCCCCTGACAACCGCAAAATGTATCTCATCGATACAGCTGATCGTGTTGTTTATGCCTATGACTTTGATGAAGAAGGCGGACGGATTAGAAAACGCACAGAGCTGATCAAGTTTGACGGAACCTGTATCGGCAGTCCCGACGGAATGGACGTAGACGCCGATGGTAATCTTTGGATTGCGATGTGGGATGGCTGGTGTGTCAAAAAGTATTCGCCCGCTGGCAAATTCTTAGCTGAATTCAGTGTCCCTTTCCCGCGCCCCACCTCATGCCTGTACCTGAGCCTGAGGGAAGGCATGAGTTGCATTGTAGTAACATCGGCACGCATTCGCGTATCTAGCGACCTGCTGCAGAAACATCCACTGGCTGGAAGTGTTATCTCAATTCCCTTGCGTTGAGGGGTGCTGTCAGACTAATGAGAACTCGCATCGGATTGCTGTCCAGCCCCTAATTTATGTGCCATTTTTCAATAGAGTTTCTGAAGCTGGCGGTTTCATGTTTAGGGCTTGGTGGGGGCGGAATAATTATAGCGTGATCAGGCAATTCTCACGCCCTGACGGAGCAGTTCTGCCTGAACACGAGCCATGTTCACTTGTGCCACATCACAGCCCGCCTTGACCGCCAGCGACGCAGCGACGCCCGCGCCCTGCCCCGCCACCGCGCAGCAGGCCATATTGCGGGTCGCGGCATGGGCAATGCGATCCCCCCCAATGGCGCGCCCCGCCACCAGCAGGCCTTTGATCTTTCCGGGCAGCATCGCGCGATAGGGGATCTGCATGTATCGACCCGTGGTCGGGATGATCAACACACCGTAGCCGTCAATAAATTCGGGGTAAATGCCGATGGAATCTTCGAACCGACCTTGGTGTCGGACATCGGTTTCGGTCATGTCATATGCCGCATGGATTTTGCGCGTATCGCGGATACCAATGGTCATGCCGAAATTGCGCAGTCGCACCTTGCCACACCCGGGCATAAAGCGGCGCAGTGCCTCAATCGCCAACATGGCTTGTGCCCGCCCCTCAATTTCGCCTTTCGTCATGCTGTCGGGATCAGTTCCGTCAATCGCCGCCAAATGCACAAGGTTCATATAGGTCAATTCCCCCGTGTCATGCATCGCGCCCCATGTTCCCGCAATAGTATTCAAATGCGGCGGGATCACGCCCTCTTCAATCGCGCGGGAAAATGGTTTTTTCAAGAAAGGGGAAAACATGTCATCCTCTTTCCCATCGGTTTCCACCGTCCATTCACCGGTGGACCAATCTTTGTAGGTTTGCGGATCGCGGCGCACTTCGTCCATAAAGGCGGATTTATCGACACCTGCCAGATGAAACATCACACTGGCGGCCTGCATGTCTTCTACGGGTGTTTTATGCGTCGGCGCGCCGGCCCGATGGGCCACGTCTGCATCCCCCGTAGCATCAATCACGACCTTGGCAAGGATGGCTTCTCGTCCCGCTTTGGATTCAACAATAATCCCCGTGATACGATCGCCGTCCATGACGGGGGCAACGAATTGACGATGCAACATGCCGTGAATGCCCGCCTCTTCGACAAGGCGGTCGGCCACAAGTTTGAAACCCTCGCTATCGATCTCATAGCTCAGCGACTGGCTTTCGGGGACAGCCGCACCCATGTCACGGGCACGATCTTCAAATTCGCGCCCAATACCACCGGCTTCGACGGTTGCCTCATGGCGATACCACGCAAAGCCTTCGACGCCCACAACGGTGATATTTCCGCCAAAGCAGCCAAATCGTTCAACCAGACAAACATCAACCCCCGCGCGCGCCGCAGCAAGCGCAGCCGCAAGCCCCCCAGGGCCAGAGCCCACGACAAGGACATCCGTTTTATGGATCACGGGCGTTTGCCGCGCGGGTTCGGTGATGACGTTCATGGTGGCCTCAGAGGAATGGCAATTCATACAGTGTACCTTCAACAGCTCCTGCTTCGCGTCGTACGACGACCCGGTCACCGGGTTTTGCAAAGTTCGCAACAAGTGCGAACCCAATATTTTTTCTCAATCGATAGGACCAGACACAGGTAGTCATATCGCCAATACGAGAGCCATCCATGTCTATGGCGTTCCAATTGAACTCCGCATTGACAGGCTCGGAATTGTCAAGAATGACACCAAGCTGCTGACGTTTAGGACCCTCAGTCACGATCCGGCGTAAAGCCTCGATACCAATCGTGTCGTCGGGTACATCAAGATCGACGTATTTTCCCATTCGGACCTCGAACGGATTTGTTTGCCCATCCGTGTCGCCGCCGTACGAGATCAACCCACTTTCGACACGTTCGCACCAGTTGGGATTACCCGGCCCGATACAATGCGGCCGTCCGGCTTCCTTGACGATATTCCAGAGTGCAGTGCCTTTGGCTCCATCCATAAGGTAGATTTCAAAACCGCCCTGTTTAGACCATCCAGATCGGGCAACCGCCACGGGGATTCCGTCGATCACTGTTTCTCGAAACCAGAAGTATTTAAGGTCGCGAACCCAGTCGCCAAAGATCGAGGCAACGACGGTTTCCGCCTTGGGTCCCTGTACGGCAAGGGGCGATACGTCCGGTTCGCTCACCTCGACCTTTAGACCTCGCTCGCGTGCGACGGCTTCGGCCCAGAACCAGATGTTGCTGTCAGCAATAGACAGCCAATAACGGTCTTCACCAAGTTTCAGCAGGATCGGATCATTGATCAATACGCCATGATGATTGCAAAGTGGAACATATTTGCCTTGCCCGATCTTGCATTTGGACAGATCACGGGGCGCAAGTATCTGCGCCAACCTTCCTGCGTCGGGACCCACTAACTGAACCTGGCGCTCAACCGCAACGTCCCACATCGAGACGCCATTGATGATGCGCCAATATTCTTCTTCGGCGTGACCATAAGAAGTGGGCATGAGCATGTGGTTGTAGGTTGTCATGGCACAGACGCCATCCGCCAGTGTTGCCTCGTAAAAGGGCGAAGGTCGCAGACGTGTAGAAGGTGAAATCGAAAACATGCTTGCACCAGCTATTGAGTGTAAAAGAGAGTAAAGGCCACCGATCCGGAAGGACCGGCAGCCAAGAATCGGTCGGCAATCGCCTCTGATAGAAATGATCCCGGCCTATGCGAGCCATACGTTACGTAGCGTCTGTCCGAAACCGCCCAGACCGCCAACGGAATGCGGCGTCCAACCCATCACATTCTTGGCCGTAGCCTCAAGCTGGTTCTGGAAGACCGCATTCACGAATCCGCCATCGTCATTCATCATGTGTAGCATGTCGCAGTACATCTGCGCCCGTTTGGCCTCGTCGAGTTCGGCCCGGGCGCCGATGATCATTGCATCGAACTGCTCGGAGCCCCACATCGTTTCGTTCCAGCTGCCGCCGTTCATGTGTGCGATGGTCAGGAAAGCGTCGACGGTAGGGCGCGCCTGCCATCCAGACATGGTCAAAGGCTTTTGCATCCAGATATTCGACCAGTAACCATCAGATGGCGTCTTGATCACGTTAATATCGGCCGCGCCCTTTGCGGATTGCTGGAAGGTAAGCGCGATGTCGTTGGCTGAACTGCCGGCAGTTTCCGACGTGTAAAGGTCGATGGCGTTGACGCCCGCCTTGTCAAAGTAGAACTTTGCCTTGTCGAGATCATATTCGGCAGGCTTCACATCCTCGCACCAATATTTGTAAGTCGGCCCGATCGGCGTGTCGGCCGATATTGTTCCAATACCTTTAAATACCTGTTGGAGAACAAGTTCGCGGTCAAGCGCATGCTTGATGCCCTTTCGGAAGTTCAGATCATTAGTTGGCGCGCGATCCACCATCATGACCATGTTGGTAAAGGCGCCGGTGGGCGTATTGTAGAGAGTTACGGCATCGTTGCTGACCAACTGATCGACTGCAAAGGCGGGCACGTCGCGAATGGCGTCCACGTCGCCAGCCAGCAACGTACTGAGCGTAGCGTTGACATCTGGTACCGGTATGAAATCAATACCGTCGAGATAAGGCTTGCCCTCTTCGTGATAATTTTCGAAACGTTCAAGAACCACACGCTCACCGGGAATGAACTCCATCACCTTGAAAGGACCTGATCCGATTGCCCTCGCAAAATCGGTGTGGCCAGCCGGGTGGATCGCAAGGTGGTAGTCGGACATGATCACCGGCAGGTCAGCATTGCCCGAGGACAGGGTAATCTTGACGGTCGAGACGTCTGGCGCTTCAATCGCCGTGACAGTCGAAAGAAGTGCCTTAGCAGGGGACTCAGAGCCTTCGGCGATGTGCCGCGACAGGCTTTCGACCACATCAGCAGCAGTGACCGGCTGGCCGTTATGAAAGGTCAGCCCGCCACGTAGCTTAAAGCTCCACTCGGTTGCGGCGGCGTTGACACTCCACTCGTCAGCAGCGTCGCCTTCGACCTCCAGCGTTGGCGCAAAGCGGGTCAGTCGCTGGTAGACACAGTTCGAATAGATGCCGTCATCGGTGTCGACCATGCGGACCGGCTCAAGTGTATTGTCGGTGTTGCCTTGAGCAATTCGTAGCCAACCGCCGCGCTTCGGTTCCTCGGCGCGGGCTGGTCCCGCCATTGTAAGAATCCCACTTGCCGCCGGCACTAACAAGCCGAATGCGCCCGCGCGCTTGAAAAAACTCCGGCGGCTAAGCGCGCCGGCCTTATATTGCCTTACCAAGCTATCGATGTCGGACATATTTTTCCTCCCTTATGACCGATAACGGGCTACCCCGCTTTCCGTAAGAGATTGCGTGGGACAAGTAGATAACACAAACAACCAATTTCATGACTTTGACATAACTGAGGTTATGGGTCCAATTTGCGTCGTGCAGGCTCAAAGAATGGTGCTGCAATCATGCCTGTCGGAACAGAAACCCCCATTAGCGTCAGGATCGACGGTGCAAGTCCCAATTGATCCAGCAGCGCATCCTCTGGCGGCAGCGCACTGTCGCCGAAGTAATAGAAGGCGACGTCTTGTTGATCTTCTCCTGAGCCTCCATGATGACCAAGGTCATCCTGACCATGATCAGATGTAATTATGACTTCATAGCCAAAGCTCCGCCAACGAGCTACATATGGCGCAAGGGCTGCATCAAGATAGTAGCAAGCGTCGCTCATCTCGCGCTTACCATGACCAAAACGATGCCCCATGCTATCCAGTGTCGAAGTATGCAAAAGTCCGTAGTCGATCCCTTTGACCTCACAGAGATAGGTCAAGGTTGCGAACAAATCAGCGTCGGACGGACTCATCTGATTGGCGTCGGTCGCATCAGACATTGTGTGGAAGCGGCCATGATGTATAGGGCCATCCGAGCTGTCGAGTTCGATATCCCTCACCGGGTCGAACGGCATTCGATAAAACAATTCGCTCCACCAACTCAGTGCCACTGCACCGGTCTTGCGTTTAGCCTCGGCCAGTTGAGAAAACACATCTGGAAACTGAAGCCTCTGTCGGTGCTTGTTGCCAAAGACACCATGAACATGCGGCGGCAGGCCGGTATGCATTGAGGCATAGCAGGCTGAAGATGTAGACGGCAGGACCGACCGCATCCGCCGCACGCTCGCCTCGCCCGAGGCAACCCATCCTTCAAGATTACCAAAAAGGCGTCGAAAATTTCGGTAGGGCACACCGTCCAAGATGATGAGGAGTAGCTTTGTAGTACTAATCATGAGGCCACCTCGAATAACCCAGCAGCCCCCATTCCGCCACCGATGCACATCGTGACAACAACATAGCGGACACCGCGCCTTTTACCCTCGATGAGCGCGTGGCCAACCAGCCGCGCACCTGTCATCCCGTAAGGGTGGCCCACCGAAATAGCGCCACCGTTGACGTTCAGCTTTTCGGGATCAATTCCCAGTTGGTCACGGCAGGGTATGGCTTGAGCGGCAAAGGCTTCATTCAGCTCCCACAATCCGATGTCGTCAACCTTAAGCCCAGTCCGTTCAAGCAGCCGTGGCACAGCATAGACCGGGCCCATACCCATTTCCTCAGGGGCACAACCGGCTACGGCCATTCCCCGATAGATCCCAAGCGGCGAAAGCCCGCGTTTGATAGCCGCATCCGCCGTCATTAAAACACAGGCCGAAGCGCCATCCGACAACTTACTGGCATTTCCTGCGGTAACCAGTCCACCCTCGGCAACGGGCTTTAAGTTTGCTAACGCTTCAACCGTTGTCCCTGGGCGATTGCCCTCATCCTGTGTCAAGGTGACGGTTTCTTCGCGTACTTCGCCGGTATCGCTGTTCTTAATCAACCTGTTAGCCGTAACTGGTATGATCTCATCATCAAAAGCCCCAGCGACCTGCGCAGCGGCAGTACGGGCTTGAGACAGTGCCGCAAATTCGTCCTGTGCCTCACGCGTGATGCGGTGCAGCCGCGCCACTTTCTCGGCCGTCATTAGCATCGGCATATAGGCATGTTCAGCCGCCCGGGTCACATTGGGGTCTTTCTCGGCCGTGACCCAGTCGAAATACCGCGCCTGAACCGCCGAGATGTTTTCCTGTCCACCGGCCACCACGACGCCCATGCCATCGACCGCGATCTGCTTTGCCGCCGTCGCGATGGCCATCAGCCCCGAGGCGCATTGCCGGTCGATGGTCTGGGCCGCTGCGGTTGCGGGCAACCCACCTGCCAGCGCCGCCAGCCGCGCGACGTTCAGCCCGGCGGTGCCCGCCGTCAGGACCGAGCCCATCACGACGTCTTCAACCTCGGCAGGATCGGTGCCGGACCGCGCGACCGCCGCCCGGATCGCGTGGCCCGCAAGCGTCGGCGACTTGATGTTGTTGAACGACCCCCGGAAGGCAGAGCCGATGGGTGTGCGGGCGGTGGAAACGATGACGACGTCTTTCATGGCGAGGGTTCTTTCCTAGCAGTAGCGGGTTCTGAGGGCCTTCTTGTCCAGTTTCCCGACCGAGGTCTTTGGCAGCGCGGGGGCAATCTCGATCCGGTCTGGAACGGCCCATTTCGACAGCGCCCCGTCCGCGACGGCACTGGCAAACGATGCGCGCAGTGCTGACACGATTGCCTCCGGGGTATCGGTGCAGGTGACCAACAAGAGCGGGCGTTCGCCCCATTTGGGATCCGGCACGCCGATGGCGGCGGCCTCAGCCACGCCCGCGACTCTGCTGGCAAGATTTTCCAATTCTAGCGAAGAAACCCATTCCCCGCCGGTCTTGATTACATCTTTCAATCGGTCAGTGATATGGAGCGTCCCACGCTGATCGAACCGCCCTACATCGCCGGTATGTAGCCAGCCGCCATGCCAAAGTGTCTTCGTACCCTCTTCGTTCTTCAAGTAGCCTCGGGTAAGCCAAGGCGCACGGGCGACAATCTCTCCTGTGGACTTACCATCGCGTGGCAGGTCGTTCATCTCCGAATCGACGACCCGAATTTGAACCATCGGCGCGGGTTTGCCAGTCGCTATCCGAACATCGATCAGCGCATTGGAGGCTCGCGTCGCCATCATGTCAGCCACAGTCAGGAAAGGACAGGTCTCGGACATGCCATAAGCCGCGTGAAGGTCGACGCCGCGCGCGAGCGCCTGCCGCGCCAGCCCCTCGGGCAGGGCAGAGCCGCCGATGATGACTTTCCAGCGGCTCAGGTCCGTTGCTACAGCCTCCGGCGCGTTCAGCAGCATCGCAAGGATCGTCGGCACACAATGCGAGAAGGTCACGCCATGCTCGGCAATCAATCCTAGAAGGTGCGCGGGCTCATAACGCCCCGGATAGACCTGCTTGAGCCCCATCAGCGTTGCGACGTAAGGAATGCCCCAGCCGTGAACATGGAACAACGGCGTGATCGGCATGTAGACATCGCCGCGGTTCAGCCCGCCGCCGGGGATCGGACCCAGGCCCGATGCCACTGCTAGCGTGTGGAGCACGAGCTGGCGCTGCGAATAGGTGACCCCCTTAGGGTTGCCCGTCGTGCCCGTGGTGTAAAATAGTGTAGCGCGAATATTCTCGTCGAAATCGGGGAAGTTGCTGACCGACGTAGCTGCGTCTAGAAGGGCCTCATACTCTCCTGCTGCCTTCACACCTGGGGGAGTTTGGCCATCATCGCACATTAACACCAGCCGCCAGGGACGTTCGATCCGGCCCGCGATCTCCATGAGCAGCGGCAGAAAATCGACATGGCACAGGATCAGGTCATCCTCAGCATGGTTTATCGTGTATAGGATTTGTTCCGGCGACAGTCGGATGTTCACTGTGTGTAAGGTGGCTCCGATCATGGGCACGGCAAAGAAGCATTCCAAATAGCGGTGGCTATCCCAGTCAAGTACCGCGATAATGCTGCCTTCGCCAGCTCCGAGAGCACGCAAAGCTCCGGCTACACGCCCAATCCGCCAGGCGAATATACTATAGTCGTAGCGCATGGTGTCTGCATGAACGATTTCCTGTCCAGGCGCACAAGAAAGCGACGTGTTCAGAATCTGCTTGATCAACAGAGGATAGTCATAGGCAATCATGTGCATCTCCAGTTTCACAACTTATGTCACTACAAATTAGCGTCGCGCAAACAACAAAAAACCAGGCTTTGCCCCGATCTAGATCAGCCCATGCCCGACCCATAATTAAAACACACCCAATATGTCTACTATAGTTGTTTGCCCAAAACGGCGCTTTCCCTGAAACTGCAAACAGCCTGTAAGGAGGAACGAGGTGTATCGCATCATACTGACGCGCCTGGCGCAAGGTTTGCTAACCTTGCTACTGGCATCAATTATCATTTTTGGCGCTACCGAGATCCTTCCTGGCGACGTGGCCGAGGCAATTCTTGGACAAAGTCGCACGGAAGAAGCGTTGGCCACACTGCGCGAGGGAATGGGCCTGAACCGCCCAGCCATCGTTCGATATTTTGACTGGCTCGGCGGAATGTTGCAGGGCGATCTGGGCACCTCGCTGGCGACAAAGCGTCCCGTGGCCGACATGATCGAAAGCCGGATGTGGAACACGCTACGGCTAGCTCTGCTGGCGGCCGCAATCTCTGTTCCGCTGTCCTTAGCGCTCGGTCTTTGGTCGGCGATTCGTGCTGGCGGCCGCGTCGACAAGACGCTTGCCATGACCACGCTCGCGCTTATTGCGGTGCCCGAATTCTTTATTGGCCTTATCCTGATGAAGGTCTTCGCAGTTGAGCTAAAATGGTTATCTGCCTCTGCCAATACCCGACCCTATTTCGATTTCTGGCAGAATTTCCGCGCCCTTGCCCTGCCCGTTGCCACGCTCAGCTTTGCGGTTATTGCGCATATGATGCGGATGACACGCTCCTCGGTAATCAACATCTTTACATCTCCCTACCTGGAAATGGCCGCGCTCAAGGGCCTGCCGAAGCGCCGCCTTGTGGTGCGTCACGCGCTGCCCAATGCGCTGTCCCCTATCCTGACGGTGATCGCCCTGAACCTCAGCTACATGGTGTCCGGTGTGATCATCGTTGAAACCGTGTTCGGCGTCCCGGGCCTGACCCGTCTGCTGGTCGATGGCGTCACGCTGCGGGACATCCCGCTGATCCAGGCCTGCGCCATGATCTTCGGCGCTGTCTATATCCTTCTTAACCTTCTGGCCGATGTACTTTCCATTATGGCCAATCCGCGCCTGAGGTATCCGAAATGAGCGACGCAACCGAAATTGCCACACCGCGCGCTTCAGTCTTTGCGGGCCTGCGCCTGACCTGGACCGCCGTTCTTGCGGGTTCCGTCCTGCTGTTCTGGCTGATCCTTGCCCTGTTCGGGCCATGGATCGCCCCCCATGGCGAGGCCGAGATTATCTCGGGCACGACCTTTGCACCAATAGGCGAAGGCGGGTTGTTGGGGACGGACAAGCTTGGGCGCGACGTCTTCTCGCGCCTGATCTACGGGGTTCGCACCACGCTGCTGCTTGCGCTGATAACGACGGTGATCTCCTTTGCCTTCGGCGTGACACTGGGTTTTGCCGCCGCGATCCTCAAGGGCTGGTTCGACATCGTCGTCAGCCGCATCGTCGAGGCCTTCATGGCCTTCCCGTCGACCCTGCTGGCCCTGGTGGTGATCGGCGCATTCGGCACCTCGATCACGGTTCTGGTGCTCACGGTCGGACTGGTGCTATCGACCAGCGTCTTCCGGGTGTCGCGCGCATTGGGCTATGACATTGGCGTCATGGACTTTGTCGAGGCCGCCCGCGCCCGCGGCGAAGGCACCTGGTGGATCCTGACACGCGAGATCCTGCCAAACTCCATGGCCCCGCTGATCGCCGAGTTCGGCCTGCGCTTCACGTTTTCCATTCTGTTCCTGTCGGGTCTGTCCTTCCTGGGCCTGGGCGTTCAGGAACCCGCCGCCGACTGGGGATTGATGGTGCAGGAAAACGTGGGCGGCCTGTTCCTTGGCTCCTCCGCCGCGCTGATCCCCGCCGCCTGCATCGCCTCGCTGACCGTATCCATGAACCTGCTTGTGGACTGGTTCCAGCAGCGTCAGCAGGGTGAAACCGTTCTGGAGAAGATCGACCAATGAGCGATATCCTGACAATCAAGAACCTGCGCGTCGAGGGCCGCCCGCCCGGGGGCGCCTACGTCCCGATCGTCAAGGGTGTGTCGCTGAACGTGGCCAAGGGCGAGGTGCTGGCCCTGATCGGCGAAAGCGGGTCAGGAAAGTCCACGATCTCGCTGGCCTCGATGGGCTTTGCCCGGCCCGGTTGCCGCATCGCGGGAGGAGAAATCTGGCTGAACGGGCGCGACATTATGAAACTGTCGCCGCAGGATCGCCATGCGCTGCGCGGTGACGAGGTATCCTATGTCGCGCAATCCGCCGCCGCCAGCTTCAACCCCGCGCTGCGGATCGGCAAGCAGGTGATCGAGGCGCCGCTGTGGCATGGCGCAGGCGATGCCGCGACCCTGACCGCCACAGCCGTCGATCTTTACCGCAAGCTGGATCTGCCGAACCCCGACAGCGTGGGCGAAAAGTTCCCGCATCAGGTTTCGGGCGGGCAGTTGCAGCGTCTGATGGCGGCGATGGCCATGTCCTGCGGGCCGGATTTGCTGATCCTTGACGAGCCCACCACCGCGCTGGACGTGACTACCCAGATCGAGGTGCTGAAAGCCTTCAAGGATATCATCCGTGATCAGGGCACGGCGGCGATCTACGTCACCCATGATCTGGCTGTTGTAGCGCAAGTGGCGGATCGAATTCTTGTGCTGAAGAACGGTGAAATGGTCGAGGAAGGACCAACTGCCCAGATCCTGCATGACCCGCAGCACGAATATACCCGCATGCTGATGGATGCCGTCCGGCCCGCGCCGCATCTTTTCGACCACGTTGACGCCAGCGCGGCGCAAGCGCCCGTCATTTCGGCGCGAAACATCACGGCAGGCTATGGGGCGCTGACCATCCTGTCGGATGTATCAGTTGATGTCCCTGCGGCATCGGTTGTGGGGGTGATTGGTGAAAGCGGCTGCGGGAAAAGCACGCTGGCGCGGGTCGTCGCCGGTCTGACGCCGCTGCGGGAGGGAGAAATTAGGCTCGATGGGAAGGTTGCCGCGCCCAGCGTGAAGGATCGACCGCGCGATTCGCTCAAGGATTGTCAGATCGTGTTCCAGATGGCCGATACCGCGCTGAACCCGCGCCAGCGGATCGGTGATATCCTGGGCCGCCCGCTGGAGTTCTATCAGGGCCTCAAGGGTCGCGCGCGGGTCGAAAAGGTGGGCGACCTTCTGGAACTGGTCGACTTGCCGCGCAGCTTTGCTACGCGTTTCCCGGGCGAATTGTCGGGCGGGCAGAAGCAACGCATCAACCTCGCCCGTGCGCTGGCCGCCGACCCCAAGGTTATCCTGTGTGACGAGGTCACCTCGGCGCTGGATACTGTTGTCGCGGCGGGGGTGATCGAACTTCTGAAATCGCTCAAGGACAAGTTGGGCGTGGCCTATATGTTCATCAGCCATGACCTTTCGACCGTTGCCTCCTTCGCGGATGAAGTTGTGGTGCTCTACGCCGGGCAGGTGGTCGAAAAGGGACCGTCGAATGTTGTCTTCAGCCCGCCTTTTCACCCCTATACCAAACTGCTCCTCTCCTCGGTCCCCGAGATGCGTCAGGGCTGGCTGGAAGGGGTGGCCGATACCGGCGAAGCCAAAGCCGCCAGCGCCGGAAGCGTTGTCATCGGCGCCAAAGGCTGTCCCTTTGCCAATCGGTGCACCCATGCCATCGTTGGTACATGCGATGTCACGCAACCACCGGTCCGAACATTGCCCGGCGAACTGGAAATCGCCTGCCATCTGCCAATCGAAGAAATGCCATAGCGAATTATCGTTCAGACCATGGGTTCGATTGGCCCGCTTACATGAAAAAAGGGAACTTCTAAGAAATTAACCAACCAAAAATCTGACAGGAGGAATATCAATGAATCTCAGACCTGATCCAACCTTTCACGCCACACCCCGGCTCGCCATGGAGGCTCCGGCGGAAAAGCTGGCCTTCACCCTGATGCTCAGCCCCGATGGCTCGCAACCCGATGGCCTTGCCATTGTCGATGTGGACCCGAGTTCCAAGACCTTCAGTCAAATCGTTCATCAGGTGATCATGCCCAATACGGGCGACGAATTTCACCACTTTGGCTGGAACGCCTGTTCGTCAGCGCTTTCACCGCTGTCAGGTCACGCCTTCCTTGAGCGGCGCTACCTGATCATCCCCGGCATCCGCTCCTCGCGCATCTACATCATTGACGTGAAGGAACCGCTGAAGGCCAAGATTCACAAGATCATCGAACCCGAAGAGGTCTTTGCCAAGACCGGCTATTCCCGCCCTCACACCATCCACTGTGGCCCCGAGGGCATCTATGTCAGCACGCTTGGTGGCGGCGGAGTGGATGGCACCGATGGCCCTCCGGGCATCTTCATCCTCGATTGTGAGACCTTCGACATCCTTGGCCGTTACGAGATGGACCGGGGAGAGCAGGACAAGCACTATGATTTCTGGTGGAACCTGCCGCGTGACTACATGGTCAGCTCCGAATGGGGTCTGCCGCCGCAGTTCGAGAACGGCATCGTGCCCGAAGACCTTCTGTCGAACAAATATGGCCACAAGATCCACTTCTGGAAGCTGCGCGACCGCAAGAACGTCCAAACGATCGACCTTGGCGCCAATCACCAGATGGCGCTTGAAATCCGGCCTGCGCATGATCCGTCCAAGGACTACGGTTTCTGCGGCGTGGTGGTCGATACCACCAACCTGCAAGGAGCGATCTTCACCTGGTGGCAAAAGGACGACGGCACCTTTGAGGCGAAAAAGACCATCACCATCGACCCGGTCCCGGCGGATGCCGACGACCTGCCCGATCTGCTGAAGGGGTTTGGCGCCTGCCCGCCGCTGGTGACGGATATCGACCTGAGCCTGGACGACAAATACCTTTACGTCGCCTGCTGGGGTCTTGGCGAGATGCACCAATATGACGTTTCCGACCCGATGAACCCGGTTCTGGCCGGCAAGGTCGAGATCGGCGGCATCGTCAAGAATACCCCCCACCCGAACGGCAAGACTTTCGGCTACGGCCCCCAGATGGTCGAGATCAGCCGCGACGGCAAACGTGTCTACTGGACCAATTCGCTCTATTCCACATGGGACGACCAGTTCTATCCGGGCGACCGAGGCGCGGCCATGGTCATGGCCAATGTGGGCGAAAGCGGCGGGATCGAACTGGACAAGGACTTCTGGGTGGAATTCCCCGAAGGCTACCGCAGCCACCAGATCAGGCTCGAAGGTGGAGACTGCTCGACCGACAGCTTCTGCTACCCTTCCGTCTGACGCGTGGATCATGCAACATCGACGGCGGCCCTGTGGTGGGCCGTCGTTTTTTCCGGAATATATCACGGGTTGAACCCGGGCATGGGCTGGCCTCTGGCGGTCTCTGCCGCGCTGATGGAGCGCAAACCAAGCCGCCTCTGGCATGCGCTGGCCGCTTTGGCGGGTGGTCACCTGCTGTCGATGATGGCGATCCTTCTGCCCTTCAGCGCGCTTCTGTGGCTGGTCGACTACCAGCGCCAGATCCAGATTGCCGCGGCCCTTCTGGTCATCGCCCTTGGCGTCTACCTGACAATCAACCGCCGCCACCCCCGCTTTTTGGCCCGCGTCCGGCCAACGCAACTGGCGCTTTGGTCGTTCCTTGCGGCCCTCGCCCATGGTGCGGGGCTGATGCTGGTGCCGATCTACCTGGGCATCTGCCAGACGATCGACACCGACGCAGGCCACGCGGCCGCCAGCGTGTTGATGACCTCGAACGCCACGGTGGCCCTTGGCGTCGCACTGCTGCACAGCCTTGCCATGCTGACCGCTGGCGGTACACTGGCCTTTGGCGTCTACCGCTGGCTGGGCCTCAAATTCCTGCCCAAAGGCTGGTTCAACCTCGATCTGGTCTGGGCGCTCAGCCTGCTCTTTGTCGGTGTCATCGCGCTGGTCATGGCATAGGGCCGCGCGCGAGCGTTCAAACCAGCGCCTGATAGCTCAAAACACGTAGCTGACGACGCAGCGAATAGGCGCTCGAGGGAATGAGCTGGGTCATCAGGATCACGGTCATTTCCTCGATCGGGTCCACCAAGAATGCCGTCGAAGCCATGCCGCCCCAGGCGAACTCTCCGGGTGAACCGATAATCTTTGCCCGCGCCGGGTCCAGCATCACCGACACGCCAAGGCCGAACCCGATCCCCTCGAATGTGGTTTCGCTGAAATGCGCCTGCCCACGGCTGGCCAGATCACCGCCCATGTGGTTCGACACCATCAGATCGAAGGTCTTGCGGCCGAGCAGCGCGCCCCCATCAAAGGCACCGCGCCGCAACAGCATCGTCGCAAAACGCTGGAAATCCGCCATCGTCGAGACCAACCCACCCCCGCCGCTCTCAAGCGTCACCGGCGCAAGGCAACGGTCCTGGTTCGACGATGGAGAAAAGCCCGCAGAGCTGTGGTCATAGAGCGTGGCCAATCGGCTGACCTTGTGGTCGGGAACAGAAAACCCTGTATCTTCCATTCCCAGCGGATCGAATATCCGGGCCTTCAGGAAGGCGCCAAGCGTTTGCCCGCTGATCACTTCGATCACGCGACCCAGAACGTCGGTCGACAGGCCGTAGAACCAGCGTTCGCCAGGGTGAAACGCCAGCGGAAACCCGGCCAGCGCATCGACGGCTTGCCCCATCGTCTTAAAACAACGGTCGAAATCGAGCCCAGCTGCCGACAGCGCCTGTTCTAGAGCATTCCCCTGCGGGTCGCCATAGATAATGCCGGCCTGATGGGTCAGCAAGTCATGAATAGTGATCGGGCGCTCTGCCGGTTCGGTGGCATCCAGTGGATGGCCCGGCCCTTTCCAGACGCGCGGCGCACTGAAGGCCGGAAGGAAATCGGCAACCGGCTGATCCAACTGGAATGCCCCTTCCTCATATAGCATCAGCAGGGCGAGCGAGGTGATCGGCTTGCTCATCGAATAGATGCGCCAAATCGTATCAGGAGCAACAGGCTGGCGCGTAGCTGTGTCAGCATAGCCCACTTGTTCAGAAAACGCGACCTCTCCCCGTCTTGAGATCTGAACAGCCAGTCCGCTGAGCCGACAGTCGCGGACATGGGCCTGCATCCACTTCGAAATCTGCCGAAGGCGCTGTGGATCAAAACCATTGTTGCAGTAGTTCGCCACGGCGATACCTCCAATCAATTTAGAAACAATACTGTGCCTGTTCAATCAACGATTGCAAGCAACCTATAATGACCCTATAACTGAAAAATATTTATGTATGAGTTGGCCATGAGCACCCGACGACTTCCACATCTAACTTGGTTACGCGCTTTTGAGGCATCGGCCCGGCATCTGAGTTTCACCAATGCTGCGCAGGAGTTGAACCTCACTCAGGCCGCTATCAGCAAGCAGGTGAAGCTACTAGAACACTACCTGCGCGAACCTTTGTTCGAGCGCAAACCTCGTAGTCTTGTGCTCACTAAAGTAGGCGCAGCCTATTTGCCCAAGGTCCGTGACGGTTTCGAACGTCTAGCGGCCGGCACCGAAGAGGTTTTCGGGCTTCGGCGCTCTGAGGTGCTGACAGTGCGCGCACCAGTCGGTTATTCTGTCAACTGGATCGCACCCCGGCTTAAGGGCTTCTTTCATCACCACCCTGATATCAATTTACGTCTTGTATCGAGTGTTTGGGGTGACCAGTTCGACAACGAACGATTTGATCTCGACATCCAGTACGGCACGGGACATTGGCCAGGTTACAAGGCTGATCGCCTGACGTGGGAAGTGATTAAACCCGTTTGCGCACCATCACTTCTATATGGCAAAAATGCTATTAGGAAGCCGGCGGACCTTGCACACCATCGCCTCCTGCATGTGCTTGGCTATGAGGAGGGCTGGGCTGATTGGCTGAGATTCGCAAAGACAAATGGCATCAATTCGGGACAAGGGCTGCAATTCGATACGTCGCTGTTGGCATTCGAGTTTGCAGCACAAGGTGGCGGGGTAGCATTGGCCCGCTCCTCAATGTTTAGCATCGAGATAGAACGCGGCAGGCTCGTCGAACCATTCAGTATCGAAGCACCGTTGCATGAGGCCTTCCATCTCATCTCACCAGAAACAGGCCGCGACCATCCGGATGCCCAAAAATTCCGAGAATGGTTGCTGGACACCGCAAATAACGACCCCGAAAACTGCCGCATCCGAGAAGCTTATAAATCCTGACCTTCCCCCCTAAATTAGTGCCATGAATTTTGTTAAAACTCTCTTAAGGAGGAGCTAGAATGGCACGAAAGAGATACAATGACGAAGATATTTAGAGATTACTACGTGAGATTGAGGTTCACCCTTTTGGCGCGTCAGTCGTTTTTGCGCTCCGATGCGAAACGGTGCATTCGGCGGAGAAAACACATTGACCAACCAGATCAAAAAGATCGGCAGCAAAATCACTCTTGCACGACCAAGACCTTAACAAGCCCTAATGTCTATGACAAAATTTGGCGCATAGATTCCATAAGTCTGGTGATCAATGCCCATGAATTCGCTCATTACCTTAGGACAGCAGTCCCGCTTTAATGGTCAAGTATCAATTGCCATTGGCGCCCTAGACGGACCATTCAACGGAACAGCGCCCCTTTCAGCAAAATTATGCACACAGGATCTTTTCTCAAAATTATTCCTGTCCCATTTGAGGCAATACCAGCCCAAAGACGTTACCAAAACCCAAACAGTGACTAAAGAATTAGATCGTCTTGTGGAGCGACTGCGTGGACGGACCAATCTGTCCGAAGCCGTTACACTCAATGCATTTTTAAAGCTGAGCGTGGAAGCACAGGATATTTTGGGTTCGATGCTTGCACTGGAAACACGCGACCAATTCGATAATTTCACCCAAATTGATTTCAAGCGCTCTTACGATCACGAGGCACTTCTAGTCACAAAAACGCACACTAATCATTGGGTGTCAAATGATCAGGGACGCCCACAAAATGATCATCTTGATCAGTTCTTCGATGGAGTAACTGAGCTCTTTAAGAGCATCGCAGGTGCAGATTTAAGGGTATCCAATCATTACAACAAGCAACCCAAAACACCCTTTGAGACCGTACTTCATGCTGGCCATTGCTTGATAGATGTGAATGTATCCTATCACGCCACAGTCAAAGCCTACAAACGCTTCACTGAGCGCACTTAAAATCCGGGATATTTATGGGCCTGACATCAGCGAGATGCAGTCTGCCATGCTGCAAGTATGTCTCAGGTCGATTTTCATAACCCTACTGATGATGCAAAAGACGCCTTGCTTGAGCTTGCGCGGCTTCTAGGCCGCGTTGCTGCTGAAGACGCCGTAGATCAATCGACCCTGGACACCTCCCCTCCTCCATCACAAAAGAAAGGAGCTTGCGATGACAAGCAGTAAACCGGTGCGGCTTTTGACGCCGGATGAGGCGGCACAATTTTTGTCTGTCTCCCAACGAACAGTTAAACGCTTGGTCGCTGACGGCAGTTTGCGTGCCTATAAAATTCGCAGATCGATGCGCTTCAAATTGGAAGATCTTGAAACCTATGTTGAGCAAAACAATTGGACCTGAGATCCATGCGTTTTGTCTCGTTTTGTCCCCCTTTGAGCGGGCGTGTCATAGAGTGCGTAAGCAATAGTGCAAATCTATATATAGTTATCTTAGTTATAATTAGTGGTATATTTACACTATATATGGTATATGTCTTGTTTTGGCTTCACGTGTCCTCTACTGTCATTCAAGCCCGTTCACGCAAAATCTAGGAGATTTAAAATGAACATCCAAAACCACTTTTCAGATACCGCACTGCTTTCACTGGCAGAGTTAAAAACGCGACTGGAACAGGACTGCAAACTGGATGCGCGCAAACAGCGCGAGATGATATCCGCCATTAATACGACCGCAAAGTGGGTCAACCTTCCCGCTGAGATGATCCCCGCCTCTGCAACGTTCTTACGTGGGAAGTTTCAGGAGGTTCACCCTGCGCACCATAATGTCACCAATCGACGTGTGCAAAACATCAAGTCACTGATCTTGAGCGCAATGCGTAGCCAAGGTCTGAGCACCAAGCTGGGATCTTACCTCGCTAAGATGTCACCGCCTTGGTTAAAGCTGTGGGACATCATCGAGGGCGAACAATATTATCGCACAGAGTTCTCGCGCTTCTTTCGCTATTGCTCAAAGCTAGGGATTGCGCCGAGCGCGATCAGCGATCAGGTCTTAACAGATTACTTACAGGCCGTTGAAGCCGAGAGTTTCGTTAAGACGCCCAAAGTGCGTCAGCAATCCATCTGTCGCCTATGGAACAAATGTGCAGGACTTTACGAGAGCCAAGGCTGGCCACAGATCAAACTCACTGTACCCTTCTATGAGACACGCAGATACGCGCTTGATGATGGCCAGTTGCCGCCAGTCTTACTGCGTGAGCTAGATGCATACCTAACATCGCTGTCAGGCACCGATCCCTTTAATATGCAGGTAAAGGCGTTTCGTCCCAGAAGCATTAAAGCTATTGTCGGTCATTTCAGGCGGTATATCTCTGCACTACATTTCCAGGGGGTCGATCTGACGAGTATCTCGTCACTCGAAGCAATTGTGACAAAAGAGATGTTTCAACTCGGCATGCGTTGGTTTTGGGATCGTAATGGCGGGCAGACATCTAAACACATTGGCGAGATTGCTTGGAGCATTCGGTGCTATGCCATAAAGCACCTGGCGGCAGATGACGAGACAATTAACTTTTATGCCAGCGCCATGAAGCGCCTACGTGTTTCACAAGATGGCCTTTCAGATAAAAACCAACGCGCCATGGCCCAGTTTGATGATCCAAAAATGATCGAAGCCTTGGTTGGACTTCCTTTTAAGCTTTGGACAAAGGCCGAACGCTCACGCAATACAGCCTCTACCAGCCGACGTTCAAAAGAAGTACAACTCTGCATACAAGCGGCCGTTGCTATTGAGATCCTGATCTTCGCCCCCATGCGGATATCTAATTTGCAAAACCTGCGCCTTGATCAGCATATATCATGGCAAAATAAGCATGCGGTTATTCACATCCCGCGTGCGCAAGTGAAGAATGATATCGATCTGGTCTTCAAGCTTCCGCTCACTGTGAGCCAGAGGATACAAACCTACATCAGCGATTGGCGTGCACTCTACACAGAGGGTGCAAATCCCTATCTCTTTCCAGGTCGCAAAATGAACCCCAAGGATGGGACGCGCTTGCGGCGTCAAATCTCCAAGGCACTTTGGGATGAGGCCGGTATCAAACTCACGCCCCACCAGTTTCGCCATGCGGCTGCAAAGATCTTATTGGATGCCAAACCTGGCCATTACGAAGTTATTCGCAAAATCCTTGGCCATAAAAATCTCACAACTACGTACTCACATTACGCTGGCGCTGAGACCCAAGCAGCCCTTGATCTCTACGATGACGTGATAATGGAGCATCGCAAGGGCACGTCATTTGGCTCACCACGGCGCAAGGGCAAGTTTCAGGAGCCACCCTTCATGGATCCCTTGCAAATCTATGGAGACAAAAAATGACTGTTGCACCGCGCACCGCACTGCCCCTCTGCGATTGGCCTGAGATGGACAAAGCCTTATGGGTTAAAGCCACGCAGACCGGCGACTTTCTCGAAGCAGATGGGAAAGCCGCTCATTGGGCAGCTCCCACAAAACTTCAGGTTCAAAAGGGCTATGGCAAGTGGCTCTTCTTTCAAAACTTGGAATCCGACACTGTCTCCAGCACGCCTCAAAAACCATCGGAGCGGATATCAGAAGCAACGCTGCGCGGGTATCTTGCTTGGCTTGAAGATCAGGGACTGGCATCTCAAACTATTGCCTCTCGGATCACTGATTTAACAGAAGCCCTGCGAGTGATGGAGCCAGAGGCAAACTTAGACCTCCTCAGGACCCTATGCACAAAACTACAAGGGCAGGCAGAACCCTCACGGAACAAACATGCAAGGATACGGGCCCCCAGAGAGATTTGGAAAGCCTGTGAAGCCTTCATGTTGGAAACAGCGCGCTCTAAGACCCCACTCACGCATCCAATCGCTTCTCGATATCGCGATGCGATGGTCCTAGGCGTTCTTGCGCATCGCCCGCTCCGTCGGCGCAACATCGCAAGCCTTGCACTTGGAGTTCACCTCACGCGAGAGGCAGGAAAGTGGCATTGCACCATTCCGCATACGGAGACCAAAGATGGGCGCTCAATAGAGTTTGCCCTTCCCCAGGACGCGGGCTTTGCTGCATGTTTCTCCTACTATCTGCAGGTTGTGCGACAGAAGCTAATTAAACTTCACCCAATCAATCAGGATGCGTTTCACACGCTCACAGGACCCCTGTGGGTTTCAACGCGGGGGCGGATCCTAACTGATCATGGGCTTTATTATGCGGTCACTCGGATTTCAGAGGAGCTTTTTGGCGCACCACTCTATCCGCATCTCTTGCGGGACTGTGCTGCCTCAGCCATGTCGAGTGATGCGCCAGAATATATCCTCGCAGCCAGTCGTATTCTGGGACACAGTTCGCTGAAGACAACCCTCAGCCATTACGAGCAATCCTCGATGCTGGCCGCTGGCGCAAGACTGGTCGAACATATGAGTGCGTTACAAGCCAAGCTCGAAGCAGAGGCATCAGAGGCCTTTTTCGACGAGCTAGTATTTGACACCCTAGAGGAGGATTTGGTATGACCCGCTCTGCATTTATCTACGCTCGCTATTCAAGTGACTTGCAAAATGCAGCCTCAATTGAGGATCAGGTGCGTCTTTGTAAAGAGCATTTAGATAAGGATCAGATAAAGGTTCGCGATGTTTTTGTTGACCGTGCAATAAGTGGCAGCGCACTTCAAACAAGGGCGGGCATTAAGGCACTATTAGAAGAAGTTGCGCGCAGCGGTGTTGATGTTGTTATTGCTGAAGCTCTTGATCGCCTCAGCCGTGACCAAGAAGACATTGCACGGATTTACAAACGCCTTTGTTTTGCGCAGGTCAAATTAATGACTTTGGCTGAAGGTGAGATCAACGAACTACATATTGGTCTCAAAGGCACAATGAATGCACTCTTCTTAAAAGACCTTGCTCATAAGACGCGAAGAGGACAACGCGGGCGTGTAGAGTTAGGCAAAATTCCAGGCGGAAAGAGCTATGGATATCGGCTCCTCCCATCACTCAACGATGATGGTACGGTCAATCGTGGTGAGCGCGAGATCATCGAAGAAGAAGCAACGGTCATTAAGCGTATCTTCCGAGAGTATGTTGAAGGAAGGACGGCGCGCCAAATTGCATCAGGTCTCAATAAAGACCACATTTCTAGCCCGCGTGGAGGTACTTGGAATGCCTCAACAATCAATGGCAATAAAAAGCGGCGCAATGGTATTCTGAACAACGAGCTTTATTTGGGGAATATCATATATAACAGACAAAGCTTTGTGCGTGATCCAGAGACAGGCAAGCGGCGTTCACGACCAAACCCTGAAGCGCTTTGGGTGACAAAACACGTTCCCCACCTACAAATCATTGATAATGATATTTGGGACAAAGCTCAGGCGTTAAAAGCAAAATATGCATCAAAGTGCGGAAACAAGCGTCAAACGCGGAAACGCCTTCTTACCGGATTAGTAAAATGCGGATGCTGTGGTGGTGGTATGACGATTATCGGGCGAGAGAGATACGCTTGCTCTTCTCACAGAGAACAAGGCACATGCACCAATGGAACCAGCATCAAAGCGCAGGAGTTAGAACAACGTGTGTTTGATGGACTGCAGTCTATTTTGCTTGGGCGCGAAGAGACAATGAGCGCCTTCACCGAGGCGTTTCATGCAGAGGTTAAGCGA
>Ga0255781_10001010_pt1 | contig 23116 bp, 25 predicted proteins | sample 101ome_21_FD_179979 | JGI IMG/M metagenome (GOLD analysis project Ga0255781, IMG submission 179979) | Coastal salt marsh microbial communities from the Groves Creek Marsh, Skidaway Island, Georgia - 101413BT metaG (version 2) | ecosystem: Environmental > Aquatic > Marine > Intertidal zone >... | reverse complement strand
TCTTGGATTGGATTGGCTTCTGCTACTTCACTCATAATTTATTCTCCTTGAGCAACTGGTTTTAATTCAAATCTTTGAGCAGCTGGCTGCTGTTCTTGTTCTTGTTCTTCTGGCTCTTCTTCTTCTGTTTCGCCAGTAATTTCTTTATTAATTTGTTCAATATCCTCATCAGTAAAATGAAGAACATTTTTTTGAATCCATTCTTTCGAGAAATATTCACCTACATAATTACTAATTGAATCTAATGTCTGTAGCTTTTCTCTTAATAGTTCCGCATCTTTTAATTCTGTAAAGTGGTTATCACGAACATAGTCTACAACAATATCATTCTTCATTGTATCCCAATCTTCTTGGGTAATAATACCTTTGAGGATAAGTTGTTTACGAAGAATATCGTAGAATAGATGTGCAAACCTGCGACGTAGTCTATCAATAAACTTTTGGAATTTTAATTCGTCACGCGATATCTCTGTTGACCGACCAAGACTAAATTGTGCTTCTTGTTCAAGACGATTAATTGGTACATTGAGTGAACGATACATTCTCTTTTGGAAATAGAGAATATCATCAATCTCGCCAAGATTCTGACCACCTGGTAATGAACTAATTTCGGTACCACGACCACCTTCACGTCTTGGTAACCAGAAGTCTTCAATCATTGATTGGTGTTTACGATCATCTCTAATCTCACCAGTCTTTGCATCATATACTAGCTTGTTGCGGTAACGAGCCATAATATCTTTCATATATTGTTCAGCTTTACCACGTGGCATATTACCAACATCAATATAGAACATACGACGTTCTGGTGCTCTTGCCAACCTGTAAATAACCAAAGAATCTTCCATCATTCTTAATTGGTTAATTGGCTTGAGAGCCTTATGTAAATATGAAACGACCCTTTTTCTATTTTCATCGAGAAGACCGGATGTACAATAGCTAACAGAATCGATTGTTAGCTTTACACCAGCATTGTGTTGTGATCCAGGCTTTTCTTGATAGATATAATATTCGTCTACTTTTTCAATTAATTGTACACCAGTTTCTGGATCTTTTTTCTTTTTAACTTGTTTGACCTTCCGCATCTTTGCAGAATCAATTGGTCTTATTTCTTGAATTCCGGCTTTAAGATTAGATTCATTTACAACCAAGTGGTGATATAATCTTCCATCAACATACCATCTACGGAAGATATCATGACCAAGTTCTTTGAAATCCATCATACTTACAATGTTGTCAAATTCTTCTTTAATTGTTTTCTTAATCTTATCGGACTGGTCTAAATTGTCCATATTGATATCGATAGGCTGTTCTAATTCACTTCCGGAAATAGATTCATTTACAATATCTTCAATTGCAGCATCAACTTCAGGATGCATTGAAACGCCTCGATATTTCATAATCATATTATAGTTATCTTTAGCATCATCGCCATCAATATTAATATACTGTCCGTAATGTGTTCCTGCAGCAGTTACGTATCCTGCGCCGTCATCATCACGTGATGGCACGATCGAGGGCTTTTTCTTTGGATCATCTATTTCGGATGCGGCCCTTTTAATTTCAAAACCAAATAATTTAATACTTCTATCTGCCATTTAAAAATCCCTTTATAAGAAGGAGGACCGTTAAGTCCTCCCTATATTTATTTAAGCGGTAGTCACTGGATTAAGCGAATCAAAATACTGATATTGGAAGGTTACTTGGAATCTTTCAATCTCATCAGTAGATGCGTAACTTAAATCTATCGGTGATAAATCAGTTGGGAATGCACCTCTAAAGATATATTCCTTAATTGATTCACCAGCTCTGTCCAGTTGTTCTACTCTTAAGTCTGCTTCATACAAGACGGGAGAAGCTAATCCGGTGTTAGCCGAATGAGCGTTCATACCATTCATCCATCTTTCCGTTGCATTGCGAATCGCAAAGTCTGTGTCGTTGATAATGGTAACAGTCCACACATCAAATGTACGGTCTCCTGCCATTTTCAACTGACGTCCACGGAAAGGAACTACGATAGTTCCCATTGTGGAACCAGGAAGCTGTGCGGTTTCGCAAAGGAAAGATGTCAGTTCAGCATCTCCATTTGCATATCCTGGGAAGTTAATCGTCGCCTTGAATAGATTAGGGCGAGCACCTCCACCTCTCAACTTAGACTTAAAGTCATCAACTCCTAAAACTGCCATTTCTTATCTCCTTACACTGTGCCTACGACTTCTTCGAAGTCAACACCAGTTCTCACAGCCACAAAATTCAGAGTGACATAGTTGATAGAACGAGCCGGTTTGATAAAGATACTTGCAATAAACTCGTTGCGATCGATGACTTCTGCAGTGTTATTTGTTTCATCACAAACAACCCTAAAGTCAGTAAGACCACGACGACCCTTTACTTCTCTCAGTACAGGCTCAACGATATTAACGAACTCTGCTCTCGTAAATTCATCATTGAATTCAAAGAGGACAGATTCTGCTGCTCTTGCGATTGCTCTTTCCAGAACTAAAAGAAGCCTTCTTACATTGATCCTATCGATTGTAGAAGGTCTGTTCAGTCCAGTTTTATCACCGAAGAGAATCACGCCTTGTCCTGGGATATTAGCAATCGGATTGACACTAGCCTTATAGAGAGTATCTCTTTGAGCCTTAGTCGGAGTATAATCGATCGCAGTGATTCCAAGATATTGACCTCTTCTAGCACCAGCAGGTGAGAACCATGGAGCTCTTTCCCTATCTGTTGCTGCCATAATACCAGCAGTAGAAGATGCCGCCGGCACTTGTACATACACGTCGTTATACTTATCATAGACTTTCAGATAGTTACCATCCATAACGAGATAAGAGGAGTTAGTGAATGTATCTGCAGTTGCAGTGATATTAGAAGTAATAGTAGCAGCATTAGTGAGATTAACAACATCGTCTCTCGCCGGAGAAGTCACTGCTACACAATCCTTACGAACTGTACCAGCTGTTGAAATCAGATCATTAACTACAGTTGTTTGATCTGTTGTTGTTGCCATACCAGGAGCGATTAAGAAATCAACTTCTACTTGATCTTTGTCTTCAAAAAGATCAAATCCAGTTGCATATTCTGAAGCACCTAATGTGCCAGAGTTAACCCCAGAATCAAAATCATAATTTGTTATGGTAGTCGTCGATGAATCTAGGAATGTTTTCGCCACGCCAGGAGTCAGTGCTGTACCAGCATTAACAAGAGTGTAATCCGAATCAAAGTTCAACATGTGAATATATTCGGATCTCTCATTGATAACGTCTTTTACATAGTTAGTTGAACCATCAGTATTTTTTGCATCTGAAGCTACAGAAACAAACGGATAAGTTTCAAGAACTGTTCCAGCTGTACCAGTTAAAGTTCCTTTAAGGTCTACAACTGCTACGTGTACTTCGTCTTTTGTACCATTTCTGTTAGATGCATATGTTGATGTACCAGGAGCTGCATCAAATGATGATTTGTAAGTCCAACCATTAAATGCGGAATCCGCCGAGATCATCGATGATGGACAGATAGATACACGTAAACTATTTCCAAGATCACCTGGGAAACGTGCTACGAATGTATGAAGATCTGAATCTAAACTGGATTGGGTTGCATCAAAGCTAGATTTATTCTTAACTAATGGTTGACTGATAGACTGAAGACCAAGAGCGGTTAATTCACTGTTAATACCATCAGTACTGTCATCGGTGTAATTCGTTGGAATCGTACCAGGAGTAAAGTCATATACTGTGACAGTTCCTGCTATTCCAACGTGAGGGCCCTCACTGGAATCGCGGATATCGCCGGCAGAATCGCCAACACCATCCCAAAGTACTCTACGAGTTGAAGTTGTTTGCGCTCGAGCATTTTTAGCAGCGCTATCAACTGCTCTTACGACTTGAAGTGAATTAGAATAGCGCAAGAATTGAGTTGCGCCGACGAAATCGATATTTCTATTGTTAAGTGTGTCCGGGGATGCAAACGTTTCAGCAAGACCTGCTTCATTCGAAACCAAAGTCCTCTGTTCGACTGGTCCCCATCTAAAATTTCCTACATATGCGCCTGTAGTTGACTGGACATTAGGCACACCGCCAGTCAGGTCTACTTCTTTGACGACAACCGCAGGAGATTCGGACGGTGTAAATAGTGCCATACTTTTTTCCTTTTCGGTTACTAATTATATGTTCTCATAATACGGTTATCTTCAATTTCATATTATTTATAATATTTAGAAATTTGGGTCGTATTCTACTTGCCAATAAAACTTACCTTCGTTTTCTAATCTTTCAATTTCATCGCTTGCATCATCGATAAACCCAAAAGGAACAATATCATCTTCTATTTCTTTCATTTGCTTTTTGAAAATCATATCTTTTAAATTAATATCAGTCATATCGCCAAAGTATTGAGATGAACTAAAGTAACCAAACATAACTAAATTCATCATTAAATCATCATGGTTACCAATCGATGCTTCATACGATTGGCCTTTTGCAATGAATGTAGATATTTCTAAGATAGTATTTTCATCAATAACCTCGAGTTTATTATTTTCTAATATATCTTTAATTGCAGAACAACCAAGTCTTTTGGTTTTACGTGTCATCTCAACACCAACAGCATTTGCCTTGATTGCTGATTCTACATGCACATTTTCGTATTCTAAATCTTGGTAAAGACCATTACAAACCAATGAACCTTGGTCATTCGATTCAATTACAACATAAGCATTGTTATAAGACTTTGCATACTTATAAATAATATTTGGGAAGAGCAAAGGAGAGATAGTGTTATTGCGATATACAGCAACCTGTGCAAACGGGCGAACGCTAATATCGATCAAGTTAAATGTAGAATAATCCTGACCTCTTCCCTTGCTTACATCGACAGTCATAATATAGTCATGATCTTTTTCAGGCTGCTTATAGATAAGTAGATCACCACCCTCCATATATTTTTTTGGTGGCTTTGCTCTTAGACCCATTAATGTTTCTGCATTAATGAGTGTATCACCAGTACCAAAAAACGTATTACCAAATTCCTGGTCAAACTGTAGTTGTGATGTATTTGCTACAGTTTGTTCTTTCCATTCTTTATCTCTTCCTGGTACATCCCACCAGTCAACACGAAATGGTTTAAATTCGTTTACTCCTTGTGTCGCGCCTTCCCAGATTTTATAAAACGTATTTCCGATTCCATTTGCCGTAGATGTAACGATGATCTTGGTGTCTTTACCGGAAGATACAACTGGATAAGTAGAAGTATAGAACTCAGCAGCACGCTCAACAAAAGCAAACTCATCCAGGTAGAGTAGGTTGACAGAAAGGCCACGAATAGAACTGCCAGATGTAGCAGCAGCGATAATACGAGAGTTGTTGGAAAACTCAAGTGATCCTTTGTTAAGGGCTTTTGTACCCGGTTGCAGAAAGAATGGAATATTCTCAAGCATGAGTGTAACCCTTGAGAGCATTTCCCTTGCAGTTGCTCCTTTGTTTGCAAGAACTGCAACTGTTTTTTCTGAATGGAAAAGCGCAAACCAGAGAAGGTATGCACATGCCGAAATCGATTTACCAGACTGTCGACAAGCAAGTACAACGTTGAAACGATGTTCTTGAAACTGCTTAAACATTTTTCTTTGATAAGGATATAGATCGAAAGGGACCAATCCTTGATCAAGCGATATAACTTTACAATATTTTTCGGCAAAGTAAACTGGATCATTCATACACCTCGCATATTCTTGTACGGAATCCTGTGTCCACTCCTGTAAAACACCATCACGTTTTACATTTGGATTCCCTAAATAGTTTTCATTCTGATTTGGGAGTGACATCAATTATATCTTTCTCATCTTGTAATAATCTCTGCAAATCAGCAGTCGATCCAAGAAATACATTATTCGTCGTATTTCCTGCAATCTGTTTCACTTCTTCTTGATTGATATCTTTGTTCTTTTTATTGAGATCCATTAACTTATCGTTTACATCAGATAAGTTCTTAATCATTCCAGCTAATACTTCGTACGCCCGCGGGTGCTCGGACGAACGGGCAACCTCAATCATATCCTCAAGGGAAGCACGACCTTTTTCTAATAGATCGTAATAGGTTTCTCTAGAATATTCATAATCTGATTTAATATTTTTTTCATCAACTGTCATGAGCTATCGCTTAATAATGTTATAGTATTTGTAAATCCAAAGTCACTGTCTGCTAATCCAATAGTTGATACTGGATCTGGTATTGTATCGATTCTTTCAATTGCAACATCCGAATCCCCACCTGCGCCACCTACCATATCAAAGATTGTAGTCTTAGCTTGACGAATAATGTCTCCAGTATTTATTGCGCCATAGAAACTAACTTTCATTTCAAAGTCAAGAGTATAAATGATGGTACGTCTTTGTTCCATTGCACCTTCAAAGTCATCAGCAAAACTTAATCCTTGTATAATAATTGGGATATCTTCTTTAAATGTAGCGTATTCCTCACTAAAAGGTTTAATCGTAAGAGTATACTGTGGATTAAATGTAGGAAGTATTTGCTCTACAATTTGTAAAGCATCGTCCTGGTTTTTTGCATATACATTTAACTGGAAGTTAATATTATATGGAACAGGTGAATAAAATTTTTGTCGATTAGTATTTGCAGATCCAATAGTATTAAAATTACTTACTTTTGTTAGCTGTCTTTGTGTATCATACGCGAAAGAAGTAATTTCAAAAGACATTCTTGGAAGCTTAATTGCTACCTGCGTATTATTATAAAGATCTGGATTTTCTCTTATTCTTTCAAGATACTTTTGTTTTGGTGCATAAGAAAGAGGAACTTTAATTTGGCTATTTGGTCTTACAACATAAATGTTATTAAATAATTTGCCAAAAATAGCTACACATGTTCTAACTTTTTGATGATAAAAGTGAGTACCAAACATTAATTATTCTCCGGATCGCCAAACGGGTTATCTTCACTAAAGTCAAGGAAGTCACCGGCAAGAGTACTAAAGTCATCATTCTGCTCGTTCGAAGAAATACGATTATCTTCAGTAATCGAGCTAACAGTCATATCCGAATCAACATCTCTTCGATCACCTGTAATTGTAATTGTACCAGTCGTAAATTCGTGATACTTATTATCGCTTGTATCAATATGTACAAGATGGAGAAGCTTATCAGAATCAGACCATTTTGTAATTTCGCCAGAAATAGTTACGCCACTTGAAAGTGTTTGTGTAGCTGTTTCGCCTGGTACAATAATACTACTTGCTTCGTCGAGTTTCAGTAGATATGTGTATGCATATTGCTTTTCAATATTGTCAATTACATCAACGCCAGTATCAAGATCTTCATCGTTATATTCAAAGAGTTGTGCACGTAGTTTATAAACTGGTAAGTTACTTAACTGATAAAAAGGTTGTTCATGTTCAACATGCATAATTTGGAAAAGTTTATTTGAAAGCGGAAGGAAAATTAAATCGCCTTCGAGCGGACGAACTGATGTTACACCGTTATCCATACGTGCAACTGTTTGTGTCCATCTACGACGTGATACAACGAATGTAGCTTCATCACGAATCTCTACACCGAATCGTGTAAAGAGATCGCCTTCACCTTCAAAGCCTTCAATATTTTCAATATACATTTCAATCTTATGCGAAGAATTAAAACGTGATGGTATATCGTCACCAAAGATTTTATCTTCAGATACAATATCTCTTGGAATATAATAAACGTCTTGCCCATAAATCTTCAGAGATTCAATGACAATATCTTCATAAAGATTTTGTTCTGATCTAACCTTATCAGTAAAGTATACGTTTCTTGCCATTCGATTAACCTATAAAGAAGTCAGGTGGCATTTCATGTTCCATCCGAATAGTTTCTCTTAGTTTATCAATATCTGTTGTTGCATCATCGTAAATCTGTCTTCCATTTAGAATTACACCACCAGGAAGTTGCATACCTTCAAACTTAATTAAATTTGCTCCCCATTGTTGTTTAATGAGTGCAGTTGTATATTCTTTGAGCCACATATCATTATAAACTGATGTATGTGTATCCGGATCTACAATTTGGAATGTTTCTGCAACAACGTATTCGCCTTCTTTAATATCTTCATCAGCAAAGTCACCAAAGATATAAAGACGATTCTGTCTACGGGAAAACTGTACTTGCGGATGGCCATTTAGCTTTACATCAAGCAAAGCCAAGTATTGCTGCATCTGTTCGTAATATGCTAAATCACCAGCAAAGTTCTGTAAGTCAGCAATATCGTTTAGCATCATTTGATATTTAATATCAAAGAAGTTAAATGAGCTATTAAAAGAACTTGCTATTGGGAAAAGTTTTGTAACAAATAGAATGTTTGATGATAATGAAATATATTCATTTGCAATATCAGTAGAAGTTACCAAGTGTTTCAAATATGTACGTACTGTAGCATCTGAATGATATTCTTGATAGTATTGTAATGCCTCGTCTACACGATCTTCAAGCTGATCCTCATCAACATTAATCTCGATGACAGGATCTCCGAGTCTTCTTTTACAATAATCTATCAGTGTAGCACGGGAGTTAGGATTTGCCATAGAGATCTCCGTATTAAAAATATCTATGGCTATTTATAATTATTTAATTCCTATATTAAAGCTAATGCTAATTCTTGGATTATCACTTTGGTTTGGTTCGACATAGTGTTCTAACCAACTTGGGAACATAATTAAGGCAAGCCTTTCAGGATTAATATAAAAATTCTTATTTTTTATTACAGAAATATATGACCTAACAGCCGGATTTACAAGTACTAATCTTCCAGGATTCTTTGGAACCTGACAATAATATACCCCTGAAAGTTCACCTTCGTGTGCATGGTGAGCATTATAATCACCTTTTACATTAATATTTGCCCACATGCTTTGGATATAAGGTTCTTTATCTGTATAATCTTTCAGCACATCACCAGCAGCAGCTACTAATATTGCTTTATTAAATTCCTGAAAGATTGGATCTTGATAAAGGTTATCTCTCGATTGCCAACCACCCATATTACTCTTTGTTTCGGATTGTTCTGTATCTGCCAGATCTAAAATATATTCACTATAATCAATTGTTTGAAAATTTTGGTCGTTGAGTACAAATCCCCAGATAGGTGTTTCAAAAAGATTATGTTGATTATGATGCATGTTTCACCTTATATTGTTATTAATAATAATTCTTGGACCAAGAGCTGGGGTTGTTGATGTATGATGTAAAGAACCATTGAAAAGTAAACATCTCCCTCTTCTTGGTGTTACACTTTCAATTAATTTGTTATTTTCATAAACAAGAGTATCACCATCAACGTTATTAACATAATAAATGAGTACAAGGTGTGGTGTTTGATAATCTACATGAACGTTGTCAATACGATCTTCTTCAGGTAGTTCAGGCCGATCAAGTGTTAATCTTGCCCGACTACGAAAAACATTATTGAGGTTAACATCAAGACCAAGTTTATCAAATGCCTCGAGAAGCATTGGTTTGATAAAAGAATATTTTTCAGATTCAATTGTAACTGGTTCATTATTATTGAATTCTTTATCAAGATAAAAGCTATGTGAAAATCCAGGAACACTACGTTTTGCTTGGTTACCGAATGATATATCTGGTACAAATGTCCATGGTAGTTTTGCACATTCATCAAAAATTAATTGAGAATATTTGTCGCCAATTACATTATCAATTACGTTCATTAATATCTCACATTTACTCTCGGATAAGGAAACACATCATATGGCTGTATTGTAATACAAGCAGTACTATTTTGTGAACGATCTTTGTTTTCTACAATGTGATCTAATTGAAACTGGCTTGTATGTATTACCTGATGTATTTTTTCGTTTGTTGATCTTTCAAGTATTGAAAGTGGTATTGTATTCTGGTTAAACATATCAATTACTTTTTCAAGTGTATGATATGATCCATAATGTGTAGAAGCAGAATCGATATAGATTTTACTATAGCTATTCATCTGAGGAAGAAATTCCGCAAGCAATTGAAGTACATCACCTGGACCGTGTGCAAAATCAGAAAAGAGTATATCAATTGGATTATCAGATTGGATTTCTTTTATTTCAACAGGATGAAATTCTACAAACTTTCTTACATTAAATGAATCAATTAGATTTTCAATATAGAAAAGATAATCTTCACGGAAGTATTCCCCCATTTGGTCACGGGCTTTCTTTAAGTGATCCCACTCACTTCCGTCATCGATGGTATGAATTTCACCTTGATTGTTTTCGTCAAGTGCTTGTGCAGCCCATAACATTGTTGTTCCAAGACCAGTACCAAGTTCTAGAATACTCTTCGGTTTCATCATTTTGATAACCGAATAAAAATATATTCCAAAATCCTCAGTACCGTATATCGGTCCGACACAATCCGTAAATTGTTTTAGTTTCAAAAAACGTTCATAATGATTCATAATATTATAAGTCTTCAACTATCTCCTGCAATTTTTCATAAGCATCGCGATCTTCCATTTTCAATTTCATTAAAATACTTTCAAGATCGTGTTCATCAAGCTCAAGTATTTTCTTTGCAAGAAAGATTTCCATTAGCTATGATCACTCACAAAAGAATCGTACCATGATTCCATTTCAGTAGTTACTTCAGCATTTGTCATATCAACAGGATCGCCATCAGGTTGGCCATCTGAATCCTCCGGTTGATTTTGGAACGGCTGAACGGCATGGATAGCTAATTGACGTGTAACAAATTCACTTTTCGATAATTCAGTTACAGTATCTGGTACATAGTACTCACGATCGGCTTCGGGTAATACCCAACCAACTTTTGTTTTATCAATAGGAGATGTATGATAACCACCATCATCTACCCAGAGAGGCGCAGTTGCTCCACCTTTATTTGTAACAACGTGCATTTTATATTCTACAACAGGCATTTATTTCTCCTTATTTGAATCTATCTGGCCCATTAATCCATATAACAAGTGCCCACCTTTCACCTTCGGTAACAGGTGCAACACGATGCGGCATATAGCTTGGGAATAAGTTAATTGATCCCTGTTCACGAATACCTTGTCTAAATATTCCATGATCGTTTACTTCTAAATCTCCGCCTTTGTATTTATCATCGGGTGAAAGCATAACTGAAATAGAAATTTTACGACATGCAGAATGACCATGACCTACGTCAACATGCCAGTCATAATGACCATTACCATCATCTGAACGGTAATGCAGTAACTGAAGTTCATGGGTAATACCACTAATATTATATTTGAAATGTTCGTGGTTAGCCATTGCAGTTGCTAACATTAACTTATCATAAATCCATCTTGTATCGTCATTCAATCCAATATGGTACTGATCTACATTTCGAATACTGAGATCTGTTTTTGAAGTTGCTTCAGAACCAACCCTTGCTTTCGATGCATATTGTTGATTTGCTGTTGCAATAATACGATCACATTCTTCAGGTGTAAAAGCTAGGTTTGGTTTAAATCCGCTATAAAAAGCTGCATATCCAGGCATATGATCTGCTTGTGGTAAAACGGCCATTGTATTCGGTGAGAAATGATATTTGAATTCATAGGCATCAGGTTCTTCTTTAGGCTTCAATTTTACTTCTTCCCTTGTATTTGAATCCAAACCAAGTTCAGGTCTTTTATCATTTGCCCATTCTTTATGTGGTCCATTTGCATCAACATAGTGGAAGAATACTTGTACTTGCCATTTACCTTTGTAAGCAGGTCTCCAATGTACGAGTTCATTTCCACGATACATAACCAAATCGCCAACATCAATTTGATAAGATGTACCAGGATCATCCTGATCTTTACCAAAGAAAATTGGCCAAATTGCTGAATCAGGATCATAACCAAGAGTCATTGTTCCAGAAATTTCACACGATGGTCTATCTGTATGTTTTTTCAGAATGTCGCCTGGCTGATAAAGACGTGCATAGGTATATGTTGGAAGTATTTCTACTCCTAACTTTTCACCAATTGGTTTTGCTAGGTTTGCAAGTAATGCATCAAACTTTGGGTCACCATAAACTGACCAAGAAAGCGGACATTGTTCATCCTGAACAAGTTGACCTTCCTTGTGAAGATTGTGCATATGTTGGGTAAGATCCTGACATATATCTTTAGATAAAACCTCTGAAAGATAAATGTATCGATTTTTTTCAAAATATTCTGCGGAATTCATTTTCACCTCATAAAGTAATTATGTAAAGTTATATATATATGTTCTTTTAAATCTGTTGGCCTGAGGCGCTATATCGTTCATTAGTAAGGTCACCAACATCTGCTGCATTGGCGTCAGAACTAAATGGGAATTTCTCAATAACATTAAATCCTGTATCAGGCGGCCCAATTGTTCCACCTGATACATATCCACTTATTGTAGAAGATTGACCTGCTGGGGAACGTTTTGTTGATGTTAAATCACCAACATCTGATGAATTAGCATTTGTTGAAAAGGGAAACTTTTGTATAACATTAATTGTATCTCCTCCAGATCTATATCCATTCGCATCTGAAGATTGTCCCGAACCATATCTATCATACCCAATTAAATTTCCTACCTCTGGGGCATTCGCATCTGTTGCGAATGGAAATTTTGTAATTTTACCTCCCCCGAATGCATACCCATTTGCGTCTGATGAAGCACCTGAATATCCATATCTCACACCCGAGAAAGGTGGGCCTACACCACCTACGGTAGTAGCATTTCCATCTGATGAAAAAGAAAACTTATCAATTCTATCGTCTGTAACGGGAAACGGAGATCCGGTACCGGCGGTAGTATATCCGTGAGAAGATGAAGATTGTCCGGCAACACCAGATCTTGCTACTGTTAAATCTCCTACATCAGTAGCATTTGCATCAGAACTAAATGGAAACTTTTCGATTGTATCCACCGAACTGATCGGATAAAGCGCACCACCTGATGTATATCCATTTTCAGATGATGATTGACCTGCACCAGCATCATATCTACCCTGTGTTAAATCTCCTACATCTGTTGCATTTGCATCTGAGCTAAAAGGAAATTTATCTATTATGTTACCATCATATGTAAGAGGTGTTATAAATGTACCACCTGATGTATATCCACTTGTAGATCCTTGGAATGAAGGAAAATAATCTGTAAAATAATCTTCATCTAAATCAAAAAATGTTCCATCAACATTAAGTGAGTTTTTAAACGCAGCTTCTTCAGCAATTAATATTACCTTTCCGTCTGACTCAATAATGATCGCTGTATCTGAAATCTTATATGACATTTTTTATCCTTGACTTCCAGCACCGTCTCGAGTAGTTACAGTTAAGTCTCCTACATCTGATGCGCTTGTATCATTACTAAACGGAAACTTATCGATAATATTTGTATTATTACCACCAAGTGTATATCCATTATTCTCTGAGGAACTACTCCCACCAACATTCGGTCTTGCTGTGGTTAAATCTCCTACGTCAGTTGATCCTGCATCAACACTAAAGGGAAATTTTTGGATTACATTTAAATTACCAGGTCCCCATCCACCAGAACTATATCCACTTTCACCTGAAGATTGACCGTCAGCACCTTCAGTGCTTGTAACTAAATCTCCAACATCTGTAGCATTTGTATCTGAGCTAAAAGGAAATTTGTCAATTTCATTTCTAACTGTAAAAGGAGGAAGCGTACCACCACCAGAAGTATAACCATGAGATAAAGAAGATTGTCCTGACTGTCGAAATCTAGCAACCGTCAAATTACCTATGTCACTAGCATTACCGTCTGAGCTAAAAGAATATTTGTCTATTCTATCTAACTGCGTAAAAGGAGGTGCCTGACCCCCGCCAGTACCATAACCATGAGAAGATGATTGCTGGCCAGCACCGGTCGATCCTGCAGTACTCATGTCTCCTACATCAGTAGCATTACCCCCGCTACTAATTGAGAATTTATCAATCTCATTTTTACCTGCGTCGGTTGTCATTCCCGAACCCTCTTTACCTCCAGCACTATATACACTTACACCTGAACTTGTAGAACTAAGATCTCCTCTTGCTACGGTTAAATCGCCTACATCAGTAGCATTCGCATCAGAACTAAATGGAAACTTTTCTATAGTATCCTGAGCTGCTGCAGGGCCTGGCGCGCCGCCAGTCCTAAAACCTTGGGTAGTATTAGATCCAATCCCTGTTTTTGAAAAAGAACCAACACGCATCCGGTCAACGCGAAGAGTTCTATTATTGTCAATGATTGGATCTCTGTTAACTCTATAAACCATCGTTACACCTGTGCACCTGCTATTTGACCCCTATTCGAAGTTAAATCTCCAACATCTGATGCAGTACCATCAGAGGCAAAGGGAAATTTATCAATAATGTTGGTGTATCCTGGATTTCTACCCCCTGCGGTGTATCCACTTGCAGTCGAAGAAGATGTTCCTGCTTCGTCTCTTGCTGATGTTAAACTGCCTACATTACTTGCATTAGCGTCTGTTGCAAAGGGGAATTTTTCAATGGTGTCTCTTAATTGAAAAGGCGGAGTAGTATTTCCCCCAGAAGAATATCCACTGCTACTTGATGACTGCCCCATAGCATCGAAATATCCATTTGTTAGATCCCCGACATCTGTTGCATTGGCATCTGATGCAAAAGTAAATTTATCAATAGTATTGAGATAAAGTGGCGGCTGAAGCCCACCAGCATTATATCCGTGTGTGCTACTACTTTGTCCGGCTGGTTTTTTTCTTCCTTCGGTTAAATCCCCAACATTTGATCCATTTGTGTCGCTCGCAAATGGAAATTTTTGAATAATATTACTGTTATTAGTAAAGGGCTCTGTTGATACTTGTCCTGGCGCGGGATTGGTCGTCGTGCCGCCAGATACGTATCCATTATCTGCGGAACTCTGTCCAACCGCACTATTAATACGAGCATAGAGATCGGCAATATCCGTTGCGTTACCATCAGAAGCAAACGGATACTTATCTATTTCACCAACTGTAGAAGGATTGGAACCTGGACCATATCCCTGACCAGGGTTTGCTGTTCCACCTGAAGCATAGCCATTTGCATTTGATGATTGACCTGCAGCAACATTTTTCAATAAAGATAAATCACCAACATCAGTTGCATTTGCATCTGTTGCAAAAGAATACTTATCTATTATGTTTCCTTGGGTCGCTATAGGAAATCCCCCACCAGCATTATAGCCACTTGTAGATCCTTGGAACACATATGGTGCAGCAAAATAATCTGTAAAATAATCTGGTGACAGGTTATCAATAGTATTTGTTGCAGTAAAAGTACCTGTATGGGTAAGGGATTCTGCAATAAGGGTACGTCCTCCAGAATCTGTTAATATTGTTTTGTCGTTAATATTATACTTTGCCATGATACTATTTATTACACCTGCTGACCCGCACCAAAACTTCTTCCTTGACTCAAATCACCAACGTCAGTTGCATTTGCATCACTACTAAAAGGGAATTTGTCGATTACATTTGGCCCAGCAGCAGAACCGCCTGATGAATATCCATTTTCGGTAGATGATTGGCCTGCAGAACCATCTCTTGCTACACTTAAATCCCCAACATCAGTAGCATTTGCATCAGAACTAAATGAAAATTTGTCAATTGTATTAACGTGTGGTGGCGCTTCTCCGCCAGAATTATATCCACTAGCAGATGACGATTGACCTGTAAGTTCCCATCTTCCTTGGGTCAAGTCGCCAACATCCGTAGCATTTGCATCAGAACTAAATGGAAACTTATCAATTACATTTTGATATGTAAATCCCGGCATTGTAAGACCCCCAGATGTGTATCCACTTGCAGTTGATGATTGACCAGCTGTTCGATGTCTTCCAGCTGTCAAATCTCCAACATCAGTAGCATTTGCATCAGCGCTAAATGGGAATTTTTCAATAATGTTCTGACTAGTAAAAGTTATCATACCACCAGTAGCATATCCATTCGATGTAGAAGATTGCCCACCTGTCAGATCATCCCTTGCTACCGTTAAATCACCAACGTCTGTTGCATTTGCATCAGAACTAAAAGGAAACTTATCTATTGTATTAGTACTACTTCCGCCTGATGTATATCCACTTGCAGAAGAAGATTGACCTGTAACTAAGGCTCTTGCAGCTGTTAAATCGCCAACATCTGTTGCATTGGCATCAGTACTAAAAGGAAATTTATCGATAACATTAACGGCGGTTGGTCCAGGAAATCCCCCTGATGTATATCCAGATGTTGTTCCTTGTGCTTGGGTTTTTTGTGTAACACTACCAGCATACAGATTCTCGATAACTAAGTTACCTTCTGCATCAATAACTGTACCTGCGTCGAGTTTATAGACCATCGTTACACCTGTTGTCCTGCAGAAAATCCCCCAGATACAGTCAAATCACCTACATCTGTAGCATCAGCATCAACGCTAAAAGGAAATTTATCAATTACATTAGAACTACTTGGAAATCCCCCACCAGATCTATAACCATTAGTAGATGATGATTGTCCAGCCATTCCGTATATTGACTGAGTCAAATCACCTACATCTGTAGCATTAGCATCAGAGGCAAAGGGAAACTTATCAATGGTATTAACTGCAGGTGGACTAATCCCTCCTGAAGAATATCCACTTACTCGTGAAGATTGACTTGCAAACCGAGATCTTGCTTGAGATAAATCACCAACATCGCTAGCGTTTGCATCTGAAGAAAATGGGAACTTATCGATTGTGTTAACTCTACTGGCCCCAGTTTCACCACCAGATGTATAGCCATTATCTGCAGATGATTGACCAGCTACGAAACTCCTTGCTTGTGTTAAGTCTCCTACATCAGTCGCGTTTGCATCAGTACTAAATGGAAATTTTTCTATTATATTTAGATCAGCAGGAGTCGGAGACTCCCCACCTGATATATAACCACTGCTAATTGATGATTGACCAGCTAATGTAAATCTAGAACCGGTTAGATCTCCGACATCAGTTGCGTTAGCATCAGAACTAAATGGAAACTTATCAATTATATTATAATCTGCAGGAACAAGTGGAGCCTGTCCACCGGAAGTATATCCGTTGGCAGATGATGATTGACCTGCCGAGGAATTTCTTCCTACGCTTAAATCCCCTACATCGGTAGCATTTGCATCTGTACTAAAAGGAAATTTATCAATTACATTAGAACCGGGATTCCTTCCCGACGTATATCCACTCGTTGATCCTTGGGCAGGAGCCTTAAAATAATCTGCAATATAATCTGGACTTAAACTAAAATCAAAATCTAAAATGGTAATACTATTTTCATACTGAAAAGACTCAGCAATCAGAATAGTTTCACCGTCTGATTCTACAATAATTGCTGTATCTGAAATCTTGTATGCCATGACTCTATTTATTATACTTGTTGACCCGAAGCGCCGCGTGTTTCTAAGGTTAAGTCGCCGACATCTGTTGCGTTTGCATCTGAACTAAAAGGAAACTTATCAATAATATTACTGTTAGGAATTCCTACCCGGCCACCAGATGTGTATCCACTTGCTGTAGAAGATTGACCTGCTCCATTAGATCTTGCTTGAGTTAAATCCCCGACATCAGTAGCATTTGCATCTGAACTAAAAGGAAACTTATCAATTACATTTGTATAAGGTGGTCCATTTCCACCAGACGTATACCCATTTGTTGTTGATGATTGACCAGCACTACCACCTCTTGCTTGAGTCAAATCACCTACGTCTGTAGCGTTAGCATCCGAGCTAAAAGGAAACTTATCAATTAAGTTTGTATAAGGTGGCGCGTCACCACCAGATGTATAGCCACTAGCATCTGATGATTGGCCGGTTACATCTTCTCTTGATTGAGTTAAGTCACCGACATCTATTGCATTTTCATCGACCGCAAAAGAAAACTTTTGTATAACGTTAGATCGCAAAGACGGTGGCGGTGACGATAATCCACCAGAGACATATCCAGCAGCGCTAGAAGAATGACCTGCACTATTCCGGATTACTTGAGTTAAATCCCCGACATCAGTAGCATTATTATCAGAACTGAAAGGAAACCTTTGTATAACGTTTGTCGTGGGTGGCGATCCGCCAGAGACATATCCATGACTGCTAGAAGATTGTCCAGATGTACCTTCAAGAGCTTGAATTAGATTTCCCACATCAGTCGCATTTGCATCCGAGGCAAAAGGAAACTTATCAATTACATTAGTACTTAACCCACCAGATCTATAACCACTTGTCGACCCTTGAAATGTATAAGGAGAGGAAGGTGCAGCCTGTCTACTAACAGTTGCGGTTATACTTTCAAATACAACAGTTTTATCGTCTTTAATTGATTCTGTGCCCGATACTTTATAAGCCATGACTCTATTTATTACACCTGTTGTCCTGTAGGACTGTTTTTTGATTGTGTTAGATCACCGACATCGGTAGCATTTGCATCAGAGCTAAATGGAAACTTATCGATTATATTTACTCGTGGTGGTGACCATCCTCCTGAAGTATACCCACTTGCAGTTGAAGATTGTCCTGAAGAATTGATTCTTGCATCGGTTAAATTACCAACATCAGTTACGTTAACATTTATACTAAATGGAAACTTATCAATCGTGTTTTGATGGTTAGTAGGCGGGCCAGAAGCACCACCTGATGTATATCCATGAGTGGATGAAGATTGCCCTACAGCACTTCTTCTTGCTTGAGTTAAATCTCCTACATCAGTTGCATTCGCATCAGTAGCAAAAGGAAATTTATCAATTGTATTAAAAATATCCCCAAAGGTGCCGTCGTATCCTCCGGATGTATATCCATTAAAATCTGATGATTGACCAGAGTGCAGATAACTTCTTCCTTGAGTCAAATCACCTACATCTGTAGCATTAGCATCAGAACTAAATGGAAACTTATCGATTGTGTCGACATCTTCTGAGGATGAAGGAAGAGGTGGATCGAGACCGCCAGACGTGTAACCATTTGTCTGTGATGACTGGCTAGCGGCACGTAATCTCGCTTGTGTTAAATCACCTACATCGGTAGCATTGGTATCACTACTGAATGGAAATTTATCAATTGTATTCACGTCGGATGGTCCGTTATTGCCGCCAGATGTATAACCATTTGTTGATGAAGATTGCCCTGCAGAATTGCCCCTTGCCTCTGTTAGGTCTCCAACATCTGCGGCATTTGCATCACTAGCAAAAGGGAATTTTTCAATCACATTAGTACGAGAAGGAAGATTTCCACCAGATGAATATCCACTAGTAGAACCTTGAAATTTAAAAAATGTTGAGACAGTTCTAGCTCTAATTTCATCAACAGTTAGATTATTATCCGCATCAATAATCTCTTTCTTTCTTGTTCCTCCACCAACAAGTGGTACATTTATTTTATAAACCATATCTACACCTGTTGACCTACACAATATACTCTTGCTTGAGTTAAATCACCAACATCAGTTGCATTCGTATCAGTACTGAAAGGAAACTTATCAATTGTATTTCTAGCAACGGTTGGCGGAAAAGTTGCACCACCAGAAGAGTATCCATGAGTTGTTGACGATTGACCAGCAGGACTGTATCTCGTTTGAGTCAAATCACCAACATCCGTTGCATTTGCATCAGAGCTAAATGGGAACTTATCAATGGTATTAACTGTTGGTGGTGCGAATCCCCCAGTAGTATAACCATTATCTGCAGATGATTGACCCGTGGCCGGGATAAATGCTCTTGCTTGAGTTAAATCACCTACATCTGTTGCATTTGCATCCGAGCTAAAAGGGAACTTGTCGATAACATTCGTATAAGGTGGAACGAGTCCACCAGATGTATATCCATTATCTGCAGATGATTGACCGGAAGTATAGTATCTTACTTGAGTCAAATCACCAACATCCGTTGCATTTGCATCAACACTAAAGGGAAACTTCTCAATAATATTAATAATAGCTGGAGAGGATCCACCAGATGTATATCCATTATCTGCAGATGATTGACCAGCACTACCATTTTTTACTTGAGTCAAATCACCTACATCGGTAGCATTAGCATCAGAACTAAAAGGAAACTTATCAATTACATTTGTAAAAGGCGCCGCGTCACCACCAGATGTATAGCCACTAGCATCTGATGATTGACCTGCTGCACCAGATCTTGCTTGAGTTAAAAAGCCAACATCAGTGGCATTCGCATCGCTACTAAAAGGAAACTTATCGATAACACTCGTATAGGGTGGTATGATTCCACCAGATGTATAACCACTCGTTGATCCTTGGAATGTATACGACGGAGCTAGATCATGATGAACACCAACAATAACATCATAAAAGACTGCAGTATTATCGTCTTTAATTACCTCGCTTGTTGCTACTTTATAAACCATATCTACACCTGTTGGCCTGTAGTATTATAAGATGCGCCAATTAGATCGCCTACATCTGTTGCATTTGCATCAGAGCTAAATGGGAACTTATCAATAATATTACTAGGTGATGAAATATACCCCCCAGATGAATATCCGCTCGCCGTAGAAGATTGCCCAGCTGCACCATTTCTAACCGTAGTTAAATCCCCAACATCTGTTGCATTACCATCAGAACTGAATGAGAATTTGTCTATAGGGTTTACGGAAGTTGTTGTATATCCCCCAGAAGTATATCCATGAGTTGTTGATGATTGACCAGCACTTTCACTTCTTCCTTGTGTTATATCACCTACATCTGTTGCATTTGCATCAGAACTGAAAGGAAATTTATCGATAATATTAACAGGAGGCTGTGGAAATCCACCACCAGATGTATATCCGTTTTCGGTAGAAGATTGTCCTGATCTTACGCCTGATCGGTTGGTTGTTAAATCTCCAACATCTGTTGCATTTGCATCTGAGCTAAAAGGAAATTTATCAATTACATTTGTAAGTCCACCTGCATATCCGCCCGAATGATATCCACTAGCATCAGATGATTCCCCAGCTCCGTAGTATCTTGTCTGAGTTAGATCGCCTACATCTGTTGCATTTGCATCTGAGCTAAAAGGAAATTTATCAATAGTGTTGTAAGCAGGAGCTCCACCAGATGTATATCCATTTGCATCAGATGATTGTCCTGCTGAAACACTCCTAGTTACCGTTAAATCACCAACATCTGTTGCGTTAGCATCCGAGCTAAGTGGAAACTTTTGGATTACATTTTGGTAAGCCGCTCCTGGTACAGTCGATCCACTAGTAGTATATCCACTTGTTTCTCCCTGAAATGTATATGGTTGCAAGAACGTATAGTAATTCTTTACCGTAACGTTCTTAAATGTTACGGTATTATCATCTTTTATCTTTTCAGTACCACTGACTTGATAGGCCAACTTACTGACCTTTCAGTGTATTGACTTCCTCTTGAAGTTCTTTCACAGCCTCAATGAGATATCCAATAATGACGTTATAATTCACTGATTTATAATCATCATCACCAGTCTTCACTGCAGCTGGAATAATCTTTTCTAATTCCTGAGCAATAACACCAGCTGATGGTTTATCATGAATCTTAAATGTTACACCTCGCATTTGAGAAACCTTATCAAGGCCTCCTTCAATACTGGTAATCTCTGTTTTGAGACGAGCATCAGAAGTTGAGTTGAAGTCAACAGCTTCTACAGAACCAGTAAAGGTAACTGTACCTGATGCTCCACTTGCATCCTCAATCGTCGTTACGACTAGTTTGCTCATTGTCTGTTAATCTCCTTGCTACGACTGTATCATAAGACATGTTTTCTACAGGATTCGAATCAAATCCCATATATTCCATTCTTACAATATCAACCTTATGATTATCTATCAAATCTTTCACAATATCATCAACAAAATTATATAAACCTTTATTATCCCATGAAGTTGCTTCTGCTTCTTTTTTGACATACTGTCGAATCAGATTTTGCATCTTCATTGGGTTTACACCAATTTGTTCTAAGTATTCTTGTTCTGCTTTTGTAATTGCGCCTGACATACGAACATCACGAATCGACTGAACAATACTTCTTTTGAGGTGTGTTTTACTTTCTTCCATTTCAATATCGATTTCAGAGAAATCAGATACCTTTGCTTTTAGCTGTTCATATAATTCGTTCAGTACAAGAACATCTTTCATTGCACCTTCAATTGTAACAATACCTTCGGCAAGGCCTTCTCTTAATTCAGTTAGTTTAACTGTAAGATCAACTTCTCTCCAGTAGTCACATTTACCAGAATCTAGTTCTTCTTCAATCTTTCGAATCTTGACTTCATTTTTTACCTGACGCCATTTTGCTTCATTCAGTGCAGCTTTTTTTCGATTCATTTCTGCTGCAATCTGCCTCATATTTTTATGAGGAGAATGATAAGAAAGATTGAGGTGTTTCCACATCCATTGAGAATGTGAATGGTTCCAAATATTCTGTAACTCATTTGTATTTTGGATAGCAAGATCTACCTTTTGAGAATTCTCAACAAGAGAACTACCACCAAAACTTTCTGTCCGTGCTAATGATCCCTTTCCAAAAACCATTGCCATCGGAACTTTATATTCATTTCGATCTGCTACTTGAACATTCGTACGAATTTGTTCAAAGATAGCTACTTCATTTTTGTTTTCTTCAGTCATTTCACCTTCCATTAGTGTAAGTCAACCCATGAGCCGTTTGCATAGCCTTGAAATTTATTTGTTGTGCTATTATATACTAAATCACCATTACCTATTCCAGATAAAGCATCTCTAACTGTTGTAGTGATAGGTTTCAATCCTATTCTTCTAAAATGTCCTATATTATATACAACAGCCGAATCACCTATATCGTATGTTTCATCAAGTGTAGGTTTAATTGTACCAGTACGCATGGTTCTTTCAGTCTGGTTACTTGTTGCAACCATTGCATCCAGACCCATATTTTTATCACCACCAGTAAGTACCCAACCGCTACTATCAGAAATTGTAACTGTTACTCCTGAAGCAATTGAAATACCATCACTATCGTTACATGCTGTTAGTGCAGTTACACCATTGTCAATTGTATAATTCGATGTTACATCTTTATTATATTCAAGGAAAATACCATCAGAAACACCTGCTGAAATACCAGTTAGTGCAG
>Ga0255781_10001005_pt1 | contig 23179 bp, 28 predicted proteins | sample 101ome_21_FD_179979 | JGI IMG/M metagenome (GOLD analysis project Ga0255781, IMG submission 179979) | Coastal salt marsh microbial communities from the Groves Creek Marsh, Skidaway Island, Georgia - 101413BT metaG (version 2) | ecosystem: Environmental > Aquatic > Marine > Intertidal zone >... | reverse complement strand
CTATTTATGACCACCATATTTTCTCTCCATCCCATCAAATTAAACCTTAATGCAGGCCCATAAAACCATGACAACACGCGACAAAAACAAAAAAGGCAAAAACGCCAAGCTCACCCAAGCCGAGCGTGAAGAGATTATCAAGCTATGCCTTGAAGGGAAGATGACAAGAACCGCCATAGCAAAGAAGTATGGGTGTAGCGTCCCCAACATCACATATATGATGAACAAGTATCATAGAGATAATGAACTTATCGAGAAGAAGAAGGTGAAGAAGGAACAAGCCACCAAGAATCCCCACACTTATCCAACGGACCCCATCAAATTCCGGATTGGGAAGATACTGGAGATTGAAGGGGACATTCAATTCGCACGTGATGAAAAAGTTATTCACACCTTGGGTTCTTTGCATAAACTCCATTTATCCCTTCATGATGAGCTACGGACTTTTGTGGATGCCACCAAAGAAGCCCATGGCGCTACACCGGAACAATTGAAGATTGAAATCGTGGATGCCATCCAAAGTCTTCCCCCGCTATTGAAGAAACAAGTGATGGATGAATTGATGGTGGATAATACCAATGTAGTGAGATTAAGCACAAAATGATTGCACTACTTCAAGCCGCAAAGAAAGCCAAGGAACTGAAGAATCTTGTGGATGAATGTCCATTGGACTTCTTCCGTCCTTCGTTACCCCAGCGGCGTGTCTTGGAATCGGAACATCCCATAACTTTATTTCGTGCGGCTAACCAGCTAGGAAAAACTTATGTGGGGGCCGCTGAATGCCTCTATATGATGAAAGGTTATTCACCCTACAAAGATTTATCCCACATCAAACCACCAATCATTGTGTGGGCTATTGTCCATAGCTGGGAACAATCCAAGATTATCCAAGCCAAGATTCATAGCTTGATTGGAAAGAATGAATATGCGGATGATTCCCCCGACTTTCTCGAGGGGCGTGGATACCGTGCCAAGAATCCATGGTTCAAGCTCAAGAATGGTTCCATGTTGTTCTTCAAGACTGCCAACCAAGGAACACTTGGCGCGGCATCCGGTACGATTAATTTCTGTTGGGTGGATGAACCTTGCCCCCAAGCGCTATTTGGAGAATTGGCGGCCCGATTACTTCGGAACCGTGGGCGGATGCTCATGACCATGACACCAATTGGTGGGGGTGATTTATCATGGCTAAAGAAGCTCACAGAAACAAAGCCCCCACGGGTGAAGGATATCCATGCTCCCCTATCCGTGGAGAATACAACCCCCATCGATTTGGATGGAACTCCATTGGAGCCTCTTCTTCTTCAATCGGATGTGGATAGAATAGCGGATACATATCTTTCCATAGATAGGGCCGCGCGCCTTGAAGGTTCGTGGGATGTTGGGGTTCCCATGGATGGAAGAATCTTTGAACACTTTGGAGAGGACCACATATCAGATTCCCCATGCCCAACAGGTGAATATAAGTTTTCCATAGGAATCGACCATGGGCACCATCCAAATTCACAGTGTGCTATCCTGGTTGCAATCTCGGAAGATGACAAAACCATATATGTTTTGGATGAATACTTTGCGGCGGGTGGGGAACAACAGAAAGCCACGGCAAGAAGACACGCGCGCGCCATCGTTGCCATGATAAAAAGGAACGGATTGGAACCCCTACAGATAAACCGCTGGACGGGGGACCGCCCCCACGGTGGTGGAAAGCACGGTGGAAGAATGTCCAATTCACTTCTTCGTTCAGCTCTGGAACACGTGTTGGATTATCCCGCCAATTCTTGTCCTTTCCGAATACACACAGCACATAAGCCAAGATGGTCCGTATACTATGGATGCCAATTGGTAAGTGAAGCCATGGTTCAAGGGCGGTTCATCGTCAATCCCAAGTGTAAAAGACTTATCCGTTCACTTTCATCTTGGACACTGAAAAAAAGTGGTGCCATGGATAGACTTTCTGAATGGAAACATGCAATTGATGCGCTAAGATATGCCGTGGTTCCCATCTTGGATTCCAAGTATAGCGCCCCCAAGTTTTCAAAAATCCCAATTCATAGGAAATAGATATGTTAACAATGCCAGCCAAGCCAATCTTTCCAGATAAGGCATCAAACGACAGAAGCGAAACCACAGCAAGAAGAAGAAGATTATTGGAAGGAAATTGGGCTTCCGATTTGGAAGACTTCATAACGGATTCCGTGGCGCTTGATAGGCGCGCGATTTGGGGAGCATTGGACACATCATCCAACGTTTTCAAACAAGGATGTGAAGCTCTAGCCGTTTTGTATTCTCGGAAGCCTTCAGTGGGGATTGAAAGAGAAAATGCAGAAGCCGCGCGTGAATATATTGGTCCCCAAGGTGCTTTGGATAAGTCCCACTATTTTGAAATGATGGCATCCATTCAGATGAAAACAATTGGGCTTCGTGAGATGCTCATGAGAATAGATATATCGGATTCCAACCAAATCATGTTCCGACCTGTCACGCCTGACATGGTTTTTGCAACGGCCCCAGCTGGGGACCCCATGAAACCCAACTATCTTTATGAATTACGACTTCGAAAGAATGATTCCACGGGGGAAATGTTTTGGACGGCGGATGTCTATGACTTGAGAGATAAAAAAAATCCCAAATACAAAGTTCATCATGTGGAAGCGGATGGGCTATTGGGTGAAGAGATGACGGAAATGTTTTTGGGTGGGAACATGAGTGGGGCCAATTATCCCTATCGAGATTCCAAGGGTGAACCGTTTCTTCCATGGGTGTTCTATCATGCTTCCATAGATGGACAACTATTTTCCCCTTATGAATTATCTGAAGTAGTGGCGGGAAGCATGGTGGCGAGCACATACTACACATATCTTAAGCACTTAATGTTCGATGCGTCGTTTCCCCAACGCTATGTAGCGTCTCTACAATTGGCAGGTTTGAACACGATGGACACCAATTTGGCTTCCCAAAGAATGAGTGTTTCCACGGACCCGTCATCCATTCTATGTTTCACGGCGGACCCTGACAGCACCACCCAACCATTGATTGGGCAGTTCCAAGCCGGCATGAGTGACCCCGCCACAATGTTGGGAGCCATCACCACCTATGAAAGAAGATTGGCGACACAAATGGGAATAGACCCCGCATCCGTTCAAAAGGTATCTTCCGACCCAAGAAGCGGTTATTCCATTGCCATGAGTAAGGAATCCATGAGGGAAGCCCAAGAAAGATATGAACCAGTGTTCAGAGTATCGGATATTGAAGCCATCGAGAAGGCCGCCATGATTTCCAACGCCATCTTGAAAACATCGTATCCAGAAAGTGGATATGTTATCCAATATGAGTCCATCGAGCTTTCCGAGATGGAACAGAAATCCCAGCGTGAAAATATCATTGCGCTATTGGATAAGGGGCTTCTTTCTCCCGTGGATGCTATGTTCAAGCTCTATCCAGATTTGGCAACGGAAGAAGAAGCCATTCAAAAACTTAGAACAATCAGACAACAAAAAATTGAGTTCGCATAACCCCAACCAAGGTAATAACCATGAAAACAATAACCCATGAAGGCCAAGAATACATTTTGAAAAGTGAAGTGGATGGAATCGTTCGAGAACGTCTATCCAAAGTAACGGAAACCAAAAGAAGCGCGGAAAAACGTGTATCAGAATTGGAAAGCCAATTGGAAGATATGTCATCCAAAGTGAAGGGAGCGGAAGCAATGGCATCCCAGCTTGCAACGCTCCAAGATGAATTGGCCGTATCAAACCAAAGATATGAACGCCACCAAGCTATAGCCGCCCAAGGAATCACGGACCCCGAAGTTAGGGATTTGGTGGAATGGCAATACAACAAAGCCATGGATTCCAAAGCCAAGAAAGATAGAATACCCATGGGGGAATGGATGGCAACCATGAAAGAGAGTGGAGAAGTTCCCACAGTATTGAAGCCATATTTCCAAGCCCAAGAAGCCCCACAGAACGCGCCCCAAGAATCCACCCCCACCAACGTGGATAGAAGCCAAATCCAAAGCCTTCAAGAAGCCCCACAATCCACGCCACGTCCATCCACCAATCAAGGTGTAGCCCAAACCCAAAACCATTCTACAAGTGGGGACGTGTGGAAGCGTGCGGCTTCAGACTTCGAGTTCTACCAACAAAACCGCGCGGAACTTCGAAAAGCGTACTATGCTAAGAGAAACAACAGATTTAAACAATGATTAGAGATATCACCGCCTATCAAATAGACGGTGAATATTATCTTCATGAGGGAACGCCCAATGGCAACACCAAGAAAAAAATCAAGCGCATTATCCAAAAAAATCAAGAAGCTAAGAAGCGAGGGGAAGCCCATGAAGCAATCCATTGCTATAGCTTTATCGATGGCTGGGAAGAAGCGCAAAAAACCAACCCGTCCCAAAAGGGGACAAAGAACCAAAACTAACCGAAGAAGAAAATAAGGGGGTGCCAAAATGGCAGCTATAGATTTAACAACTTTGAATTGGGCCAATGGTGGCGCAACATGGAAACAAGCAAGTGTGGGAGTAACAAACCAAGAATTCAAGCTTCCCAAATGGGCCAAACTTGTAACGGTGAAACCAGCGGGCCAAGATGTATTATTTTCCTATGATGGAACGGATGGAGCTTCCCCAAGTTCCCACGCATTCCCCCATCCCGTGGACGCAATCATTCAATATAATCCAGTACAAACCGCACAGGAAAGAAGTATATTCATTGCAAGTTCCACCGGAACCGCTACCATATACCTCATTTTTGAATAGACAATAGGAAGGAACCATGGCCATCCCAATATATTCCCCCGGTGGTGGGGGTATAACTCAAACCACCACGGAATTTCTGAATCAATCTAGTGTATCAATTTCCCACAATTTCAGTCATAAACCCCGCGTTATAATAGTAGATTCTAGTGGTGAAGTGATTATGGGAGACATACAATATTTTTCGAATTCCATCACCATAACTTTTTGTACCACTGTAACGGGTACGGTATACCTAACCTAACCAACCACACTATGGAGTATTTCACCCATGCAATTCTATAATCCAGAAGTCATCTTTAAAGGTGGCGTAAAATGCGACAATGCACCAACCGAGAATGGCCATCTTGTACGAAAACAAGATGTGGCGGATTTATCTTTCATTTCCGCTATTGCTTCCGGTTCTTCTTCAATGCTTTCCGTTTCCAACGGTGAACTTTCAATCTCGAATCTTGCTATCACTGATGTTCACGTGGATAACACCCAAACATCTTTGGCTAACTTCATTGCCAACGAATCATCCACGGCGGCTTCACTTGCTGAAGGTGATGTTCTTATTCTCACAGCTCCAACAGATGGAACTGAAACATACATTGTGAGCGGTGCCAACGGTTCAAGCGCTGGAAACTATACACAGATTGAAAGCCCACTAAGCGCGGCGGAAGTTGGGGCAGTTCTCCAAGCTGGTGATGGAATTAGCGTCAATGCTTCAAACGCTACAATTAGCGCAAACATTGCGGCGGGAACCGGTCTTTCATCAAGTGTTTCCAACGGTCAAATCACTTTTGCAGTGGATGCCACAAGTGATGAAATCAGTGAAGGTTCTTCCAATCTTTATTACACTGATAGCCGTTCAAGAAGCGCTATTTCAGCGGAAAGCGTATCCCTTCCAGATTCCAATCTTCTCCAATACAATTCTTCCACCGGTGAAATGAAGGTTCTTCTTTCGGATGTCGTTGGTGAATTTTCGGCGGGAACCGGTCTAAGTTACGATGGAAGTGGTGAATACTCACTTTCTGCGAATACTGACCAAGTATCAGAAGGTTCATCCAATCTATACTTCACAGATGCACGCGCGCGCGGTGCTCTTTCCGGTGGAACTGGTATTTCCTACACAAGCGGAACCGGTGCAATTGCCATCGATTTGGTTGGTGGAACTGCTATTGGAATTTCAGGAAACACCATTTCATTCAATGGCGATAGTGATGATGTGAGTGAAGGAAGTACAAACCAATACTTCACACAAGCTCGAGCACGTGGAAGCATCCAAGCAGATAGCGCGGTTGGAAACTTGCTTTCATACACATCTTCCACCGGTGATTTGTTGGTTTCAACATCTTCCGTTCGTGGAGCTTTCAGTGGTGGAACCGCTATTGGAATCACAAATGGCGTTATTGCTTTTAATGGTGATAGTGATGATGTTTCAGAAGGTTCTTCCAACCAATACTTCACGCAAGCTCGTGCGCGCGGTGCGGTATCTGCTGAAAGTGTATCTCTTCCAGATGGAAACCTTCTCCAATACAACAGCACCACCGGAGCTTTCAAAGTTCTCGTTTCAGATGTAACCGGTGAATTTACAGCGGGAAGCGGGCTTTCCTACGATGGAACTGGTGAATACTCTTTGGATGCGGATACTGATGATGTGGCCGAAGGTGCATCAAATCTATACTATACCGATGCACGTGTACGCGCGGCGGTATCAGCGGGAAGCCAAGCGGATGAACTTATTAACTACGATTCATCCAATGGTTCTTTCTCACTTCGTCTTCAAGATTTACGCCATGAAACATCCATCACTCTTTCCGCGAATACTGCCACAAGCATCACCCACAATCTTGGGAAACAACTTGTTCACGTGTCCGCGATGGATGCAAGTGGAAACAAGATTGAATTGGACGTTGTTTACTCTTCCACTTCTGCCCTCACAGTGGAAAGCGCTGTTGGTGTTACTGTAACCGTGGCGATTTCTGTTTAATCCTCCATAATTCTCCTGTTGGGGTGGGGTTGGTGCCCCACCCCTTTTTATTTACAAGGATATGAAAATGATAGAAACGATTGGATTGATTATTGGTGGAATGATTGTGGGTGGTTCCCTGACTTTTGGACTCATAAAGGGAACACAGGAAGCGCCGGTTCCCATCGTGGTTCCCGCCGACCCCGTCGCCAAGGAGCTGGGAAAATTGGATGTGGTGCTTCCCATTTGTGAACCCAAGTTCATCGAGAAGAAAGGGGATGGGCTTTGTCGTGAACTTATGTGTATGACCCAAACCAATAGCGCCACCGGTGAAGTGAGTGGGACAACTTGTGACAACATCACCAACTTGAGAAACAAGAAGGCGATAATTTCCTTTTGTGGTTCCCAACATTCAGAAGCGGAAGATGTGGCCAAGTGTATCGACTTATTCCAACGGCGTGGAATATAGTTATACACAAGTTATTCACAGGCTATTGAAAAAGTTATCCACAAGTTATTCACAGGCCAAACCACGCTTCCAGATAGCCACAAAGCCGATTCCAAAAAGTTATACACAAGTTATTCACAGGCTATGAAAAAAAGTTATACACAGGTTATACACAGGTTACAAAAACCTTGTATAATAGACATTGTGTGGTTAGGGTCGTACCCGTAACAACGAAGGAACCACGGATAACCCAAAACCATATAATAGGATAAAAAAATGGCTACTATTGATTATAGCGCATTAAATACAGGGGGCTTACGCCTCGATGCAATGATTGAAAATGAAGTTCGTGCTCTTCTCCATGATGCGGCTTCTATTCGTAACTCTGGTGCACTTCTCTTCGGTGGAGATGTGGCGGGAATCGGTTCCGATTCCCTGACACTTCGTTATGCGGGCTTGGATGGCTATGAAGCCATGAATACCGCAGCGGATGGTGCGGAAATCACTTCTTCCAATCTCACAATGGCTACAGCAGATATAGCAGTGGGAAGAATCGGCTTGCGTTACGACATCACAGATTTGGCGGCATTGACAAAGCTTGGAAACGATATTGACGTGTTCCGCCTTGCTGAATCCATGGCGGGTGCTTTTGAATCACGATTCATGGAAATGGTTTGTGCAACATTCACAGGATTCTCTTCTTCCGCTGGAACTAGTGGTGTGGATATGTCAGTGGATGATTTCATGGACGCTTTGTATCTTCTTGAAATCGCGGATAACCCTTCCCAGCTTTTCGCAGTTCTTCACCCACGCCAGATTGCGGACCTTCAATCTTCAATCCGTAATGAAACCGCTAACGCTATCGCTTTCAACCCAGCACACCACGAGCTAATGAAATCTCTCGGGCAAGGCTTTGTAGGCGATTTCATGGGTGTTCAAATCCATAAGTCTTCTTTCTGCCCACAGAATGGTGCAAACCGTGAAGGCGCTATGTTCTCAGCAGGTGCGATTGGATACGCTCTTGGAACACCGGTCCCACTTGCGGCCCCAAGCGGTGAGATTCGCCCAGCGGGAACCCCCGTACTTGTGGAGCTGGAACGTGACTCCGCTTATAGCTTGACTAAGGTAGTGGGTACGGCGTACACCGGCGCGGCTATCGTAGAACAAGCACGTGGTGTTCTTATCTCCACAGATGCATAACACGATTTGAATGGGTGGCTTTGGGGCTGTTTTCATGGTTCCAAGCCCCCAAGCCTTTGGGGGGATGTATATCCCCCACCATCCCTTTTTTATAACCATGAACCTAGGAAAAAACCATGACAAACCAACCTTGGACGGGTGCCGATGTAAGCAAAACAAGCGCGCTACCCATCAAACCAAATCAGCCTTTTTGGTATATGCACCACCCAAACACATGTTGGGAATTCATCCAACATCGTGAGCAGTGGATGTTCGTTCCCACCTTCCGCCGTCTTTTTGAATTGGCCGGCGTGAATGGGGTACGGATGGTTCCACGTGGTGGGACGGATTCCCAAATGGCGCGGGTGCGTATGATGGATGATGGGTTTGAAGTTCTCGAATGGGACCTTGGCTATCAAACGAGACACCTAACAAGAAGTGGGGGATACTATTATTCCAATGTGTGGGAATCTCCAAAAGTTATTGGAAACCGTGTTGTGTGGAAGATGGATAAACAATCATTTGATGATTGGCGTGTTCAGCTTATGGAAGAAGGTGTGATAGATTTCCCGGATATGGATATACTTTCCTTTTTTGTCGATATGCAAGAAAAGCGCGTGGAACGTAACGAGGGAAAGAACATGACCCCACGAATTAAGAAGCTCTATGATGCAGATGTAAACAAGCTGGAAATGATGAAAAAATATATCGAACTTGGTGGGCCTGTGACTATCGAAGGAACCAAACCCAAAGCCAAGAAGGTGAAAAGAGATGTCTAGAGAAAAGTTTGAAGCATTCACCAAAAGATTAATGGAACAATCAAAGAAAAATGGTGGTAAGATGTCAGAGACAGAAGCGCGCAAAATAGCCGCTAATGTCGCTATACGCCACGACCGCAAAAACAGCGGGAAATAACCTCAAACCAATAGGATTTCGAAATGGCAGAATATAACGGAAAACAATCTTTCACAGTACCAAGACCAATATGCGTTAAAGATGGAATCAACATTGAAACCATAACAGCAGACAAAACATTAACGTATAGAGATTCACAATATCAAGTACTAACTAATAATAAAGGTTCGGTGGCTGTTGTGAAGCTTCCAGTATTAAAAAACGGTGCGTATTTTTGGATTACTTGTGGAAGTAGTTCAGCCCATACCATAAATGTAAAAGATGCGGATGGTGCGGACATTATTGCAACCCCAAATTTGGGGGCTGGTAAAGCTGCACTAATTGCGAGCGATGGAAGCAATTGGGCCGTTGTACTTGAACAGACTTAGGATTGAATGATGGCGCTTCTTGATACATACTATGCCCCACGAATACGGGTCCCCCAGATGATTCAACGGGGGAAAACCCAAATCGTGGAGCTTATCATATATCGCAATGGTGCGGAAGTAACTCCCACCGGCGCCACATATCAACTTTTGGATGAAGATGGAACGGAAATCATCTCCACATCTAGCGCTTCCATCGTTGGAAATAAAATCCAATACACAATAAGTTCTTCAGTGGTTCCCCAAACAATGACCCTAAGTGATGGTCTCTTTGAGCTATGGGAAGTAGAGATTGATGGATTGGATTATACCTTCCAACGTCCCGCCTATTTGTGCCGGCGTCCATTGTATCCGTGTATATCTGACATTGATTTGGAAGCCAGCTATTCCGACTTGGAAAACCTTCTTCCAGATTCATATACAGATGGATGGCAACGTTACATTGATGAAGCATGGGTTCGTATCATTGAACGATTGCGCCAACTTGGGAATCTTCCATATCTTATCACGGAACCCCAAGCGCTTCGTTCTTCCCATCTTGAATTGGCGTTGGCTTTGATATGGCGAAATATGCACAGTTCTTTGGGCCAATCCAATGGAAGATACTTGGATTTGTATCGAGAACACATCAAAAGCTATGAATATCAGTTCAAACAAATATCATTTCGTTATGATATGGATGAAGATGGGCGCGCGGATGATGTGGACAAAAGAAAAGCCGGGTTCCCAATGATTTCCACCACCAATCCCCCATCCCGGTATCACCGTTTCAAGTATAGGCGGTATTGATGGGAACGGTTCAATTATCATCTATTCGTTCACGAGTGGCCACGGCTTTGGAAGCCATCACGGGGGCGGGATTGAAAGAATCCCCGCTTCCCTTTGATGCGTTTGGGAGAACACCCAATTCCATAGCCCACAAAGCTTTTTCCGTGGGAATAGGTGGTTCCAATGCCATGGATGATAGACAACGCCCCACAGAAGGGGCGATGTTACAAACGGACTTGGATATAACCTTTGCTTTTCGTCTTCGACCTTTGGACCAACTCACAGATGTGGATAACCAACTGAATCTTGAAAACACCATCATCACCGCTTTATTGGATAGAAGCAATGCCGTCTTATATCCAAACCTACATATCAAACTAATATCAACTAATCGAGCTTTGACCGATAGTGGGGAATACATTCTTTCCACATTATCTTTTGAAGCGCTTCATTTTATTCCACTTTCATAATCAACCAATAGGAGCTTCCAATGGCTGAAACAACCGTAGTAGCCGTCCCACGTGACGGAACCATTTCCATCACCAACGGGGATGCAACCACTTACACAGTAGCCTTCGAGAATGGCGACATGTCAATGAATCTTGACCTAGCAGAGAGAATCGTGATATATGATAGGGGCACAATTGTTGGGCTGCGCTCAGGAAATGACCCTGTACCGAGCATATCTTTTTCTGTTCACCTTCGTGAATTGGCAGATTCCACAGAAGATACACTTCTCGATTTCATCTATAAGACTGGAAATTCTAGCGCGGCCACGTCAACAGGTGGAACCGGCTTTGAACAATTTCTTTGTACTGTAGAATTCCAAGCGAATATGAGCGCCCTCAGCGGTTCCAATACAAAAGTAACCTTTAACAAGGTTCTTCTTTTCGCTTCTATCGCAGAAGGAAACCCCGATACAATTAGCGTAACCGGTGAAGTCTATGGCTCCATCGTACGTGCTGAAGTTTAATAATGGAGAACGGAACCATGAAAAAATCCATTGGAAAACTTGATTGTGAATTTGGGCTTCCCAAATCTATGTCCACAATGTGGGATGTGTTCTATATGATTTCCACCAATCCCAACCGCGCCCAATTGGGTCGTTTGTTTGCGGCTTTGGTGGGAATCTGCATCCAAAATTATCCATCATGCCCAAAGTACAGTCTATCAGATTGTGATTTGATGGCTTATGGTGGGAAGGTTCAAGAATGGCTATCATCTCAGAAGGTGAACCCCATCGAAGTTCTACAGGTTGGAACGGAACTCTTCCAGATGATGACGGAACACATCTCCACGGATGAAGAAGTGGAAGCCGCGGAAAATTTTACTTCACCCCCGCCGGCGGAATAGTCCGGACGGGGTTCATTATCTCACGGTATTGGCACCAAGAACCAACATGGTTCTTCCATCTTCCCAAGAATCTCCAAGCGGAACTAATAGCGGATTATAGATTGGCCAATATGAAACAAGATGATGTAAAGAAAAAGAAGAAGCGTTTCCAAATTCAAAATCTGAAAAAACAACATGCAAGATTCAAGAGACGGGGGGCGCTAGATGGCTAGGCGGATAAGATACGGAAAAGGGAAGGGTTCCATTGAAATCACCGGTCCCCAACGTGAACTTTTTGAACAAGCGCTTCGAGAAGTAGCGGGTGAAACCATGAAGGTGTTGGAAGCTGAAATAGACACCCGCGTGGAATATGCCAAGGAAAATTGGATTGTGAGATATGGAAAGCCCATCACAACCAAAGATGGAAGAACATTCATCAAGAAACAAAAATCCAAGCGTTCCATAGATAAGTTCACAAATGGGATACGGATAGTGCAAGGTGGAAAAGCCATTGAAGGGTTCTTTCGTAACGGTGCCCAATATGCCTATGCCATCAAACCCGCTTCATATTCCAAAAGAGAGAATGGAAGCGCTTCCACGGTTCCAGAAGGGGAAAGCCTAGCGGAAGAAACCATGTGGAAACCCGCGCGGAAAAGCGTGGACAAGCTTGTGAAGAAATTGGCTGATGCTTTCATAGCCGACCAAAAGAAGAAGGGATAAGACAATGAGTGACGTAAATAAGACGATTAGTATCCAATACCGCGCGGAAGTCCAGAATCTTATCAATGGTTTGAAGAAGGTAGGGCAAGTTAGCGAGAAGGAAGCCCAAAAGCTTGTCAATGACTTGGACAAGGCATACACAAAAGCCGCGCGGGATGCGGAGAAAAGCGCCGCCAAACAAGAAAGAGCACTAAAAAAAGTTGGGAGTACGGCCCAAGGTGTGGGGAAGGGAATCCAAGCTTCATTTTCCAACATCTCAATAGCCGCCGGCGCCGCCGCCATTGCGGTTCTTTCCTTTGGACAACACATAGCCGACTTATCCAATCAATTGGTGGACGCATCCACCAAAACCGGCGTGAACACAGAAACACTTCATGGTTTGAGATTAGCCGCCACGGGTGCCGGTGTATCATTTGAGGAACTGGAAGTGGGATTGGTGAAGCTCCCCCAATTGATGCAAGAATCAGCGGATGGAAGCAAAGCCGCCCAACGTGCCTTTGAAGCGCTTGGGGTACAAACCACGGAAACCGTGGATGGGTTTGAACAGCTAAGAAGCGCGGATGATGTTCTAAAGGATGTCTTCAATAGCCTACAACAGGTTACAAGCGCGGAAGAGAGAGCTGCGCGCGCCGCGGACATTTTCGGACGTACCGCCGGCCCCAAGTTCATCCAATCCGGGGCTATAGACAATCTTGATAAGTTCGTGGCATTGGCCAATGAATTCGGTGTAGCCGCTGGGCCTGAAATGCAAAAGCAGATGGCAGATTTCCAACGGATAAGCGCCACGGCTACGGAAGCCATCCAAGGGGAGTTCCTTAGATTATTGGATGTTATAGCCGGCGGGGAAGCCGGCGCGGGTGGTGGCCTGAATGGAATCATCTTGGGAGCCACAAAAGCGTTTATTGTATTCGGTGAAATTGCTGGGAACACTTTGAAGGGATTACAACAATCCTTTGGTGCTGTTTTGGCTGGCTTGAATGTAGCCGTCACTAGCATAACGGGAACGGCGGATGAATTGGAACGTGCCCAAATTGTGTTCAATGAGATAGGGAACGAAATAGCCCAACACGGGGACAAGTTTTTGGACCCCTTTGGAGCTGCGGAAGAAAGATTGGCTTCATTTAATAAGCTATTGAAAGCTACCATGCAGACTTCCCAAGGTGGTGGGACGGGTGGTGGTGCCCCAAGAAGAAGTGGTGGTGGTGCATCCCAAGCGACACAACAAACCACCAAAGCCGTGGATGAATTAGCCGTTGCCATGAAGATGGTGGAAGACATCGAAAACAAAACATTGGCCGCCATGCTGAAAACACGGGATGAAAAGGTGGCCCAACTATCCGGTGAAGAAAAGATTCTTGCACTTCGAGACATCGCACTTCAAAAGATTCACGAGGAAAAACAAGCGCTAACGGATTCCGTGAATACTCAAATCGAAAAGCTCCAAGCGATGGAACAAACCCAAGAAGTATTGGACACCATCGCCAATCTTGAATTCGTCCATGAAGATGAGATGATGAGACTCAAGGATGAAAGAAAGAAGATTATCAAAGAAGCATTTGATGAACAACAATCTTTGATTCTTGAAACCGGAGAATTGGAGATTGAAAAAGACGATGAAGTTCTAGAAAAGCAATTGGAGAACGACAACAAACGAAAGAAAAGCGCGCGTGAAGTATTCCGTGAATACATGATGGGTGCGGATATGGTTGTGGAAGGTTTGAATGTAGCCGCCGATTTGATAGACCAAAACGCAATGAAGAACAAGAAAAACGCCGAGCTGGTATTCAATATCAGAAAAGCCGCCGCAATTGCTGAAATCGCCATAGCAACCGCCCAAAATGTGGTGGAAGTATTCCCCAATCCCTTTTTGATGGCGGGGGCCACGGCTTTGGGTATTGCTCAAGGGGCTTTGGTTGCCAGTGAACAACCCAAGTTCCACATGGGTGGGATGATTGGGGGTGGTGGCACCTTGGCACCGGATGAAACGATGGTGACAGCCAAAAGAGGGGAAGCTATTCTTTCCACCGCCGCCGTGAATCGAATAGGTGAAGATGGGGTGAGAAGTCTGGAAACTGGAGGTGGAATAACTCCAAAGATAATTGTGATGAATCCCTTCAAGCATTATGATAGATTTATACGTGGACGGGATGCCATGGGCATGAGTGCCATCCAAGGAACTGGAAGAAAAGGATACTAAAATGGGTAACAACGTAACACCGGAATACATACGTGGATTCATTCTCCCCTTGGATGTGGGAGTGGATAACATTTGGCAAGATGAAACCACCATATCACAACAGAATCCAAGCGCGGGGGACCCTATCCCCCAACAAACTTCCAAGATGAGAGTATTGGCCACGGGAAATCAAAGTGATGGTGGGGATTTGTCGATAGTCACACGAAAAGCGGGAAGCGCCGGTTATGGTTCACGGTTCACGTTCAAAGATAACGTCACATCCACCACCGTGGAATATGGGCGGGATGCCATGAACGCCATAAGCGGGTTTGAATACAAGCTTATTGGGAACACTATCACAAGTACTGCATACAGAAACCCCACTTCTTTGGTTACATCTAGTGACACTTTATTGGTGGCATATCAACACATCACCACCGGAAGCAATCTTTTAAAGGTTTTACGGATAGACAAAGATGGGAATGAATCCACAGCTACCAATCTTTATTCCATCCCCGCTTTTCTTTCCACCAATCAATTTATGCACCCTTGCATGTGTGAATTGGAAGATGGCTCCATAATCTTGGTGCACATCTTAGAAGATGCAGATGAAGCCAATGTTCGAATACTCAGAAGTGAAGATGATGGTTCCACGTGGGACGTGGTAAGCCGTGAAGGGTGGAATGAAACAATACCGGTTGGAGTGACAGCCGGCGCGGGTGTGGATACGTATGAAGTTATCCGGATGCGCTTGGAATCTATCACCGGTTCCGTGGTGCTATTGGTGGAAACCGAGTATAACGACACCGGAACAACCAAAAGAAACCAGCTCTTCCAATATGTGTCCATCGATGGGGCGGCTACCTTCACTTTGTTGTCCACCACTTCCAATCTTGAATCCAATAGCTTCCGAAAAGTGAACTTGGGGAAGAGGCTGGGAAGATATGTCATTTCATATATTTCATCCACGGGTGGAATGGATTATATGGAGCTTCCCAACCCATTTTCTAACATCCATCTTCTTCGGGAAGCTAGCGCCGTTATTACATTGTCAGGAATTCCCAACGCTTCCACGGGTACAAATGATTATATGACGGGTGGTGACACCGCTATGATAGTGGATGATGATGGTGGGGTTTATATTTACGCATACAGTGGAGGAAGCAATGATTTTATTTTCTCCCAATACTATGATGGAGATTTCTTCCGTCTAACCAATGGACGTATAAACATCCCCGAAGCTTCCACGGTTAATTGTGATGATTCATTTACGAGATTATCAAACCTTCACGGGGTTCATTGGTTGGGGCGTGGATTTATTGTTTCCAACATGGATTCAAGTACATCCCACGATTTGTCCCTTTTGTTCACATTTTTGGGTGGCTATTCAGATTTGAATCTTCCCAAGACATCTTATGGGGCTGCGGAAGCGGATTGGACACGCGCCGGTTTTATTCGAAATTATCTTCCACTGGATGAACCATCCAACATCACCGGCTTATTGGTATTGGGAACGGGTGACGATAGAATAACAGGTGGTTATTTGTCCATCACAAGTTCCATCACATATCCAAGTAATCGGTATTACAGATGGAATAATCTCCCAACATCATCCACGGCTTCCGATTACACCAACCAAGGAATCATTATTCGTTCCTCTTGTATTGCTGACAGTGGGGGAGATTTCACATTGAACCAACGTGGGTTCACTTTGGAAATGGACAATGGAACAAATAGATACAAAGTGGCGGTATACATCACCACCACACAAATAAGAGTTCGAGATGTTACGGGTGGAAGCGACATCGCCACGGTTTCCCATGATAACACCCAAGGGGTGGATATAGTGTGTTCAATAGGTGATGGTGATAAGGTTTCAACATGGTATCGCACAATGGGAAATGGTGAATTGAGGGATTACACCAATTTGGTGGACAACATATCCATAGGAAGCGCGGCATCCAGCGCGGCGGGACATATCATTGAATGGGGACATCTCACATATACTTCCGGAACACTATCCACACGTTGGAATGAATTCCATGTTTCCACATTGGAAGCCACGGGAATGGGATTGGCGGGTGGCTTCGATAATCCCAATGATTTGGCATCCCGTCCATATCCCCCACTTGGACAATATGCTTATGTGTATGATGGTGTATCCATCTCCACAACGGACGGTCCCAGCTATGAAGGGGAAGAGTTCCAGATAATCCCCCAATATGATTATCCGGTATCCAACATCTTCCCTTCTCAAGCTCCATCCCCACGTATCCAGTGGAGAAGTGAAAAGACAACAAGTGGAAACATCCCCCAACAAACCTTATCCATCAAATTGAATCCTGACACGGCCACATCTTTGATTGAAGCCCAAGCCAATGATTTGATGGGCTTCCACTTGAATGGTGTCAATTGGAGATTGGGGGACATATACTATCATAATGGAACTTCATGGGTTCAATTGGCATCCATAAACAACCAAATAAGATGTTCCGCTGTTGTAACGGGAAGAAGCGCGCGGGGGGCCACGGGATTGAGTGAACCATATTTCACTTTGAACGAATTGGCGGGGTGGACTGCCTATATCACATCAGGATTGGACCAAGTTCATCGAAAGATTATATCCAATACGGAAGGAATCTTTGGTGGTACGGCCACGGGAACAAAACAATGCACCGTACAATTTGAAACCAACCCACCCCAAGGAAGTGGAACCATCTATTTCATCCCGCCGGTGTTTTCCGTGGTGGTGTCGATGAACGGCATCCAAGCCAGTGGTTTCCAGATAAGAACAGATGCCCAAGAAACCTATGATGACGATATTAGGATTGGGGAAGTGGTGATGGGACCGGTGATAGTTCCAGGGCGTCAATACGGAAGAGGAAGAACCATATCAATAGAAAGTGGAACAACCACCATAGAAACACAAGATGGTATTCGTTATTCTCGAGAAGTGAAGCCACCCACAAGAGTGTTTAATCTTGCATGGACGGATGGAATTGATGTTTCCCAGCTTCAAGGGGATGAACCGGATGTGGATTATTGGATGGCATCAAACCAAAGTGGGGCGGAACCCATAGCCGTCCAAAATGAAGCGCCTGATTTGATGATGGGGTTTCTTCGATATGTCCAAGGTGCCAAGAAACATTTTGTGTATCTCCCGAATATATCCAAATCCACATCATCATCCGAAGACAAAAGATACTTGAACCGTGAAAAAGAACAAGCGCTTGTAACGTTGGATAATGATGTTCAGATTGAACACGTGGTAGGGGATGAACTCCAAAATGAAACCGGTGAAGTATTCCGGATTGCAACCATCACACTTAGAGAAGTGAAATAATGTATTACGGAACGCGGAATGATTGGGAAGAGGTGGACATCCTTTGGACGTTGGAAGTCTCATATCTTGGGGAAGAATACCGATTCGCCACCATCACTTTGGATTTGGTGGATGGAGCTGGGAAGAGTTATCCATATTCCGGTGGATTGGAAGATGTGGTGGTTTCCACTTCTCTTCAAAGAGTGGGAGATATAAGCGCGGAAGCGGATAGTGTATCCATAGCCATCACCTTCCCAAACAAAAATATCGCCCAACTTCAGATGGATGGAAAATTTATTGAAGGTTCCCACGCCAAGATTGGCTATGTACTTATCAAGAATGGGGAGATAGAAACCGAGTATGACAATCGCCCCACCATCTTCCAAGGAATCATAACGGGACCCGTATATGGGCACCCCAACCGCCCCCAAGGATATGTAGAGTTTTCCATAGAGAACAAAGCCATGATTTCATCCCAAGGGTTATTGGCCACCATCTTGGGGGAAAACATGTATATCGAGGATGTATCATGTTCAAATGCTTTGTATGTTTCCCCAGAGTGGCCACAAGATAGGGGATTGACGGAAGTTCAAGATATCCACCGTGGGAAGGTTATTCCATGGGTATTTGGGGAGCTTCAAGGAATCCAACATTCCAGTGGTTCCACAAGTTCCATCCCCATCACGCCGGCGTATGCTATCGCGTACGACCCAAGCGCCGGACATAAACCGGTTTTCTATTTGGCGGCGGGACATGTCACCAACGCGGCTTCCGTGAATCTCTTTTCCAACACGGGGGAAGTGGACACGGCCACCATTTCCACATTTGTGAATATCGACAATAGAACACTAACATACTTTGAACTTCCCAACGGTTCCACCATCCCCCAAAGTGTGGCCGCGAATGACGATAGGGAAGTGTGGGTGGAATGGGATGATGGGGGAGCATATCCAAACCCAGTAGGGGAAGGAAATCTTCAAGGTGGTGGGGATATTTGTCTTTGGTTGTTATCCGAGCTAACCACGGATGTGGACTATGACGCTTGGAACGCATTGCGCCCATTTCTGAATCAATATCTATTCGCGGGATATGTGAATGATGATAAAATAACGGTTTTCCAATGGCTCCAAAAGAATATTGTGGCATATCTTCCCATACATATCGTGAATGGCCCCAATGGACTCAAGCCGGTTATTGATATGTTCCAATCTCAGGTGGAGATACAACCACGTTTATCCATTGCGGAAGGGCCTGAATTTCAGCGTGTGGGACCCGTGGTATCACTGAACACGCCGGAAGATGTTTCCAACGTTGTAACGGTACGTTATGCCATGAATGGAGTGGTGGAAGATTATTCTACATTTGTTCAAGTATCCAACAAAGTCCCCGCAGCTGGAACATTATCTTCCATTTCATATATTGCCCACCCCAAGTCCATGATTTCCATCCAAAGATATGGCGAAAAGAAGAAGGTGGTGGAGCTTGATTTTTGTTATGATAATGGCACCGCGCAAAGGATAGCCCAAGATATATTGGAGCGGGAAGCACTACCCACCAAGATGATTCAATACAGTGTATCATTGCGTTATGGTTATCTTGTTTTGGGTGATATAGTGGAGATTACAGATTATGATATTGGTTTGGATGCCCATAAAGCCCAAATCATTTCCAAGCTATTCGAAGATGGTCGATGGTTATTGGATGTGAAAATAGATGATAACCCCATGAAGTGGAACCGAAATGTGGAAGCCTGAAATACTAGCAAAGATTCAAGAATATGGATTCAAAGTTTTTGATGATGGGCCGTATGATTTGAACATTATTGGGGTTCGTAATCTCGAGAACAACGCGAACCAATACGACGATAAACTTCATGTGTGCTATCTCTCAGAAGATGGGCATTGGAAAGAAGATATCTTTCAAGTATCCACGGACCCCGGAAGATACTGGCTAGAAAAAGAAGATTATAAAGCTTGTGCAGTATATAAGCATCCCCAACAAGCGCGTGGAGCGTACAAAGTAGGCCTTCATCGTGGGAACTATGAAGCACTTGTTCAGTGGAAGCCCGTGGAATATTGGCGGGATGGAAACAAAGATGAAAAGGCGGATTATGGTGGGGAAGTCTTCAAGGATACCATTGGATTGAACATCCACCGTTCTTCCATCCATGATAGTGATGAAATAAACAGATATAGCGCGGGATGTATTGTCTTCTCAAAGATGGCAGATTGGGAAGCCTTCATGGAATTGGTACATAAACAGAAAAGAACCATGGGATATCACACCTTCACCTTCACACTTATAGCGGAGTAACCCATGGACCCTTCAACATATCACGATTTATGGATAAACCTTGCAACCAATAGCCCCTTCTTGGCATGGATGATTTATAGTTACGTACAAACAAACAAAGATTTGAAAGAAACCCGTGAACAATCAAGACAAGAAGCGCGGGAAATACGGACGGAAGCCAAAGAAGAAGAACAACGGGTGAGAACAAGATTTGAGAATGTAATCAAAGGTTTAAACAATGATAGGAAGCTATTGGTGGAAGGGTTTTCCAATCGAATAGATTCCTTGGAACGTGGACAGAAAAAAATCTTCCACTTGCTGGGAGAACTTAGCGAAGTGAAAGAGAAGATAACAAAGATTGAGATGAAAGAAGAAATTAGGAAAGAGATTCAATAACCTGTTTCAAGTGTTTACAGCTTTTCCGATACCACCACCCATCACATTGGCATGAACCCCATAGATTCCCATTGGGGTTCTTTCGTGCGTACACATAGTAGTTCCCAACCGAATAAACGAGAAAGATATATTCTTTCCCGCTTATGGTGTACTTTTCAGAAACAAGAATCTTCATCTTCTTCTTCCGGTACCATATAGGGTTCACTTCTGATGAAGTGGGTTCCATGTTCCACGCGATAATCATGAACCAACGTCATCCCAAACAACATAGCCCGCACTTCTTCAAACGAGTGTTCCAGATATACAGCGGTTCCACCAACATTCACTTCCGTGATGTGGATGGTGTCTTGATGCGATTTCCAAAGCTCCAAGGGGCGGATGGTGATTATCTCGTTGGCATTGATGCCCACGGATTTCACGGCGCGGGGGTCTTGGTTCTTTGCAAATGTAGAATAATCGGTGATTTCATTGCATATTAATATCATGGTTCTTTCCTTTGTTTATTGTGGTTTTTTGTAGTCTTTCATGTTCATAGATGCTTCTTTCAATAGCCCATTTCGATTTCTTCCCATGGGATTGTGCTGTAATATGCACATGACAAATTTGTGGAGGGTTTTGGGACGGGGTTTTGATTTCCCCATCTTCATGGAAATGATGGTTTGTTCATCCATTCCTAAGTCAATGAAGTGTTGGTTCCTCATTTCGTGGGCTTTCATTGTGTAACGGACCCAAGCCGCGAATCTTTCCGGATTCCATTCTTTTGTGTATAGATTTCCAGATGGTGGGGGCCACTGGGTTATCAGTACGCGCGAATCAATATTTCTTCTCATGGTTTCTATCCTTTGCTATTTCCATCATACCTTTGATGATGATGTTGTTTATTGGTTGTTTTGTATGTAGGGCGATGAACTCACATATCCCATAAAAGTTCATGATTTGGGGGTGTGAAGTCCCGTTGGCGTAGCTATGGACACCCTGACAGGAAACACCAAGATGGGAAGCCATATCTTTCCAACGGAACTTGTGAATCCTCTTTTGGGTGCATAGCCACATCGAGAAATTGGGACCCCTTACCTTTTCCACATCTTCATCCAGAGCTTGCACTTTAAGGAGAAGCGGCGGATGGGATGAACCAAAGTATTATAGAGACGTTCCACATCTTTGGTATCTTGAAGCGCGGCGTGCGTGGGGTATACCTTCCACCCAAGGAAGCGGCGGATGGAATCCATGGAAAGAGAATCCAATCCAAAGGGGACGAGATACAAATAAGCCAAGGTGGTGGTGTCGATGGCGCGGGGGTCTATCCATGTCTTTATCTTATGCCGCCATAATAGATTGCGGATGAATCCAACATCAAAGCGGGGGTTATGTCCCACAATGATATAATCTTTCATCAGTATTCCCAGCTTATTGGCCAATTCTTCTTGGGACATGGCATCCATCCAAGCGCTTGGGGTGTAGCCGTTCACGGCCACGGCGCGGGGGTCTATATGGTCGGGCCAATTGGGTTTGGATTTGAATGTCCAAGTTTGTCCATCATGGCGTCGTACCAATGCGATAGAGATGATTTCATGGTATTCATCATCCAATCCCGTGGTTTCACAATCCACGAATAAAATGGGCTTATCTTTGAGTAACATTATCGTTTTCCTTCGTTTTGGCTCCAAGCGTAATATAGCACAAAACAGATGATTCCGACGGGGATGGAAGCGCCGATAATATAGGGTTTCATGGTGTGCATAAATAGGTGGATTTGGTATAGCTCGATATACATGGTTTCTCTCTTGTTTTGTTTTTGTGATAAAAATATCTTGACATCTTGACAAGATATAACTATTAATAATCTTGTCGTTTTGACAAGTCAACAAAAAAATCACAATCGGAGAAAAAAACATGAGTGATGAATATAGAAAATTTCGTGAGATGGTGAAAGCCATTGGACGCGTGAAAGCTGCGGAAATATACAACAAAGAAGTAATTAAGAGTGCAGAATATAAGAAGTGGAAGAAGATGATGAACGAAAAACATGGAGATAACAAAGATGTTTAAGAAGTACTTGAATCAACAGCTACACAAAAGAGATTGGACCCAACGAGAATTATCTGGAAAGATGGGTGTTCATGAATCATTGGTTTCCAGATGGATGAAGGGGGAACGGGTTCCAACCCTTCCCAACATCATCAAATTGGCTTCCCTCTTTGAAACTTCCGTGGATGAAATCTTGGGTGCCATGGGGAAATTGGATGTATAGCCTACACCATTATTTGAAGTATCTATTGGATACTTTTCCAGAGATACGAAAAGCCACCACAAAGCCATTATGGGAAAAGTGGTTGGATAATCGCCAAAGCCCCACCCATAAACAGATGGAAAAGATTATTGGGCTTCTTCCCGTGGATGATGTGAACAAAAATTATTTTCGTGTCGCCATGTTTCGAATATCCAGCAAGTTCGAGAAGAATGGAATCCACTTCCATGATTTCCCAGTTCATCCCATGGCGTGTCCACGTCCACGATTCACGAAATACGGACGCCCATATATGCCCAAGA
>Ga0255781_10001004_pt1 | contig 23179 bp, 9 predicted proteins | sample 101ome_21_FD_179979 | JGI IMG/M metagenome (GOLD analysis project Ga0255781, IMG submission 179979) | Coastal salt marsh microbial communities from the Groves Creek Marsh, Skidaway Island, Georgia - 101413BT metaG (version 2) | ecosystem: Environmental > Aquatic > Marine > Intertidal zone > Salt... | reverse complement strand
CCTGACGGTTCATGAACGACCAAAACAACGACGACCCACCCGAGCGGCGGGTGGGTGGGTGCGGGCAAAAAAAAAAGAAACGATCGATCGATCGATCGAGTCGATCGGGTGGTTTTAAGGTTTACGACGCGCGTGTCGATCGATCGATCGATCGATCGAGTCGAAAGGTGGGTTGGGTTTTCCGGTTTTCCCAGTCCCAGTCCCGTCCCCGTGGGTCTGGTCCGGTCTAGTCGGTCGGGACGGCCCGGTTTTGGTGGGTGCGCGCTCGGGGACTCGACGCGCGTGACTTTCCATCGGTCCGGTCCGGTCGCGCGGGCGGGCGGAACAGGGAGGGAAGGAAGGAGAGAGAGAGGAGAGGAAGGAGGCGGGCGTCCGCGTCGTCGGCGGCGGCGGCGGCGTCCGCGTCGTCGGCGGCGGCGGCGTCCGCGCGTCGTCGGCGGCGGGTGTCCGTCCGCCGGGACGTGGACGCGATGCCGAGGACGACGACGACGACGACGACGACGACGACGAGGAGGAGGACGAGGACGAGGGGGAAGGGCGGCGACGAGGGCGGGACGCGACGAAGGACGCGATCGGCGTCGGCGACCGGGACCTCGGGGACCTCTGGGCGTCGGCGTTCTCGTCGAGTCGCTCGGGAGGACGAGGAGGACGAGGAGGACGAGGAAGACGAGGACGAAGACGAGGAGGACGAGGAGGGCCGGGAATCCGCATCGAGCGAATCGTTGAGTCCTGATTCATCGAGTGAAGCGACCACGTCGTCATCGTCGAGCGCGGTGACGAGCGCGGCGACGACGACGACGACGACGACCAATGTGAGCGAGGAGGACGACGTCTCGGACGACGTCTCGGACGAGGGTGGTGGGACCCGACGGAGCGGAAGACGACGCGCCGGGTTCGTCACGCGCGTCGTTGGGGCGTTGACACCAAAGAACTGGGGATTCCGGATATCCGCGGCGACAGAGGAGGAGGAGGAGGACACCGAGGAGGACACCGAGGAGGAGGCTGACGAGACGGAGGAGGCTGACGAGACGGAGGAGGACGAAACGGAAGAGCAATCGACGTCTGTAGGGTATGAGACGACGTCGACGACGGAGAATGGAGCGGAGAGCGAACGAAACGGGACTGCGTCGGAATCGGAGAGCGATTCGACGAGGAGAGGAAGCGGGGGAGAGGCTTCGACGCCGAGAGAAGACGGGGCGAGTTGGATTCGAGAACGGGCGCCGAAAGAGCCGATACCGTGGATAAGCCGAGATTCTGTGTATACTGGACCTTTTCGTGACAATGTCAAGTCGTTTTTGAACAGATACGCAGTGTGTGATGGGAAATACACCGAGGTGGGTATCATGGGATACACCATCGTGCTATCCAAGGGGACACGATACGAAACGAAACTTCGGATTTACGAAGAGACTGTCGCCGAGTCTGAGCGGGCGCATTGCGATAACTGTCGATGCATTGGATGGATACATCACCCCGTGAATAAGAGGCAGTATCACTTTATCGTGCACACGGATTTCAAGGCGAAGAAGAAGCCAGAGTTGGCCGGAAAACGGATATGCCAACTGTGCTGTTGCGCGGTGAGCTCGTCCGAGCGCAAGTGCTCCGTGTGCGATGAAGTCGATAGAGATTGCTCCATTTTGGACCATCAAACGCATTTGTTGCACGGTGAGATTCACGCCAACGGGTTCGGGCACTTGAAACGCATCAATGGCCGAGAAGCTGGCAGCATGAATTTGAGCGGGACGCAGCTTATGGGACTCTGGGAGACAGTCTGCTATCAGCTTCGGGCGAGAGAGGTGAGCGTAGAGGATGTGAGCCAAAAGTATGGCGTGGAACTTCGTTTGTTGAATCCTGTTTCGCACGGATCGACTTGGTACGGTACGTATGGATATATTTTCGGCAAGGGAAGTTTTGGTAACACATTGCTTTCCCACAAGCGTGCGGCGGAAACGCTAAGAAAATTCTCAGTAAAACATCTTCGCAACGATTTTCTCTACGTCAAGGATCTTTTAGACAAGGAGAACGATAGCAAGGCTGTGGATATCGTCGCTTTACTCGACAAGTACACCAAACTCTTAGAAAAGGAAGGCGTCTCCATCTCAACGCTTGGGGATTTGGTGAGTAACGTGTTGAAGCTTCAGGGCAACATTAGGAGAGCAGTCAAGGAGGGACGCAGACCACCAGAGCAACTTGTTTTGCACGGTGTCGCTGCCGTTCTCGCAGGAACAAAAGTTGTGGACAGGAGGAGCGAGTATGCGCGCTCTCACGCCGACTCTCCCAAGTTGGCAAAACGACCTCCAGCGAATGAGTTGCAGAAGCACGTGGCAAAGAAGATGAAGTTGATGAATCGACCGACTCGTGAGCTTCAAATCGAGACGAACGGTAAGAAACAACCCGTCAAGAATGGTGACATCCCGCTCGAGCCAATGGTTGAATGGAGTTCGCACGGACGAGACGCGAAGAATGCGCCCAACATGTCGAGATGGAGCGAAGCTCGGCTCAATGCCGGTGCGAATGCATGCATCCTCGCCATGTGTGATCAGCGCGGCAAGTGGCTATCGAGACAGGACGTTCGCAATGCCGCTAGACTCAAGGGTATTGGTGACACTGGACTTTTAGATCACGTCTTGAAGACGATCAATGATCGAAAGGTGACTCTTCCGAATGGCACGCGCTGTGTCGTCCTCAGAAGGCAAAATGTCAACATTATGGAATTCATGCTCGAGTTCAACGTGAAGGCGGATCCCGCGCCGATCGCCATCAAGAAGGAAAAGGTGGAGCAACCAATACCTCCTCCGAAATTGATGCCCATCAAGCGAGAACCCGGCGCGATGGCTCGTCGTGTCGATGAGCTCACGGCGGCTGAAGTTGATCAAGACTTGTTGGCGCTGTATCACGACGTGCTTGAGAACTACAAGCCAGCGAGGCTTCAAGCCAGTGTGGGTCAACGTGTGACCGTCAAGGGTGCGCCTCTTGTCGATGCTGCGCGTACGCTGTTAGATACAAAGCAGTTCCTCAAGGTTTACACTCCATTGGATGAGTTGCTTGATCACACTCCAGCGAGCAAATTGGAGAAGCCCGCACCGAATGCTCAAAAGGCTGTTCGCATCATCGTCACAGCCGTCATGGACGCTAGGCACCAGGGCCCTGCACTGAGCGGTCTCGTATCGAACGCGGGCAAGGCACGTCCACGTTCAGGCACCATCACCCGCCCGCCTCCCGAGCTTGCTTTCTTACCGAGCGACCCGACGCTGGGTGACTTGAAGAGAGTGGCTTCAAAGGCTTTCCGAGACTTGTACATCGTCTTGAATGAGTTTAGGGTGACTAGAGTGAAAGGCTATGAAGGCATGAGCGACAAAACTCGGTTAGGTTGGCGTAAAATGCATGGTGCGTCCGTCGAAGTGCACGGAGAGGGAGCTGATCTCGAAAGTGAGTTCCGCTATCAGGGTGGCTTTGAGCAATGGACTGTGAGTTGTATGTGCGGTACGGGCGACGATGACGGAGAACGCATGATTGCGTGCGATAAATGCGGGGTTTGGATGCATACGCGATGCGTCGGTATCAGAGACTCTGCGAACGCACCAAAACGCTGGATTTGTTCGAATTGCTCTCCGAACTCGGCCGTTCCCGCTCAGGAACCGCGAGCCCGACCACCTCCGCGAAGACGAAACGAATGACGATTTTCTAATTTGATTTTAGGCCATGTAATGAACGTTAAGAATGAATATTGTTGTTGAGAATACAAAGATTATGCGAAATTCTGAAAAGAATTGCTGCGAAGCGGCTGCGTAAAACTTTTTTAACTCATGAGAGCGTCGCCTTTTGCGCCTTCATGTAGGCGCTCGGGAGCATCATGAACTTGTCAACTTTTGGTACGTATGCGCGTTGGTTAAAGTTGTTGTAACCATTCGCCTCGATCGCATCCAAAATGTTTCTGTACACGTCCAAAGCACTCCAAACGGGCCATCTAGCATCTTTATGTAAGCAGTTCACGCCGTCTTCCGCCTCCTTGAAGACCTCGCGCGCACGCTCTATCTGGAACTTCATAAAGGCGACCCATCTGTCGTCCACCTTGCCTGTGGACGGGCTGAACATGCCACGCAACACTTCTTGCTCGCTGATTCCAAAGCGTTCAAGGTCCTCGAGCGGGACGTAGATGCGGTTGCGCGTTTGCGCATCTTCACCGACGTCGCGAAGAATGTTTGTCAACTGATTTGCCAACCCGAGCGCCAGCGCAGCCTTGTACACCTTCTTCACGTCACCCTGGAAGTTTTCATCGCAGCCCATGATGGGCATGGACATCAGACCAACGGTGCCGGCAACGCGATAGCAGTACTCGTAGAGCTCATCAAAGGTTTCGTACCTCGGCTTGACGAGGTCCATTCTCATACCGTCAATCATATCTCTGAACGGCTGAATGTCCACCGGGAACCGCGCGAGGGTATCGCACAGCGTCGCATCGATCACATCCACCGGTTTACCCTCGAAAATACCCTCCAAGCGCTCTTCCCACCGATCCAACGCCTCGGGGGTGATGTGAGACGCGTTCGGTCCATCGACGAGTTCGTCGGTGCGTCTGCACCACACATAGATTGCCCAAATCGCTCGCTGCTTCTCCGGCGTCATGAGCTTCGTCCCGAGGTAAAACGTCTTGGCGTACTCTGCCGTCACCTCTCTGCATCGTTCATACGCCGAATCCAGCGTATCCCCCGGCACGATAATCTTCGGCGCGAGTTCATTCGCCAGCTGTCTCTTCACGCACGCCTCGAGCGCCCTCTGCTCCACCTCGTACCCGCTCGGTCCGTTCACCACGTCCTGCGGTCTCCGTCTCGCGCTCACGGGCGCGCTCAGCAGGGAACCATCCACCACCGCCGCCGTCACTCGCCGTTCCCGCAGCAACCCGCCCCTCGCGAGTCCGCCGTCCTTCGACAGGGAACCACCCTTCGCGCGCGTTGTTCGAGCCTTACCCGCTCCCGCGCCAGCCGCCGTCGACCCGCGGTGTCTGGACGTCATCATCCTCGTCGTCGCTCTCGCGTCCGCCATCTCCGTCTGTCCCTCCGCGTCGGTCGAACCGGTGCCCGCGTCGTCCACGCGCGTTCGTCGAAGAGACTTTCACGTCGCCGTCGCCGTCGCCGTCTGGGGGGAACGCGCGCGCGCGCGGGTGGACGGATGAGACGCGCTGATTGGATTTTTTCACTCGGACGCGCGCGACGCGACCGCGTCGATCGGATCGAGGTGTTCGTTCCCTTTCGAGGGATGCGTACACATCCGTACTGTATACACACACGATATCGTCGACCTCGAACAGAACGATCGATCGTTTTCATCGACGTCTCGAAAGCATCCATCGGTGATTTCACCGATCGAGCGCGTCGGGGGTATTGGATAAGGCTTGGATGGCTTAACCGGTCGTCACTCGTGAAATGAGATAGGGGTCCGATCTCCTGCGGATGAAAGATTGATTTCGGGGGGGTGGATGACGATTTGACTGTTCGTGATTCGTCAAATTTCATAGATTTGGATTAGAAATGGGCCGAATGGATCTCATCTCTCTCGGTCGTTCCCGCTGGTGGGCTGGTGGGCTGGTGGGCTGTTTTGTCTGTTTTATCTGTTTTGCTAACGGAGAGAGGTGGCCTGAACGACGAGACGCGTTCGGTTGGGCGTGCTCAAGTGCTTGTTGTAGATTATATATGTAGGGATGCATGCGGGAATGCGCGCCGTCGGACGGACGATTTGGACGTCGCGTCGCGCGCGGACTTCAGCCTCGGCGAGTATTCGGGTTTCGTTTACTTTTCATCTCTCGACGTGATGAGGATGAGATGGGAGCCGAATTGGGTGTTCACCGGACCCAAAACTTGACCAATCGGTCCGGTGAAGACGACGGTGTCGAATTCCTTGACCATTTGACCGGGTTTGAAGGTGCCGAGCTCGCCACCCTTTTTCGCCGACGGACACGTGCTGTGCTTCTCGGCGACCGAGGCAAACTTCGCCCCGAGCGGGGCCCCAGCCTTGACCTCGCCCTCGATCTCTTCCTTGAGCTTCAAAGCCTCGGATTCAGACTTGACGAGCACGTGCGACGCCGTGGCGGAGGGACCGACGAGCATGGACCCGAACGCCTTCCAAATAAAATATCCAATCGAGACGACGACGAGCCCGATCGACCCGTACGTCAGCGCCACCGTCTCCGCATCCGCCGTCGTCGCCACCAATCGTTCAACGTGTTCGATCCCATCCGTGGACATCGCTCGCGTCGCGACATTCGTCGTCTTGGTCGTCGCCGTCGTCGTAACTTCCATCGGCATCGATCGTCGAGTCATCATCGTCATCGGTCTCGTCGTCGTCGTCGTCGTCGTTGCCGCATTCGCCGCCCTCGTCGCGTTCGTCTTCGTCGTCGCGGACGCGCGGTGCGTCACCGGCGTCGTCATCATCGCGCGCGTCATCATCCTGGTGTCTTCGGTCGTCGCACACTGAGGTCGTTCTGTGTTGTGCTGCGCGCGCTACCTACTTTTTCCCACTCTCCTCCAAGCGATGCGTCACAACGCGTGCGGTCGGCGTCGGCGTCGGCGTCCGGCGTCGGACGGACGCGAACGACGGACGGACACACGGACAATCATGTCTTCGGTGAGTCGAAGCGAGTACGCGGCGTGCGCGAGGATCATCGCGGATGTGTCGGCGCCGGACGACGCTCGACGTCGAGCCGAAGCGACGCTGGCGGCTGCGACTGATACGACTCGAGACGTGGGATTGAATGGGGCGAGGAACGAGCTCGGGGAACGGGCGTGCGTGGAGTGCTCGTTTGGGTTGCTCGAACTCGCGAACGGGGCGGGCGCGACGACGGCGGAGGCGCACGTGGCGTGCGTGGTGCTCGCCAACGCGTTGGGGCGGTGTCTGCCGGCTATGCGAGGAGAGGAACGCGCGGCGTGCACGAGGGAGATTTTGACGGTTTTAGCTACGGCGAAGGATAGGGCGGTGATTAGAGCGGCGGTGAATTGCATAGATGTCTTGGCGCAGAGCGCGTGCGCGATGGGAGGGGCGGATGAAGTGGAGTCGTTGTGCGCGCAACTCGAGCAAACGCTCGTAGGCAACGAGAGGGGTGAAGTGAGAGAGGCGTCAGTGCTCGTTTTCGGGGCTCTGTGTGAATCTCTCGGGCAGAGGATAGCGTCTAGACACGAAGGAATGCTCGAAATGTTCATGCGAGCGCTGGATGACGAAGACACGCGCGTCAAAATGGCGGCGCTCGATTCTATTGGCAAGTTGGCTTCGGCGTGGTGCGTTTCGCCGGCAATCGGACCGGCGCTGGCGCGATGCGCAGCCATGCTCGTGCGAGGGGCGAACGTCACTCTCGAGATTGGAGATCAGAGGATGCTGTCTGCGCTCTTAGATGCAATGTCAGCCCTGGCTGGGGTGAGAGAGGAGGTGTACGGAGAACTCGCGCAAGAGGCGTTGATCCACCTCTTAGAGGTGGCTTTGCGATGCGCAACTAATTCGAGCTTGGATGCTGGATCTGTTCGAGCGCCCGCACTGCATACGCTCATCAAAATGACGAAAAAGCATTCAGACATGCTCAAGGAGACGATGGCGGGACAGATTGACTTGCACTACGATCCGCACGTACTGGGAGTGGGCGGCGGACCAATCGCCGCAGCTTTGGTGCCTCCGATGCTGTCGATTGCGTTGGAAGAAGAGTTTGAAGACGACATTTCGAATTTAGACGAGGATATCGAAGGGGAAGGTTTGGATGAACAAAGTTCGAGCCCAGCAGCATTGGCGAGAGGTGCGCTACGCGCACTTGCTGGTGCTCTTCCCGACACATTTGTCGTCATGCCGATGCTCAATCTCCTGGAGAGGTCGCAGGCTAGTTCTAGTCGTCATTTAGCTTGGAAAGCTTTCGCTGCGATCACGGAGGGTGCTGATGGGAACGGTATCACTTCCCATCTCCCCGGTTTGCTATCAGAGCTCACAGAGTCGATCAAGACGGAAGATGGAACTCTTCGAGCTGCGGTGACAGAGGCTGCTTGCGCCGTTGCAACATACTGTCAGCCAGAGGTGGCTGATGAGTACTCAGAGCGCACGTTTGAACTCCTAGCGCACATGCTAATGTATTCTCCGCGAAGTTCGCAGTGGGCTGTACATGGAGCGCTGAATAAATTATGCGAAAACTGTGTCGGTGAGTCCATCATGCCGAGTATGGAGAGAGTCATGGCTGCGCTGAGAGCTCAAGCTGAGGATCATTCGTGGCGTACGGCGTCGCGCGCTATAGCTTCATTTGGCGCCGTAGCACAGTGTGCTCTAGATTATTTCACCCCATACGCTGAGGATGTTTTGAACTTGCTCCTCGCCAGGGCAAAATCTGCAGATCAGACTTCAAACGGCGGCATTGTTTTGCAGTCGAGATCTATCGCCACAATGGCAATCATCGTTGGAGTGATCGGCCCGGAGATGGCACCGACGGGTTTATTAGAACTTCTGCTCCAGACGGCCGCGGCGGCGTTGAGTTCGTCGGAAACGATCGCCAGAGAATGCGCGCACGAATGTCTTGGAAAGTTGGCAGTCGCTCTCGAGACAAAGTTTGAGCCATTCGCAATAGAAGCTGCATCCGCCGCCGTCGCCACCGTGAGTCAACAGGATGATGGAATCAATACAAAGAATCCTGTAACCACGGGTGTCAGCGAGGAGCAGATCGCTGCCGTGGACGCTCTCGGACAGTATTTCAACAGTGGATCTATGTCACTTCGACCAGTTCTGCCGAAAACGCTTGAAGCTCTTGCGTTGGCGTCTGATGCAAAGCAGTCCAACGCGTTGCGCGTTTCGGCTTTGAGGGCGTCAGAATTCATATTTACTCCATGGATGAGTGGACCTACCGATGATCCAAATTTCCTCTCGCTCATCAGAGGGACGCTCAAGCTTCTGTGCGAGCGCGTTGTGAATGATTCAGATTCCAATGTGGCGTTGGCAGGAATTCAAAGTATCAGTGAGTTGCTCGACAAGATAAAGTCAGTGATGGCGGTGCCTCCTGACGTGCTAGAGGCGACGAAGGACGCAGCAGAAACAATAATACAATGGCGAAGCGTTTGTCAAATCGAGTATGAAGCTGCGGAGGAAGCTGCTGCGCACGATGACGATGGCGAGAGTGACGATGACGACATTTTCGACACCATGGTATTCTGGGCAGAGCGAATCGCTCCGCAGGATAGCGACGACGACGATAGCGAGTCTTCTTAGTTGTGTAAATCAAAAAGCGTGTAGGTAAGAATCACATCTCGACAATCACGAACGTTGCGACACTCCTTTCATCGCACATGAACTCCAGTTTCGTGCAATCAAAGCGCCCAGGATGGTGGTGCACATCAAAAATCCAGACAACCCTATGAAATTTCTCCCGACGTAATTAAATTGGACACCAATGACGTTTAGATACGTCGTACCAGACACGTTGACGACAACCGTTTCACCGTCAAAATCCGCATTAAACAAGTAATCTGGGTCGCGCATTTCGCTGGCGAGTATACCACCCCAAGCGTAATAAAACGGCGAAAGACGAGTCAACCATTGTGATCCCGTCGGGAGAAGCTTTGTATTAATGAGATATCCAGCAAAGATTGCAGACACCAACAGTATGCACGTATTTGTAAGCGTAGCTGTTGATGCCTTGCGGAAAGTAAATGCGCAGCATGCACATATCGCGCTCTGCGTGATAGAGAACAGGATCAGAAACCCCATGTATGTCGTAAAGGCTGTGAACGACGATCTCAACCCAAAAAGGAAGTAGTACACGGCTCCAGCGCTAAGGCATGCTGGTATTCTGAGAACGATCCAGTCGATGGTGAGCTTGATGATGTAAAATGATCCACCACCGTAAAGATTCGCTCGAATTTGACGTTGCACAAGCGTGCGAGAATCCATAACTTGTTCAATCATGGTCGTAGCGGCGAGGGCGTAATACACCAACATGAAAAAGATACTTCCCATGCGATTCTGAAAGCCCTCCAAATCATGCGATGCGTCGCTGAGCAAACCAAGTAGGATTGCGATGATGAGTGGCGTCACGTAGTGCGATAGTAAGACGCGTTTGTCGCGAAACACGACGATGAACTCTCTCCAGAGCAACACGGAAGAAGACGAAATCACCGACCGTACCTTGAAATCGCTCGTTCTCGAGCGCGGTAGAACACGCACACTTGGCGTCGCCTCACTCTTCATCCTTCTCTCTTCGCTATTGTATTTTTCCATTTTATCTATGAATGAAATTCGGAGTGCGTCATCGCTAGCAATGTCCAGCAACCACTCTGGTGTGCTGGAACCGTTTTGCGGTTCCATACCAATGTTTCTCAAAGTTACGTCAATTTGATGGGGATTACCAGCGCACATGATGGATCCGTTGCGCGCTAAGATGACAATTTCATCGAATGCATAAAAGAGCCGTGACGATGGTTGATGGACTGTACTGATGACGAGTTTGGAATCGTCATGTGCTAGAGTCTTCAGCAATGAAAAGAGATGCCACGAAGTGTGCGCATCCAATCCACTCGCTGGCTCGTCCAAGACGAGAATAGGCGGATCAACAACCATTTCCTGAGCGATTGCTACCCTGCGAGCTTCACCACCTGAAAGTTTCTTGGTTATGGAACCGACCACGCGTTGACTCAACTCTGAGAGACCGAGCTGTTCTGTGGTTGTCATTGCTTTTTCCGCAATCTCTTTCGTAGACAAGAACCACGGCAATCGAAGCATGGCATTGAAATGAATCGTTTCAAAAACAGTCATTGCCGGGCACAGAGGGACGTCTTGCTCAACGAAAGCGATATCGTCACGTCTTGACGGCACATCCGTTCCGTTGATTTCGATGAATGACCCAGATGTTAATAATTCACCGTGAACTATTGCGTTAAGTAGAGTTGTCTTTCCGCAGCCTGAAGGCCCCATCACGGCACACATCTGCCCAGAGGCGAATTTGACGGAGACATCCTGGAGTAGAATTCGATCTTTAACCGCACAGGTGCATTTAACAGCCAATTCGATCGGAGAGTTGCACGATGATAACAAATACTGCGCGTAACTGTCTCTTAATTCTCTCCGACGCCAGCAACGAAACCGATGAAAGACGACTGCAAAGATTGCAAAGACGAAGACTAGAACAGATAGCGTCACTCCTGTCGTCTGTGCAACATTTCGACGCGAGTCTGCAGAAATCTTTTCTTCGGACGCGCTCGTTGAAACATTACCAAACGCCTCTGTGACATTTCTCAGCCATGAGGACGGCATCGGAGGAGCTGGTGGCGGCGCCGCAGGCCATGCACACGAAATGCCATCTCGAGGACAAGCAGAAACGCGCAAAAACGCTGTCAACGACGCTCCGTTTTGCAGTAAAACATTCAAATTGTCGAGCGCGCAGTTATCCAAATTCAACGTCGCAGGATCATACCCAGCGTCGACCAAGATTCCTTGCAAGTAGCATATGCAGGACTCACACAAATCTGGGCGCGTGGCTTCGCACGCTTCAGCCAATCCTTGAAAGTCGAGACGCGAAGCGTCCACCGGGCATCTGGGACTTTGCGCGGATGTCATCGTCCCAAGGTGGGCCACGACGACGAAAATCGTCGTCAAGAGTACGGAAGACATTTTTTCAGAGCGACACATTTTGGAGTTCACACGAGGGACTGCGCCTCGAACACATCAAGCTGAGCGGGTAACAAGGAAGACGAGGAAGAGCGTTCTTTCGAGCTAAGGCTATCGCTAAATTACATTTTGAATATAGAACTATGGTCGAATGCAAAGTCGATCGCGTTTCCGCGAGAAATGGCAACCGGAATGTCTCCTTCGCCCTTGGCGGGAGATTTGCATCGCACGCTTCCATCTCCATGGAACAGTGCGTGAATTGGACCAGTGGTCCCAAATTTACACCAAACTGGCGTATCCGGAGAGAAGTAGCCTCCCGCTATAGTAACTGACGTGCCACCAGCGCGAGTACCCGCGATTGGTGACAAAGCTCTGATGTTCATTTCCTCTACTAACTCGAATGCGATTTGCGATCCTGTCCACTCTTGTGCATTTGTCGAGACGTCGACAATCAGCGCTTGGTCTACGAGAGCGTTTGAGAATGCCGGAGCTTCACAACGCATTATCGTTGACGAGACGTGAATAGCACCAACGGTATATCCTCCACCGAATCGGCAAGAAAGTCCGCGCACTGTGGATCCGGGCATTAGAGTGCTCCCGTGCGCCGCCACAGAGAGGGATTGAATCAAGTTGTCGCCGTGTACGTTGAGCAAAGTACCACCACCAACGAGACCAATCTCTGGGAAAATAACGTCCAGTTCTGGTGCTGATTGGAACTCAAACTGCACGCCGGTGTTGCCGAATACTGCCCCTGGTGCGTTACCAGCTGAGAGCTGTATCGGTGCGAATCCAGCCGTGTTTGATGGCGTGACGCACACAGCGTTGCCCGAGTCTAGGACAACCGCGTTGCCGACTCTAGTGAAGAATTTACATCCCAAAACAGCTGGGGGCGCTTGTGCAAACATAAACTTTACCAAGGAACCACCCGAAGAAGAACCGAAAGCCCCACTGACGGATTCGAGTTGAGATATGAAATCCTCAACAGTTGTAACCTCGTTATGAGTGTCATCAGAAGAGCTTTCAATGTTGAGGTACGAGCTGTAATCCAGCATATTGTTCGACACTCGCAATGGAGAGGCCCCAATGCCGAGAGCCGGCGCGACGCAGGTCAAACTGTTTGCACTGATTAATGTTGCGCGCGCGTGGACCTCACCAAACTTGCAGAATAAATCTCGCGTTGTTTTGAATTGTGAACCAGTCACAGTTATGATACGACCGCCTTCCGCTCCCACATCAATGGCACCAGAGGAGTTTGTCAATCTCGGCAAGGAGTAGTACGTGACAATGCCGCCCGGCATACCCCAACTATCCGAATCTGTGTACGCAGTCGACGTGTAGATGCTCTCTTTGGCATCATGATCACCCTCTGGCGCCTCGAAACGAATGAGACTTGAGGACAACCAAGACAGCGACGATTGTGGAACCGTCAACACGACGTCTCCAATTCTCACTGACGTCATTCCTTGAATAAAGTTTGACCCGGCCACGAGGATCACTGAGCCACCTCCTGCGACGGCGATTGGCGGCTGTGCGGTCGTTGATGTTGATGTCTCCACGTAAGAAATTTGTGGCACATTCGCCGTCACGTTGGAAGCGCCAGGAACATCGAGAATGGTGAAACCGGGAGCGTGCGTACGACTCAACACGCCACCAATGTTCACAGCTTCGCGACAGAGTGTGAAAGTAGGATTCGTCGGATCACAAGCCGCAATGGAAGCAGGGATTGAACCAAATGCGGCGTGTAAACGAACGAAGGCATTGTCAGTTGATGGCACGACGCTTGGAATGAGTGCACTTGGTTCAAACGGCGTGAAGAAGGTTGCGTCTGTGCTGTATGCATCACTCGTAGCTGACAAGGAGTGAGCCAGGTATATCGACTTGCTCCCTTGAGTTGTAGCGGGGCTAATCGCTTCCACTTGTTGTGTTGTCACCCATCGTAGCCCAAGCGGGGAAATAGGACCGAAAGATGCGTACAAATCATAAATTTGCAAACCCAGATCATCGCCAGTAATGAGTATGGACGTGCCTCCACTCAAAAGTAGCGAATCCGGCATCACGGTACTTATGCTTGGACGATCGATGGATAGCACTTCCGCTTGACCCGTCTCAGAAACAGTCCCATGTAAACCAATCGAAATACCGATGTTTTCGCCCTGCTCTGCGGGCGGAGATTCACAAACCACTAACGCTGAACTCACAAATCTTGCATCAGCAACGACTGTTGAAGAAAATGAGTTCTGATACCAAGGCGAGAACGCGCAGGCAAGTCCATTCATGGCAGCATCTGCAACTTCGAATGATACTAACGTGCCGCCTCCGCTATAAATGACTGGAGAACTCCATGCATCTATGACAGGTGCGCGTGAGTATTGGAAGATGGCGCTGTAGGACGAGTTTGCAGCGTCGGGACCAGTGGCAATTATTGGATACATGCCTTGGATAAACGAATCGCGCCTCAAAGTGCAAAGCATAGAGTGCAACGCTGAAGTATCAACTGTCTCACTGAGTAAGAACGTGCCACCAGGCAGACAACCTCTCGATGCTGCGTTCTGCACTGGGTACGGAGCGCTGTAGAAAGCTTCAACAATTGCAGTATCATCTGTGACGTGACCGGCACTTGGTAAGACGTGTTCAACGCTGGCAGCGTTCGAATACGTCAGTGTAATAAGTTCGTCAAATACCCAATCACGCTTGTTCATCGAAATCTGCAAGAGCACATCTTCCTTGACGTGTGCGGGAGAAACACATCGGAGAAGTTGTGAACCGTATGGTCTTGCCTGGAAAGGTCCAATTGTTCCTGCGCGGCACCAGATGGACCAAGGGGCAGAGAGTTTGTCGCCAGTGATTTCGAGACTTTGGCCGCCATGCGCTGGCGACGATGACGGCGACAAATCACTCAGCTCCAATTGATCAAGAGCCGTGAAGGACGTCGACGCCGCGTTCGCATACGTCGATGCGTAAACAGTTTTCACTCCTGCAGACGAGGAAAGCGGTACTTCAAACATGCTCAGAGCAGAAGACACCACGCGAGTCGAAACTTGCACGCCAGCGAAGTTGACGAAATCTTCTTGACGGAAGTTTGTACCGTATATCGATAAGATGGTGCCACCTTCTTTTGGACCAGTATATGGATCCAAGTGGGTCACCGTCTGTGGCTCGTAGTATTCAAACTGTGTTTCTTCACTTGAATAGCTTGTGTACGTCGAAATGATTGCGTATACACCAACTTGAACAAAGCCTGCGACAGATGTTGCCCCCCAAGAACACTGCACGTACTCATCGGTAGATGATATCGTCCTTGAAGTGATGTTCAAAGAGCTACATGTGTCAATGGCGGTGCCGTCAAGACCAGATCCATAGATGGTGTACACGGTCGGCAAGTATATCGGACTTCTCGCCGGAACAACGTAATCAACGCTCGCTGGAGCCTCTGTAAAAGTGTACGTTATGTCTCTGTACGTGGTGGGAGTGCCATTCGGGACGGCACTCCAGTAATAGTAAGTGGACGTACCCCAGACAGCACCATTTGAAGGTATTGTCGAATTGAACGTGAAATCACGCCCGTTCGCCGTAACTTCAACTGGTACTTGACCAGGCATGTGAGCCGGTATCGCACATCGTATCTCTTTGCCTGTCACATAATTCGCGGTGATAGGCGCAAGCGTACCGAATCGACAAGCTAACTGAGATGTGTCAGAGAATCCTTCACCAAATACAGAAACCGTCTGACTACCACTCGTCGGACCAATGGACGAGCTGATTCGTGTCAAGTCAATGCCGTCGATGTAGTCCAGTCCAGAGGATGAGGACGGTCCAACAGCGGCACCATCTCCATCCACTTGCTCCCCGAGCGAAGTTTGCAATGTCGAAGCCCCTGCTGCATGAGAGGGAGTTTCAATGACAAGCAACGTTGATGAAACGCGCACGTAGCCAACTTCCGCATTGTCGACGCTGACTCTCAGCCCTGAACCCATCAAGTTGGAGCCGGTCACCCACACTTGACCTCCCCCTGAAGACGGGGTCATCTGTGGTAGTGTCGACAAAATTGATGCGAGAGGTTGCACCAGAACTTGATCGAAGGCTAACCCACCGGCTGCGGCAATCGCTGATACAGGTACGAAGCCTGCTGAGACCTGTGGTACAGAATAGACTCCCGTGATTGTCGGTGACAAGGTTGCGTTCACTGCTCCGACACTCAAGCTTGAAAGGGTTGGTAATAAGGCGTAAGAATCCAAGCTTCTCCATAGGTACAAATAGCCACCAAGCATATCACTGACTCCGCTGTGTACAATAAGGCCAGCATCTGCCGATGCAGCATATGACATAGCCGTCGAAGCGCACGTGCGAGACGGCGAAAGGACGCCGTACACGCTTACGCATATATCAACGGAAGAACCGGAGACCGCAGCTGGTGAAGTACAGCGCACTTCCGTTGTAGATACAAACTGTGAGCTCACAGGGCCGATGGTTCCAAATGAGCACACTGCAGCGTTGTCGAGCAACGGCATACTCGTGCCCTTCAAGGAGATCAGAGTACCCCCACCGTCACCACTCGACGTTGGCGAAATACTTGATGCAGTCGGTGCGCTTTGCCGAGTCAGTGCGTAGGCGCCCTCACCACCAATAATGCTCAGGCGTTCCGTTGTCTTTGTCGTCGCGATAGACTCACATCGAATCAAAGCTGAAGAAACCACGTACGGTACGACTCCGTTCGATGCATCAAACAAGCACTGGAACTCATCTGCATCCCCAGAAATCATATGCCGTGTCGAGACGGTTACGATTTCGCCAGGTAAATTGGATATGCCGGGAGGCGCAACACCAAGCAACAACGGAGACTCCTTGATCATGTAGGAAACGCTGAACGTGTGGCCACGTGAAATGACACTCACAGACGTATAACCTACGGAAGTAGGCTCTATAGTGCAGGCAAACGATGCAGACCAAGTCGTGTTGTGAGCCAGCACAGTGCCGTCACAAGATGCGCTATACAACCAGTCACCGAAAATGGTCGTACTTGACGGTAATTGCGCGGCACTGAGACTTCTTGGTAGAATGTAATCGACTGTAGATTCTGCAACGTACGATACAGTGATTGAAGTAGCAGAAGCCATGCCATCCGCAAAGATGCGGAATTCAGTTGAGTTATCAAGGGTGTGGACAGGACTGACGCAGTTCATTTCAGTACTGGAAGACCATTGCGCAGAAACTTCAACAGTTCCAAACAAGCACAATAGACTTCTGTCATTTGGAATGCTGCTGCCCGTGACGTCGATAACGCTCCCACCAGATCCCGCGAACGCCGTCGGCGTGATTGCACTCAGAGTAGTAGGTGCGCGCGACGTGAACGTCAACTTGTTGCTCGCCAAATTACCATTCATTTTCACATCAGCGGCAAAAACAGCGGCATCGCTTGCTGGCAACTCTGACACAATGAGCGCAGAGCTGACAAAGTGACTCGATGATCCTGAACCCTTCAGAGAAAGATATGCTGACGACCGGAAGTGTGCTCCAGAAATATAAATCAGCGTACCACCAGATGTCGGACCGTTGAGAGGATAAACGGATGTCATCACAGGTGCGCGTACGTATTCCATGGTCACTTGGTCGGTGTAATCGTCAATCACACTACCGATTCCCACGGCATTGAAACCTTCTTCACCAGATGGGTTCGTACACTCGACTTCTGCGAAACGGTTGATGATTCCACTCACAGCAGTTCCATCCATCACGCAATCATAGCTCGCGCTAACATCGCCGGCTAAACCAAAGATGCTGATTGCGCTTCCACCAGACAACGGGCTCGCAGAAGGAATCACAGCCACCACTTCAATACCGGTGCTGTATGTGAATGTCTGAGCCGTTTCCGCGTACACATTCCCGAGAATGGCGACTCGTATATCGACCACCTCATCGAAGTACGTTGGTGACACGCATTCAAGTAATTTGTCTTGAATGGTTCTGCCTTCAATGTAAGAAATGGTTCCAATCCCGCAGTACACAATCCCAACGCCTTCAAAACCTGAGCCTGTCACAGAGACAACGGTACCACCGGCCAGTACACCTCGTGTTGGAGTGACCGAGCTCACCGTCAACGGAGTGACAGCACTCACAGAGACCACGGTGCGGCTCCAGACACCATCATCGCCCGCGCTACCAAAACCCACCTGCGCATCCGCCGTACCAGCATTGCCAACTAAATGTGAAGTGCACTTCACCAGTGCTGAGGACACAAACGTGGCGTCGACGGCATCGCTCCCAAACCGACAAAGAGCGTTTGCATTAATAAATCCAGATCCTATCATGTATACGACAGTCGAAATCTTATTTTGAATGACTGCTGGAATAGCACTGGACAGAATGGGAGATGTATAATATGCAAACACAGCTGGTTCACTGACCAAAGGAGCGGTTTCAAATCTGTAAGAATACACCTCCACGAAGCCCGGCGACGTGCTACCTGACACAACGCACGGATCCAATAAACTACTGCCAGTTTTGCAAGCAGTTCCTGAGGAGTATAGTTCAGACCATATGAGAGAAAGCGTTGTATTTCCAACATTCGACACAACCGGCGGAAGCACCACAGCAAGGACATCTGCTGCAGTAAAGTTGTGAGTTAGTACACAACTGATCGATGGCGAAAGGACGCCGTACACGCTTACGCATATATCAACGGAAGAACCGGAGACCGCAGCTGGTGAAGTACAGCGCACTTCCGTTGTAGATACAAACTGTGAGCTCACAGGGCCGATGGTTCCAAATGAGCACACTGCAGCGTTGTCGAGCAACGGCATACTCGTGCCCTTCAAGGAGATCAGAGTACCCCCACCGTCACCACTCGACGTTGGCGAAATACTTGATGCAGTCGGTGCGCTTTGCCGAGTCAGTGCGTAGGCGCCCTCACCACCAATAATGCTCAGGCGTTCCGTTGTCTTTGTCGTCGCGATAGACTCACATCGAATCAAAGCTGAAGAAACCACGTACGGTACGACTCCGTTCGATGCATCAAACAAGCACTGGAACTCATCTGCATCCCCAGAAATCATATGCCGTGTCGAGACGGTTACGATTTCGCCAGGTAAATTGGATATGCCGGGAGGCGCAACACCAAGCAACAACGGAGACTCCTTGATCATGTAGGAAACGCTGAACGTGTGGCCACGTGAAATGACACTCACAGACGTATAACCTACGGAAGTAGGCTCTATAGTGCAGGCAAACGATGCAGACCAAGTCGTGTTGTGAGCCAGCACAGTGCCGTCACAAGATGCGCTATACAACCAGTCACCGAAAATGGTCGTACTTGACGGTAATTGCGCGGCACTGAGACTTCTTGGTAGAATGTAATCGACTGTAGATTCTGCAACGTACGATACAGTGATTGAAGTAGCAGAAGCCATGCCATCCGCAAAGATGCGGAATTCAGTTGAGTTATCAAGGGTGTGGACAGGACTGACGCAGTTCATTTCAGTACTGGAAGACCATTGCGCAGAAACTTCAACAGTTCCAAACAAGCACAATAGACTTCTGTCATTTGGAATGCTGCTGCCCGTGACGTCGATAACGCTCCCACCAGATCCCGCGAACGCCGTCGGCGTGATTGCACTCAGAGTAGTAGGTGCGCGCGACGTGAACGTCAACTTGTTGCTCGCCAAATTACCATTCATTTTCACATCAGCGGCAAAAACAGCGGCATCGCTTGCTGGCAACTCTGACACAATGAGCGCAGAGCTGACAAAGTGACTCGATGATCCTGAACCCTTCAGAGAAAGATATGCTGACGACCGGAAGTGTGCTCCAGAAATATAAATCAGCGTACCACCAGATGTCGGACCGTTGAGAGGATAAACGGATGTCATCACAGGTGCGCGTACGTATTCCATGGTCACTTGGTCGGTGTAATCGTCAATCACACTACCGATTCCCACGGCATTGAAACCTTCTTCACCAGATGGGTTCGTACACTCGACTTCTGCGAAACGGTTGATGATTCCACTCACAGCAGTTCCATCCATCACGCAATCATAGCTCGCGCTAACATCGCCGGCTAAACCAAAGATGCTGATTGCGCTTCCACCAGACAACGGGCTCGCAGAAGGAATCACAGCCACCACTTCAATACCGGTGCTGTATGTGAATGTCTGAGCCGTTTCCGCGTACACATTCCCGAGAATGGCGACTCGTATATCGACCACCTCATCGAAGTACGTTGGTGACACGCATTCAAGTAATTTGTCTTGAATGGTTCTGCCTTCAATGTAAGAAATGGTTCCAATCCCGCAGTACACAATCCCAACGCCTTCAAAACCTGAGCCTGTCACAGAGACAACGGTACCACCGGCCAGTACACCTCGTGTTGGAGTGACCGAGCTCACCGTCAACGGAGTGACAGCACTCACAGAGACCACGGTGCGGCTCCAGACACCATCATCGCCCGCGCTACCAAAACCCACCTGCGCATCCGCCGTACCAGCATTGCCAACTAAATGTGAAGTGCACTTCACCAGTGCTGAGGACACAAACGTGGCGTCGACGGCATCGCTCCCAAACCGACAAAGAGCGTTTGCATTAATAAATCCAGATCCTATCATGTATACGACAGTCGAAATCTTATTTTGAATGACTGCTGGAATAGCACTGGACAGAATGGGAGATGTATAATATGCAAACACAGCTGGTTCACTGACCAAAGGAGCGGTTTCAAATCTGTAAGAATACACCTCCACGAAGCCCGGCGACGTGCTACCTGACACAACGCACGGATTCAACATTCCAGCCCCCAAGCTACATCCCGTACTTGCGATTGCATACACCTCAGACCATATGAGAGAAAGCGTTGTATCTCCAACATTCGACACAACTGGCGGAAGCACCCCAGCCAGTAACTCTGTCACGTTGTACTCGAACGTGACGCTATCAGAAAACACGGTTGAATCGATATTGACGCGACCAACACCAAGTGGTACGACAACCTGTGAATGGGCCGGAGATACACAATCGATTTTCGTCGTGGAGAAATAACTCGCTACGACACGTACTGTGCCAAATCGACAGCTCAAGTCGGTAGTGTCCTTAAAATTCGAACCTGTGACGCGCATCATACTCCCGCCCTCTAATGCCCCAGCATCTGGAGCCAGCGAACTAATACTAAATAGTGGAGCGAAATAAACGCTTGTGGCTTCTAAGCCAGCTCCGCTAGATGAAGTGTAAAACAGGGCATCGCCCTCTGCATAATCAGGCAACTCGCAAGAGATCAAGGCTGATGAAACGAAACGCACCGGAGCGCTGGTAACAGATTCAATCCTGCACACCGAAGACTTGGACAGGCTAGTGCCTGTTACCGTCACGAGCGAACCTCCAGAGGACGCCACGTGCACCGGCATGACGGAAATGTCCGTGCCGGTGTAGTTGACGAGCGTTTCATCTCCAGGAACTTCCGCGCTTGCATCTTCGCTGTCCGCCGGATACGAGAAACTAGGGTACGTCGTGCATGGTCTGAAAGAGTCCACATTAGGGCCAGCCCATAAGTCAACTGATGATCCTGGGTGCTGCGCCGCTGGCGATATGCAAGTAACTGTCCTGTTAACCAGAAGGGTGTCCATGACTGCTCTAACTGTTATCGTGCCAAAATGACACGAGTATCCAAACATATTCATCGGCTCGACTAAATCTTCGTTGCCCACACCTTGAAGTAAGACGGAAACTCCGCCGTATTCAGCCTTCGATGAGTTCCAGGTCTTCTGAATCTCGATTGAGCATGGTTCTTCCCAGACTTCAAATGCGCGACTGCCGCTGAGCGAACCGGAATCGCCCCACGTGCGAAGCGACACATCTGTCATGCCGGTCGCCGTGAATGCGGGCGTCTCACACTTCATGAAAGCAGACGATACCACCACGGATGGCCACGATCCACTAACAGCCGGCACATTGCCCGTCCCACCAGCCCCGAACGCACATTTACTTGAAGTTGGCGAGAAGTTTGAACCGCTAACGCGAAGCACCGCGCCTCCGCTCTTGTCCCAGCCGTACGGGAAAATTTGCTCCAACGTGACTGGGTCGTGGAGTGCGAATGTGATGCCGTCACTCGTAAAGTCAAAACCATTCATCGAAACCTCGACGTACGCAAATCCTTTATTGAACCGCAAACTCGGATAAATTGTACAACGGACGAGCTCCGAGCTAACATGCGTCAGCGGCGTGACAAAGTCTCCCACCCTGCAAGCCGAAACATTCGTCGCGAAAAACGCCGAACCGTGCACATCTAGCGTGAGATTATTCTGATTGAGCTGCGAGGACGGCCACACGCTCCAGTCCGCCGGATCCAACATCTCCACTCCCGCGTCGGCTACGAGCACTCCATTCCACAACAACAGCTGCGCGACCGCAAGCGCCAACACCAACCAAACGGATCTCACCCTCTCCCCCATCGGCCTAGCACCCGTGCGCGTTCGCACCGCTCGCGTTCCATCCACCATCGCGCCTTCCCCGCCTCGCATTAGATCTGATTCCTGGAGTCCTTTTTCAAAGCACCGATGCTGCTCTCACACCAACACTTCAACGGATGCACACCCCATCGCGTCCTCCACTTCCGCGCGCACCGCGTCCGTGTTCATCACGACGCATTCGTCCGTACGAGATGATTTTTTATAGTCGTCTCGTCGTCTTTCGTCGCTCGTTCGACGCGACGCAATCTGTAGTCGCGTCTGTCGTGCAGTCAGTCGTAGTGCACAAAATCTTTCAAACGGCCGCGGCCAAACCGACTGTAAAGTGAGACTTTTCAAACATGGGTAAAGTGGGTTGCTTTGTGGAAAAGTACCTGGTCGGGCGGGTTACTTTGGAGCGCGCGACGGACGCACGAGATGTCGGACGACGACGATCGTCGTCGACGTGACGTCGACGACGGTGGTGATGACGAAAACGTCAAAGTCGACGGCGATGGACGAACGGAACGGAAAACAGTCAACAGACCGGATATCAGTCACATGGTGAGCGTCAAACTTGATAATTTGTCATTTGACCTGAACGAGGAAGATTTGCGAGCGGCGTTCGAGAAGTTTGGTGAGATTGGGGACGTTTACATACCGAAGGAACGAGGGACGTATAGACCGAGAGGTTTTGGGTTCGTGCGGTTCTTAAAGGCGGAAGACGCGGATGCGGCTGTGCAAGGGATGCACGAGACCGAACTCGGTGGGCGGGAGGTGCGTTGCGCCGTGGCTGAACGTGGAAGACCGGAACGCTTCGTCGGAGGTCGCGGTGGAGGGTATCATAGAAACGATTATAACGATCGCAGAGGAGGTGGGTCGTACGAACCGTACCGGCGATACGAAGATCGACGGGATAGAGATGATTACAGAAGAAGAGAGTACAGAGACGACTATCGAAGAGACGACTTTTATAGAGATAGAAACAGAGACTACGACCGAGGGTACAACGGTCACGATGATCGTCGAGGATACAACTCTAGATACGGTGATCGTGGGAACGATCGAGGGTACGATGACAGGCAGGACGATTATCGAAGAGACGATTATCGAAGAGACGATTATCGAAGAGACGATTA
>Ga0255781_10001003_pt1 | contig 23188 bp, 24 predicted proteins | sample 101ome_21_FD_179979 | JGI IMG/M metagenome (GOLD analysis project Ga0255781, IMG submission 179979) | Coastal salt marsh microbial communities from the Groves Creek Marsh, Skidaway Island, Georgia - 101413BT metaG (version 2) | ecosystem: Environmental > Aquatic > Marine > Intertidal zone >... | reverse complement strand
CAAAGGCGATTGGTTTTTCGGCGGAAATCAATCCTTTATTGTGTAACTCCAATAGATGGGCAAAGACGTTGCGCGCTGCCACTGGGATCAGTTTCGCATCAATCTCTGTGTAGATCGCCTTGGTCAGTTCATGGGGTGTTGCAGGGCCTGCTTGTAGCTGTGTTAGAATCTGAACCTCGCGTTCGCGGCGGTGGGACAATAGCCAATGCAACCGTTCTTTGGGAGCGCGCACACTGTCCCCATGACCCGGCAAAAAAAGATCCCAATCAAAATCTAACAGATGTTCACAAGATCGCATGAAATCCCCAACATCGCCATCTGGGGGCGACACCATTGATGTGGCCCAATCCATTACATGATCGGCTGTAAACAGGACCTGATCCACTTGAAAGCACATGTGATTTGCCATGTGTCCCGGGGTGTGATGGGCAGTCATGCGCCATTCATCACATGTTACGGACTCCATATGCGACAGGGTGCGATCGGGTTTAAATGCGCGATCAATCCCTTCGCCCCCGCCTAAACCATCCTGATCAGCTAAGGCCTTCATAAATGCACTTTTTCCAGCCTTAAAATCGCCAAAGGCATAGATGGGCGCGCCGACTGTTTGCGACAGACGCATGGCCAGTTGTGAATGATCATAATGTGCGTGGGTAACGAAGATGTGCGTTATTGATCCACCCTGTGGCACACCCGCGAGGATCGCGGACAGATGTGCATCCACATTTGGGCCGGGGTCAATGACTGCCACCTGTTTTTCACCCAAAAGATAAGTGTTCGTGCCGTGATATGTCATGGGTGAAGGATTAGGTGCAACTATCCGCCGAATTGAGGTGGTCACTTGATCAAAAGTGCCAAGGGGCGGTGGATAGCTGCTCATTTCGATTTCCTTTCACCCAGTGATTGGTTATGTCTATCTGTGATGTTTAGTTGGATCAAACAGTATATGCCTAAACGGCTTTATTGGCGTGCCGCGCTAATATTGATTTTGCCCGTAGTCTTGATTCAATTACTGGTGTCCTTCGTGTTCATTCAGCGCCATTTTGAAGGGGTAACAGAACAGTTAACCCGTGGCCTGACCCAAGAATTGGGGTATTTCGAAACGCTCATCCGCAGCGGTGATATTGAGGGCGCGCAGAAATTCGCAGATTCCGTGGGTATTTCGCTCAGTGTAAATCCCGATGGGGCGTTCCAACCCACAAGACGGTTTTATGATTTGACTGGGATTGTTGTGATCCGTGAATTATCGCGCGTTGCATCGCTTCGCGGTGTGGATTTGCCAGATAATAGTATCGTGGTTTTGCGTATGGCTATTCCTGGGTATGAGGAGTTGGAATTAACCTTCGCGCGCCGCCGTGTGTCGGCATCAAACCCGCATCAATTGATTGTGAACATGGTGTTTTTTGGGGGTATTTTCACCATTATCGCTTTCTTTTATCTGCGGAATCAGCTGCGTCCTATCACACGTTTGGCCGCCGCGGCACAGGCTTTCGGTCGTGGACAAAACGTGGCCTATTCGCCCAGCGGCGCGATTGAGGTGCGCGCAGCCGGGGATGCCTTTTTAAACATGCGGTCCCGCATTGAACGCCACATTGAACAACGTACGCTGATCCTGTCGGGTGTTAGTCATGATTTGCGTACGCCGCTCACACGCCTGAAACTAGGCTTGTCGATGCTGGATGATCGTGAACGTGAACCATTGGAGCAGGATGTCGAAGATATGCGCATCCTATTGGATGAGTTTTTGGTTTATGCAAAATCTTTAGGCGAAGATGGCAGCCGCAATGAACGCGTGAACGCGATCACATTTCTCGATGGTCTGGTGCAGGATTACGCACGGATGGGACAGGTGGTGGAGTTGCAGATTGAAACAGAAGAAACTGTTGTGATGATGCGTGAAAATATGGTGAAACGCGCTTTGGAAAACCTGTTGAACAATGCGTTCCGCTACGGGGATCGAGTACGCATTTGCCTAGACAGCAACGATGCATTCATGACGTTCAGGGTCGAGGATAACGGCCCGGGCATCCCACCTGATCAACGTGAAAATGCCATAAAACCCTTCGCGCGCCTTGATCCTGCCCGCAACCAAAACAAAGGATCAAGTGTCGGTCTTGGGCTTCCCATTGCCAACGACATTGCGCGCGCGCATGGCGGGCATTTGATCTTGTCCGACTCAGACAGTGGTGGATTGCGTGTTGACATGCGTATTGCGAAATAAACGCGGTCGATGCGTACACACGTTTCATTGGTGTAATGTAGTAAGAATTCGTGTTTTAATCGAGGATTTAGAAAAGTGGTAGGCCCGGCAGGACTTGAACCCGCAACCAAAGCGTTATGAGCGCTCTGCTCTAACCAATTGAGCTACAGGCCCACTTTTCCTTGTGCTATCACATGTTGCGCTAAGGTCAAGGGTTTGCGATTGAAACTTAGCACGCAATATATTAGTTGGTCGCTAATTTCGCGAAAGGACCACATATGACGGACGGCAAGAACGGCGCGACCTATGCGCAAGCGGGTGTAGACATTGATGCAGGCAACACATTGGTTGATCGCATTAAACCCGCAGCAAAACGCACAAACAGAAGCGGTGTTATGTCGGGCCTTGGTGGATTTGGGGGTCTTTTCGATTTGAAGGGTGCGGGTTTTAAGGACCCGATCCTTGTCTCTGCCACGGATGGTGTCGGCACAAAATTGCGCATCGCGATTGATACAGGTAATTTTGACACGATTGGCATTGATTTGGTGGCGATGTGCGTGAATGACTTGGTCTGTCAGGGAGCCGAGCCGTTGTTTTTCCTCGATTATTTTGCTACGGGGAAACTGCACGTCGAACAGGCCGCAATAATCATCAGCGGGATTGCCACGGGCTGTGAATTGTCGGGATGCGCATTGATCGGTGGTGAAACGGCGGAAATGCCGGGCATGTATGCAAATGATGATTTCGACTTGGCTGGCTTTGCCGTGGGTGCTATGGAACGCGGTTGCGCACTGCCACGAGATGTGAGTGTGGGTGATAAATTGATCGCCTTGCGTTCAAGTGGTGTGCATTCCAATGGCTATTCATTGGTGCGCCACTTGGTGGATGCCTCTGGACTGACATGGGCGGATCAATCCCCGTTTTCAGAAGGCACTCTCGGAGCCTCGCTCTTGGCGCCAACGCGTCTTTATGTAAAGCAAACCTTGGCTGCGTTAGAAGCAGGCGGTGTGCATGCGCTGACACATATTACAGGTGGCGGTCTGTCTGAAAATATCCCGCGCGCATTGAACGAAGGGCAGGGGATTTCCATTGATCTGCACACATGGGATCTTCCACCTGTTTTCCAATGGCTTATGGCACAAGGTGGCATGGAACAGGCCGAGATGTTGAAAACCTTCAACTGCGGCTTGGGCATGGTGCTGATTGTCGATCCCACACAAGAGGCGTCGATCATCCAATGTCTTACGGAAATGGGCGAAGAACCTATAACTATTGGTCATGTTACTGCTGGTGTTGGCGTTGATTACACAGGCACATTGTCGTGAGAAAACGGGTCGCGATTTTCGCCTCTGGCGGTGGTTCAAATGCCGTAAAACTCATGGAGAGCATGCAAGGCGATCATCCGGCAATGCCAGCGTTAATTGTGACAAACCAACCAAATGCAGGCGTCATTCAACAGGCCGAACGCTTTGGTGTGTCTTGTGAGGTGATTGATCACAAACCCTACGCGGGGGATCGCGCGGCCTTTGAGTCGGAAATACTGAACCGTTTGATCCCATATAAGATTGATCTGATCTGTTTGGCGGGGTTCATGCGCGTGCTGACCGCAGGATTTACCGATCATTGGAACGGTCGGATGTTAAACATTCACCCGTCTCTCTTGCCAAAATACAAAGGACTTAACACGCATGCTCGTGCGATTGAGGCGGAAGACAAACGCGCAGGCTGCACAGTGCATGAGGTGACTGCAGAATTGGATGATGGCCCGATCCTAGGACAAATCAGTGTTCCAATCCTGTCAGGTGACGCGCCTGCGGAACTGGCTGAGCGTGTTCTGCTCCAAGAACATCGCCTTTATCCAGCCGTGTTAAAACGCTTTGCGGCTGGGGATAAAACCCCAATCATGTGCGAAACATAAGGCTTTCCAAGCGCCCGAAAATTTTGTAATCATGCAATGAACTGGGGTGCTCGAGTAAAATAAGAAACAGAAATGAAGACCCTGACAACCACCCACGAGCTTGCGAACTTTTGCTCTGCTGCAGCAAACCACCCATTTATTACTGTTGATACCGAATTCCTGCGTGAGCGGACCTATTATTCCAAACTTTGCCTGATTCAGATTGCTTATCCTGGTGAGGGGGACGAAAACGCCATTTTGCTCGATCCGCTTTCCGCCGATATCTCATTAGAGCCTCTTTATGATCTGTTTCGAAATGAATCCGTGATCAAAGTGTTTCATGCCGCACGCCAGGATTTAGAAATCTTTTTCATCGATGCGGGCATCATTCCAAAACCCTTGTTTGATACACAGGTTGCCGCGATGGTTTGTGGATTTGGCGATCAGGTCGGTTATGAAACACTGGTGCGTAAGGTTGCTAAACAATCCTTAGATAAATCATCACGTTTTACTGATTGGTCGCGTCGCCCATTGACGGATGCGCAGAAAACCTATGCTTTGGCCGATGTCACGCATCTGCGTGTAATTTACGAAAAACTGGCCGCGAAACTGGCCAAAAATAAACGCGCACATTGGGTTGAGGAAGAACTTCAAACCCTGACCAATCCCGAAACCTACATCACTCGCCCGGAAGAGGCGTGGAAACGTGTGAAAACCCGCTCGAATTCTGCGCGCATGTTGGGAATTGTACGCGCTTTGGCCGAATTCCGTGAAGCATATGCACAGTCCAACAACATCCCCCGCAATCGGGTTTTCAAGGATGATGCATTGATTGAATTGGCATCAACTAAACCGCAATCCTTTGATGATCTGCAACGTTCGCGACTTTTGCTGCGCGAGGCACGCAAAGGCGACATTGCCAAGGGTATTTTGGCGTCGGTGGCATCTGCGATGGCGCTACAGCCCGAGCAATTGCCCAAATTGGATAAGAAAGAGGATGCACCCGACAGCAACCCTGCACTTAGCGAAATGCTGCGTGTGTTGCTAAAGGCGAAAACAGAACATTTAGGGGTTGCAGCAAAACTTATTGCCTCTGCCTATGATTTGGATGCCATGGCCGCAGGCGAGCGGAATTTGGATATGCTACGCGGATGGCGTGCTGAGGTGTTCGGGAATGACGCAAAACGCTTATGTCAAGGCGAAATTGGTCTCGTCGCCAAGGGGCGCATTGTTACAACCTTTGAAATCCCGAACTAGTTAGTTAGGGGCGGATTGATTGGCTGTTCGTGTCACTGATGATCACGATTTTGCTTATGCCCTTCAGCGTTCCTGTGGACAAGAATTTTCCAGCGGTCAGTTGACGGTTTGTGGGTGTGCCAATGGACTGGCGCGAGTCGAGCTCTGCATTCAGGACGAAATGCAATTCGCCAGCGGGTACGGTTGCAACCGCCTTAAATTCCGCATTCGAGGCCCCTGCGTGGGTGGCATAGGCGGTCACAACCAAAATTTTACCGTCTGATGTTGGTTCTAATTTCAAATCTGCGATTTGATAGACTGGTTTCCCCATATATTTGCGTTCTTTAATGCCGCTCATCATGTTTTCTTCTGGGATCAGGCTAGGCGGACCCTCTTGGGCGCGCAGCCTATTGCTCAGGGAACTGATCTGCGAACAGGACCCAGCCAGCGATAGCAACAGCAATTGTATTACAATACGGCGCATGTACCCAATCCTTTTGGTTTTTGGAATTGGTAGCGTAAATTAATCTCCATGAAAAGCGTGACTTGCCCTAGACCTTTGGCGAAACCCTGCCTAAATCTATCTTTAACGAAAGGACAGTCATGGCCAGCGCAGCATTTGAAGAGATTGTAGAAGATTTTGAATTCCTAGACGATTGGGAAGATCGCTATCGTCACGTCATTGATATGGGCAAAGCGATGGAGGATTTGGACGCCGCATTTAAGGTGGACGCGAATAAAGTGCATGGGTGCGCATCGCAAGTATGGCTTCAGTTTTATACCGAGGACGGTACATTTCGTTTCGACGGGGACAGTGATGCGATGATCGTGCGCGGGTTGGTTGCAGTGTTACGCATGCTTTATAACGGTCTGCCCCTTAATGAAGTGGCCGCAGTTGATGCACACGCGGAATTGGCACGACTGGGGTTAAACGAGCATTTGTCTGCCCAGCGATCAAACGGTGTGCGCTCGATGGTAGATAAAATTCAAACAATCGCCGCCTGATATTTTCGCAATCAAGGCGCGATGATGTTAGTCAAGCTTGTGGTCTGGCGGGAGATTTGCTCTTACGACTTTGCAAAAGTGAGCAGTTCCGTTTCCAAATCACCATAGCCAGTGGGACGATATTCGAATTCCAATTCCATTTTGTTGGCATAGCCGCGCGCCTTTTCGATCAATGCATCTGTTGGGTTTTGCGCCTGATAAACCAGTTTGGTGTAGTTTCCAAAATACATCGAAATCAGATCAGGGTGACGATCCAATCCCAAGGGTTTCCAAACGAATGCATCAAATTGTCGAACCAAAAAATCGGTCAGGTAAAAGGCCGTAGCTTCATCACGTTTTTTGAAATTTTCATTACCTTCAAAAAAGGAATAGCAATGGGGTCCGCGCAACATTTTCACATTCAAACGATCGCAGGCCGCTTGCAATAGTCCACCGGTGCCGCAATCCGCATAAAGCACATAAATATCATCGTAGGCAGCACGATATTTTGTGATCTTCTCCTCGACCAAGGGTGTGATTTTTTCAGGCGCATTGTGTAAGATTGCTGGCAGACATTTTAGTTCAAGATGTGAAAACCCATGGTGCTCGATGATATCCAAAATTTCACGCGCCAACGCCCCACAGGCCAATAGCAACAAGCGACCTTGGTTTTCAGTCAATGTTGTTTCCTGATGACTAAGTTCTTGATCCGTAATATCCATCGCCATGTTCCAAACAAAAAGGCCCACGCAAGGATCACGCGCGAGCCTTTGAATAATCTGTGTAAGTTTCTATCACAGTTGATTATGCTTGCGCGCGACGAACTCTTTGGCTGTTTCAACTGCTACAGCGGCGTCGCGGCAATATGCGTCTGCTCCGATCGCTTTGCCAAACTCTTCGTTCAGCGGCGCGCCTCCAACAAGAACGATGTATTCATCACGCACGCCTTGTTCGACCATCGTGTCGATCACCACCTTCATGTAGGGCATCGTTGTTGTCAAAAGTGCGGACATGCCTAAAATGTCGGGCTGTTCTGTTTCGAGCGCTTCGAGATAACTTTCAACGGCGTTGTTGATGCCCAAATCGACCACCTCAAAACCCGCGCCTTCCATCATCATGGAAACTAAGTTTTTACCAATGTCGTGGATGTCACCTTTAACTGTGCCGATCACCATTTTACCAACACGTGGCGCGCCTGTTTCAGCTAGCAATGGTTTCAAGATCGCCATACCACCCTTCATCGCGTTTGCTGCCAACAGAACTTCGGGCACAAAAAGAATGCCGTCACGGAAATCCTGACCAACAATGGTCATACCGCCAACCAACGCTTCTGTTAGAATTTGATATGGCGCCCAGCCGCGCTCTAGAAGAATGTTAACACTTTCTTCGATTTCCTCTTTCAGGCCATCGTAAAGGTCATCAAACATCTGTTGAACCAGTTCCTCATCGTCTAGTTCGGATAGGATGATGTCGTCTTCTTCGGACATAGTTTGCTTCCTTATCAATGCGCAGCGCGCGGTTTGGTTAATTCACCAAATGCCATTTTGTCGCGCCCTAAGTTGGCATTTTGCGACATGAAGCATTTAAATCCCGACTTAGCCTCATTTTTTTGAAACATCTAGGGTTTGCAAGATGCAAATAATGCATAATCTTTACAAATGTTCTATTTTTGTTTTGGGGTGCGGTCATGGGTCATCATGTGATCATCGCTTCAAATAAAAAGGTGCGTGTGCGCGGTTCAATTGGCGCTCGAAAATCTCGCTTCGATAAGTAGGAAAGAGGCTGGTTTGTTGATGGTTGGGATAAAGAGGTAGAGGCGCAGATTTTACGGAAGGTTGTCATCAAAGCACCCGCCAAAACCGCTATTACTCATGATACATCCCCGGCTCCTCCGTTTGATGGGTCGATCAATGCCTATCGCAGTTGCGAACAACGGTTTGATTATTATTACGCACGTTCCAGTCAGATTTATTTGGAACTATCCCCCGGCTTTGATGTTGAAACCAAACTTTTTGCAAAAGCCGGCGTCGCCGATCATTTAGACCGTGAATTGGCTCGCCCCAAATATCAGGTGGCACCAATTGAGCTTGGTACAAATTCCGACCGCTATCCGGCGATTCAAAGGCGTTATAAAACTACCCGACAGATATTAGAATCGATTTTGGATACAATTCACCCTGTTATCCTTGTCGCTGAGGTGGCCTTGATTGAAGGGGATATTGATCAATTGAGCTTATTGACGGATCAGGGGTCAACACTGGTCGGAATATTCTTGCCCAATTTCGAGCGCACCCTGTCAATCTGCATGGAGTCTTATGCACGTGCTCCCAAAAGGCATTTGGCGCTTATTCAACGCCTGAGTGATATGGTGTCGTTTTTTAGGATTGGTTAACGCTGCATTATCAAAATTAATTTCACTGTATGATGGGTCACATGCGTACAATGTGTGACGGCAAATTGTACGAGGCATCCTTGGCGATCTGCATGAAGTACAAGAGTGTCTATGCCGGATCAATACATAAGCGCTGTCAGTTAGTACTCAAACGATTGGGTTTGGCTGAACGTGTGGCCAAACTGCGATCCGATTTGTTCTTTTCCGAAGTCCCACCTTTGATGCAGGATGAATTCTATGATTATGCGACTGTGCGGCGGCGTGAGCGTCGCGTGCGTTGTGGTGCTGCATCGGCGTTTCCTGTGCCATCACTATCAGAACTAAACGCACCCAATTTGGCAATTATCTGATCAAGGCTGGGTTTATCCGCGACGGTGCGCGTTTCCAATGCGTTGCGCATTGCGCGCAGATGATCTGGCATCGTGCCACAGCATCCACCGATGATTTTTGCACCACTGTCCCGCGCCATAACAGCATAATCCGCCATCAGTTCAGGCGTACCGTTGTAACAAATATGACCGTCCACATATTTTGGAATGCCCGCGTTTCCTTTGGCAATTATGGCTTGGGCAGGGGCCTCATTTGCAAATCCTTGGACCGTGCGTAACAAATCTGACGCGCCCGTTCCGCAATTTGCACCAAAGGCAACAGGTGGATTTGGCAAGCTGTTCACCAAGGCGACCATATCGCGCGAGGTGACGCCCATCATCGTTCGTCCCGCTGTATCAAAGCTCATCGTGCCAACCCATGGCAATTCAACATGCGAAAACGCCTCAGCCGCGGCGCGGTATTCTTCTGGCGATGAAATGGTTTCGAGCCATAACACATCTGCACCACCTTCTTTCAACCCTATTGCCTGTTCCAAAAAGATCTCGACGCAGTCAGCGTGTGAGAGGCTTCCCACAGGTTCTAAAATTTCGCCTGTGGGTCCGACAGAAGCTGCAACCACCACAGGACGATCCGCAGCATCCGCAATTTCGCGGCCCAGTTCAACGGATAGGCGGGATAATTCACGTGCGCGGTGTCCTGCATCGTGCAATTTCAAGCGTGCAGAGTTGCCCCCAAAGCTATTTGTCAAAAACAGATCGCTGCCTGCCTCAACTGCCATTTGGTAAAGTTTGCGGATGTTGTCAGGGTGGGTTTCGTTCCACAATTCAGGTGCATCACCCGATGACAGGCCCATGTTAAAAAGGTTCGTGCCTGTGGCTCCATCTGCCAAAATCCAATCGCGGGTGTCTAGCATGTTCAAAAATGCGTTTGTCATCGGATACTCCTGATAATTAGGTCCGTGTTGTCAGAGAGTGAGGCATAAAACAAATTCATAAAATTCACGTTGATTATGAATACGGCTCAATACGTATTGGGTGCTTGTATCAAGCAACCATTTATCCTAAAGAGGCGCCATCCAGAATAGAAAGTTTTCCAATGGCGCGTCGCACCAAAATTTATGAAGGTAAGGCCAAAGTTTTATACGAAGGACCTGAACCTGGCACCATTGTTCAGTACTTCAAAGATGACGCCACCGCGTTCAACGCTGAAAAAAAAGATGTGATCGACGGCAAGGGTGTTTTGAATAACCGTTTGTCTGAATTTTTCATGAACGGTCTGCAGGCAATTGGCATTCCAACGCATTTCATCAAACGTCTGAATATGCGGGAACAATTGGTGCGTAAATGTGAAATCATCCCGCTTGAGGTGATTGTGCGTAACTATGCAGCAGGGTCCATTTCGAAACGTCTGGGGATTGAAGAGGGCACACAGATGCCGCGCCCCATCGTTGAATACTGCTACAAAGACGATAGTTTGGGGGACCCGCTGGTTACCGAAGAACATATTGCCGCCTTTGGTTGGGCTACACAACAAGATATGGAAGATATTCTGTCACTTGCCTTGCGAGTAAATGATTTCATGTCTGGCTTGATGTTGGGCGTAGGTATTCGGTTGGTTGATTTCAAAATTGAAATTGGCCGTTTTTATGAAGGGGATTATCAACGTTTGGTCATCGCCGATGAAATTAGCCCCGACAGTTGCCGTTTATGGGATATCGAAACAGGCCGCAAATTAGACAAAGACGTGTTCCGCCGTGATTTGGGAAATTTGACAGATGCCTATTCCGAAGTTGCGCGTCGCTTGGGCGTGTTGCCCAAAAATGCGCCGATGCCAAAACCTACAATCGTTGAATAAGAGGGATAAGTGATGAAAGCCCGTGTATATGTCATGTTGAAAACTGGTGTTCTTGATCCTCAGGGCGAGGCCGTGCGCCACGCGCTTTCTGCGTTGGGTTTTGATGGAGTCCAAGGGGTGCGTCAGGGCAAGGTGATCGAATTAAATCTGGCTACCACGGACAAGGCCGCAGCAGAGGTTGAAGTCAAAGAGATGTGTGAGAAGCTATTGGCCAACACGGTCATCGAAAGTTATCAGATCGAGTTAAGCTAATGCGCGCAGCCGTTATTCAATTTCCCGGATCAAACTGTGATCGCGACATGGCTGTGGCCCTTCAGGCCGCGGGCGCAGATGTGTCAATGGTGTGGCACAAAAATACGGATTTGCCCGATGGGTTAGATTTTGTGGCGATCCCTGGTGGATTTTCATTTGGTGATTATTTACGGGTTGGCGCGATTGCTGCGCACTCTCCGATTTGTCAGTCAGTCGTTGCATTCGCAAATCACGGTGGGTATGTTTTCGGCGTTTGTAACGGATTTCAGGTGCTGACTGAAACGGGGCTACTACCGGGTGCTTTGCTGCGCAATGCGGGTTTGAAATATATTTGCAAACACGTGGAATTGAACGTGGAAACGACCCAATCGGCATATACTTCAGCTTATAAGATTGGCCAGACGATTACAATTCCAATCGCGCACCACGATGGGAACTATAATCTAGATGATAAGGATGCTCAGGCATTGTTTGATCAGGGTCGCGTTGCCTTTACCTATGCCGATAATCCCAACGGATCCGTGCGCAGTATCGCAGGTGTCCTGTCGGAAAATCGCCGTGTTTTGGGTATGATGCCCCACCCAGAGCGTTTGGCCGATCCTGCACAGGGTGGCACAGACGGTCAGCCGTTTTTTGCCGGATTGATGGACCAAATCGCCAAGGTGTAACGCTCATCTTTTGCTGGTATAGTTTGACGGTATGACGTCGAAAAATAGTGATTCTGATGATGATAATATCCGAAACGTTCGCGGTCCACTGCGCCTGCGGTTGGTGATATCTATTCTTTTTGTGATCGCTGCGGTTACGCTTTTTCTGACCAACAGCTTTTTGATGGAACGATTTTCGCAAAGCACGGCAAACCGTGCAGAACTGCGATTGGCGCTTTATGGTGGGAACCTTAAAAGCGAACTTCAACGAAACTCTATTGTTCCCCAGTTGTTGGCACGAGATCAGTCGTTGATCACAGCGTTGGAATTAAAAGATTTTTCACAAACTTCACTTCGTTTGATTAGTTTCTTGGATGAAATCAACGCTGCCTCACTTAGTCTGTTGGATGTGGATGGTCGCACCGTTGCCTCGACCGAGCGGCATAATATCGCAGCTGCCCATCGGGAAAAAGGCTATTTCGTTGACGCCATGCGGTCGAATGACACGGTGTTTAACGTTGACGAAAAAGAAAGCGGTGGTTTCGGTTTTTATTATGCCAAACGATTAGAGGCACAGAATATCCCTTTGGGCGTGATATTGGTTGAGGTGGATTTGCTTCAATTCGAACGTGCATGGGCGGGGATTGCCGATGCGGTGTTTGTCTCTGACAGCAGTGGTATCATTGTGCTTTCAACAGAACCACGTTGGCGTGGATTAACCGAGGTAGAGGCCTTGAAGCGAGAACCCGCAGAAAGCGCGATTGATCGCGCGCTACGCTTTACGGCGGATTGGGCAGGGGTTGACTCACAGTTTGACAGTTATTTCCAAGGGCGCGCTGTGATGCGCCAACAGGGTCGATTGGGTTTCCAAGGATGGCAAATCACGAATTTCACGGCCTATTCAACAGTACGCGAACGTATCAATGCGATTTTGGCCCTTGAAATTATGTTATTTGCTTTGATTTTTGCCGTGGGTTTCTATTTCTTGAACCGCCGAAATACCTTGCGCTTGGTGTCGTTCCAGCGCGAAAGCGAAGATTTGCGAGCTCTGAACCAACGTCTGCAGCGCGAAATTGCAGAACGCAAAAAAGTGGAAGAGAACCTGCAAGTTGCGGAACAAAGTCTGGCGCAAAGTTCGAAATTGGCGGCCTTGGGGGAAATGTCGGCGGCGGTGTCGCATGAATTAAACCAACCATTGGCGGCGATGAAGACATATTTGGCAGGTGCTGCATTATTGCTGCGCCGAAATCGCTCAGATGAGGCGATGGCGGCCTTTTCGCGTATTGATGATCTGCTGGAACGTATGGGCGCGATTACACATCAGTTGAAATCCTATGCGCGCAAAGGGGGCGAAAGTTTTCAGCCCGTAAATATGGCAGATGCGGTTTCTTCCTCTCTTGCGATGATGGATCCACAGCTTCAGCAACACAAAGTGCGTCTCAGTAAAGTAATCAGTGATCAGGATGCTTTGGTTATGGGGGATCGGATGCGGATTGAACAGGTTTTGATCAACCTGATTCGAAACGCGGTTGATGCCATCAAAACCGTCAAAGATCCCGAAATTGAGATCATTCTAAGCACTGGGCAAATGATATCCTTAACTGTGCGAGACAACGGGTTTGGAATTGCCAATCTTGATAATCTGTTTGAGCCGTTTTACACCACTAAACAAGCGGGAGACGGGACGGGGCTGGGCCTTGCAATTTCATCTGGTATCGTGAACGACATGGGCGGGCGGTTAATGGCGCGCAATTCAGATGACGGGGGAGCCGTATTCGAGGTTATCCTGCCCCCAATTGACGAATACAACACTGAAAAATAACCATACGACGCTGCGGAGTAAACTATGGGTAAGGCTATGAAAATCGCGATTGTGGATGATGAAAAAGACATGCGTTTGTCAATTACACAATGGCTTGCGTTGTCAGGATATGACACAGAAAGTTTTGCCAAGGCAGAGGATGCCTTGGCGGTGATCGGTCCTGATTATCCTGGTATCGTCATTAGCGATATCAAGATGCCCGGCATGGACGGAATGCAATTTCTACGTCAATTAATGGCCCGAGACAGCGCGCTGCCCGTCATTATGATTACAGGGCATGGGGATGTCCCTATGGCGGTCGAGGCGATGCGCGTTGGGGCCTATAATTTTTTGGAAAAGCCTTTTAACCCCGACACGATGAGCCAACTGGCGAATAAGGCCACGCAACGACGCCGTCTAACCTTAGATAATCGTGCGTTGCGCCGCGAATTGTCTGATAGCACACAATTAATGAAAAAGCTGATGGGCAAGTCCAACCCGATGCAGCGGTTGCGCGAAGATATTTTAGACATTGCGCAGGCTGATGGTCACATCCTGATTGACGGGGAAACGGGCACAGGAAAAACATTGGTGGCTCATGCGCTGCATGCGGTTAGCAATCGTGCTGTCAAAAAATTCGTGATCATAAATTGTTCCGCCTTTGAAGAGAATGCATTATTGCGACGTTTGTTTGGACCGGTTTACGCGGACGATAGCTTTTTACCGGCGATAGAGGAGGCGCGGGGCGGAACGCTGGTCCTAGAGGATATTGAGGTGTTAAGCGAACATGTTCAAGGTAAACTATTGGCCGAAATAGACGCCCAAGGCACGCCCGCCGAAACACGCATCATCGCGATCAGCAATGGACAAGAGTTAGGAAAATCTGTAGCGGATAAACTGCGTCCGGACCTGCAGTACCGATTGAACGCATTGCAAATAACGGTTCCACCTTTGCGGAAGCGTGGGGATGACATTCTTGAAATGTTCAATCGGCAATGTGAACAATTTGCGGATGACTATGGCTGTGATGCACCCGCAATTTCGGCCCAAGACGCCGCGCAATTGTTACAGGCGCCATGGCCTGGAAATGTACGTCAGTTGATGAATGTGGCGGAACAAGCCGTGCTGCAATCCAGACGGGGCGAGGGGTCAATCTCATCTCTGTTGATGACGGACGAGGATGAAATGACGACCGTTGTCACAACGGAAGGCAAACCGCTTAAGGAATATGTAGAGGCTTTTGAACGAATGTTAATCGACAACACCATGCGCCGTCACAAAGGGTCTATTGCCAAGGTAATGGAAGAACTGTGCCTACCGCGCCGAACGTTGAACGAAAAGATGGCCAAATACAGTTTGCAGCGTGCCGATTATATTTAAGCTCTTGTTCTTTTGAAAGCTGTGACCCACATAAGAACAAGTGCAAAGGACACGATGGCGTTCCATCCTGCCATGGAAATACCCATCAGCGACCAAGCAATTTCATCACATCGCACCAGTGGCGCCGTCATGATTTGATCCAGCAATTCATCAATGTTAAGCCCGTCTGTTGATGATGATGAGCAGGTATCTGGTCCCTGCCACCATTTTTGCTCAACGCCCACATGATAAACGCCGATAATGCTAGTGGTTAGTGCGGATAAAGCGCCCAGTAATAACAAACTGCGATAGGCGAGCAATAAGAACAGAATGCCAATCCCAATCGCGGATATATGTGGATAGCGTTGCCAATAGCACAACTTACAAGGGGGCAATTCGCCGAAATATTGAAAGCCAAGCGCGGCTATCATCATTCCCAGTGATCCAAGTGTGGCAATCAATCCCAATCTACGTCCCGTCATAGATATTGTACCCCTAAAAAGCCCAAAAACAGTACGGCTAATCCCGCAGCGAACACCCAACCCAGATAGCGTTCAATAAATGATTTGATGGGTGGGCCGAAAAAGTAAAGCAAACCACACACTAAAAAGAACCGAACAGAGCGCGCAATGATCGCAGTGGAAACAAATAACCAAAGCGGCATCGCCGTTGCACCAGACATGATTGTGATCACCTTGAACGGAAAGGGGGTGACGCCCGCCATCAGCACGGTCCAAAACCCCATGTCGTTAAACCGTATTGCATATTCGGCCATGGCATCCGCTTTACCCAGGGCGATCAATAAGGGTTCTGCAATTTGTTCAAAGGCGAACATGCCGATCAAATAGCCAAACAATCCCCCAAGAACCGAAAACACCATCGCAACGAATGCATAAAGCGATGCACGATGTCGTGCAGCCAAAACCATTGGGATCAGCATGACATCGACAGGGACCGGAAAAAACGAAGATTCGACAAACGCAACCACGGCCAAGATCCATATTGCACGATGATTTTCGGACATACGCAAGGTCCAATAATATAGGGATCGTAGCATCATAACCTCTAAACCTGTGAAGCGGAAAAAACATGCAAAACTTTTACAGTCAAGCGTGTTTTCCCTCTGGACCTTGGCGAAACATTTGTTTAATCACCCACCAAGTGCCCAAGTGGCGGAATGGTAGACGCAGGGGATTCAAAATCCCCCGCCTTCACGGGCGTGAGAGTTCGAATCTCTCCTTGGGCACCAACTTCCGTATACAAGTCATTGTAAGTAAGTATAAATAATTTACTCAAATCGTATTGGGTACTATGTTGGGCACATTTAATACTTACAGTGTGAATTGTCTTTCTGCTACGCAAAAAGGAGCATCGGCGAAACCCAAGATTTAACCCGCGCCTGATAAGCAGGCAGTTAAGCAGAAACCCGAAGAATAATAAGAATTAGTTGAGTTCAGATCATTGGACCATGTGACTGGCCCTCGATCCGAAATTTTTGCGTGTAACTCAGTACACACCTGCCCAAGATGGATTCATCACTGGGAAAGTTTTCGCTTTGTCCGCTGTTGCGAACTCTGCTTTCACTTGCGCGACCATATCATCTGCAAATTTTGCTTTGTTTATGCCCATATCATCGAGTTGACGAGCGGTTGAATTATTCAGAAGCTGGTAAGCTGCATTGCGCGTTTGAGCGATTACAATCGCACGGTATATTTTTTTAAGCATGGTAAGAACCTTAGCTGGCTTAGATATAGAGTGCGCCAGTTTTGTTGAAGTTTGCGGCGGAGTCTTCACCTGATTTGATCATCCAAGTAACGAAGGCGTTCCATAGTTTTGTCATTGTTTCATTCCTTTTTTCCGTTGCTCATAGGTAATAGAGCATGACCTGAATGACACCAGACAAATTGGAATTATCGCTATGCGCTGAGCGCATAGGTTAGAATGCGTTTTGCATATCACACAGGCTGCGGTTCTAAGACAAAAAGAAAGGCGGTAACCAGCGTAACTAGTCTTCTTTTTCAGCGCTTGTCGATTTTTTAACTAGAAGCGCACATCATCGCGATATGCGAAATGCTTTTCCTAATTGTTTTGGAACGGCCTGCGTAATGCTGACAGCTCTGCCTCACATTGGGCTTTTAGAATGATGGCTTTGACCATCTTTTGTGTTTCACTGAGCGTGGTCCAATTATCTTGATCTCCGCCACATAACGCGCAATCACATTTGTAGTTTTCTTTACGCCCAGCTATACCGCTGAACCCATATAAAGGTATCATTCTGTTTCCAATCTGGCTTACCGTTGACCGTTTCGCTTGTATTCAGGCACGACCCTTTTATTCTCTGACATTCGCCAAAGCATTGGTTAACCTCGACCGTCAGCTTTCTGGTCAAAACAACGTGACCCGGCAGGGATGGTAATGCTGGTGATCCTAAATTCAATGTTTGCGATCACCACAGCCGTATTCCAGAGACATGTCATTGTTGATTGTAGTCTGCAGTTGGGTCATGCTTTGGTAAAACAAGGCACTGATTAATTGTCCCATTAGTAAACGACAAAGATGACTTCCGTTTCACAACATACAATATATTACCAGGAATTTTTTTATGCAGATGCGACTTAAACTATTTCATGAAGCAAAAGCACCGTTAGCTAACGGTAATAGACGTGATACCTTGTTATTTTTGTCCGACGAGGAATTTGAGAGCAACCATGGCTTCATTCAATGGGCATTCCCAACAAATGAGAAAAGTTATCACAATTTTACCGCCCCTACACTAGATTTAGAAAGCGCGATTTGGCTAGCTGAAAACCAAGAGTTCGTGACATTTCTTGAAAATATGACTGTGCGTTTTTTAGAGTTTCTTCAGCGAAATAGACATTGGGTGAAGTCTCATGATCATAATCACCTTAGGATCAGTAGGGCGCTCAAATCCATTCGCACATTACATAGTTATGAACTGGCAAATTGGTTCTATGAAAGCGTTTTAAAATTTGCAGGCGATGCAGAACGGACAATGCCAAAAGCGTACTCAATTTGGGAGCAAAAATTATCAAAATTTCATGATTTATCAGCTGGATCGTTCGTAGGATTAGGGATAGGCGACGCGCTAGGAGCGCCAGTAGAGTTTTGCGGTCGGGGAAGTTTTCCAGAGGTGACTGAATATCTCTCTGGTGGTAAATTCGATCTTCCTGCAGGAGCATGGACAGACGATACAGCAATGTCACTGTGTTTGGCCCAAAGTCTTATTATACACGATGGTTTTGAGGCGAAGGACTTACTTGAGCGATTCTCTAAATGGTTGGAATTTGGCGAAAATACCAGTACTGGTATAAGCGTCGGTGTTGGACAAAATACTCTCAGAACCCTTGGCACTTTTCGAAGGAATGGCACACTTATGGCTGAAAAGGTCGGTTCGAAGAATGATGGCAATGGATCATTAATGAGATTGACTGCTGCTGCACTCTACGCAAGGAATTCGCCTGAGAACGCGCGAAATTTAGCAAGCCTTCAGTCTAGAACAACCCACGCTTCCGACATTGCTGATGAATGTTGCCAATTTTTGGCAGAGCTAATCTGTCGTATTGCACAAGGGCAGGAATACGCGGACGCCAAACGGCTCAGCATGAATCATGAGTGGTCATACCCGCTTCAATCGATACTGGATACTCCATATTTAGACAGTCTACCTAATGGGATTAAATCCAGTGGTTATGTCGTCGATACTCTCCAGAGTGCTCTCTGGGCAGTCGAAAATAGTAATTCTTTCGAAGACGCAGTTTTAAAAGCAGTTAATCTTGGCGATGATGCCGATACAGTTGGTGCGGTTGCGGGACAAATCGCAGGAGCAATTTACGGATATGCGAAAATCCCGGATAAATTCAAAAACGGCCTCGCAAAAGAGCGACAACTGTACGTCACATCTCAATTTTTAAGTTGAATACGTGGAAAGTTTATCTCTGTGATTATTTGCATGCATGATAATTAATTAGGTCTAACGCTAAGCTAAACCATATGACTGAAACAAATATATTCTTGACTTTAACTGCCCTAATTCTTGTTCGGTCAAGCAAAATAATAATCGGCGAAACTCAAGATTTATACTAAACCCGATGAGCAGTCGGTTCAGCAGAAACCCGAAGCATAAGAGAAGTTTGTTTCGCAAAAATTTCTAAATGTGCGTCGCAAGGTACCAAACAAATATTGGCAACTCCGGAAACAATATAATTAGTGCCAAAGCGAAACGTTGGAGTTTTGGATCAGTCAATCTTTGAGCCTGAACTAGATCAAATAGACTAATAGACCGCAATTTCTGCGCTACATAAGTCATCACACTGCCTCAATTTTTTCATTTTTTATAGTTTAAGCTAATTTCTGGTAGTAATCTTGTATAGATTATACGCAGAATGAAACATGTGTTCGCGTGGCAACAGTTATGCAAAGAGTGGAGGGTGTGAAGAATTTTCAAAGTCGCACAAAAATCCTCTCTGAAACAGATGATTTTCATCATGGGAACAACAGATATTATTTGATGCAATAACAGTGTGCCGATGGGTGGGCCGTAGAGGATGAGTGAACAATCCACCTATCGGCATATATAGTGCGGCATATGCTGCTTTACGAACATATAAACGACGTGCTTACTAGATTTTAGTAATTGGTAATTTAATGACAGTCGGCGTATAGAGATAAAATTTGGAATAGACCAATTGACTTATCAGTCAAACGGCGAAAGTTCTTGGCGCATCATAATCGAAATTTTTTCAAAGCGTGATCTATAGTTAAATTAGATATGCTCAAGGAATTTAATGTCGCGCACCGCTCCGTCACCTAAAACTTCCAAACATTCCTGAGATCCAGGGTTTTCACACCACTTCAACGCAACGTCTAGGCTATCCCAGATACCTACAACGGTACGCTCTTGTTGACCGTTTTCACGCAGTGCCACTGGATAACCTCGCGCCAAAAATTGACTGATCTTTCGTGGATTCATGGACTTACAATATTGCAAAAGCAGATCGCTTAGAGCCCGGATCACTGGTATCCTGCGTTAGCGCTCAGCGCGCCATGCATCCCAAGCCTCGGGCGTATCCAGGTCAAGCGTTGGGCCAAAATCGTTAAATGAAACGTATTGAATTAGTTTTTTACGCAAAATATTGCGCAAACCGATGTCTCCCTGCAAGGTTTCAATATCACCCCATCCTGATTTCGGAATGATTACCGGGTGGCCTGGTTTTCCATCCCGATCTTTTGCCTGAACAAAACGTGTTTCATCTATGCACCATTCTGCGTAAATCTGAGAAAAATGCGTCTCGGTCAGATCGGGTAAATCCCCTGTGAGAATCATCATTCCTGTCGCTGAGGTTTCCATTACTGTTGCGCAAGCGCGTTTGATCGATGCACTCATCCCGTCCGCGGCATCAGGCACGTATATCGGCACAGCTTGTGTGTCGGTTAGCAGGTCATGCCGCGGATGGTTTGGATATGGCAAGGTTACATAGACCTCACCACGCCCTTGGGCAAAATTAACCAAACGCGTAAGGATGGGCGTGCCATCTACTGGCTCAAACAGTTTATCACGCGCGCCCATCCGAGAGGAGGCGCCAGCGGCCAATATGACAATCGCCAGCGACACTTGGTTATCCGCGCATCCGAACACCATCTGCATCGAAGAGTGGTGTGGTAATCACGCGCGCCTTACGCATCTGTCCGAGAATTTCAATTTCTGCCTCTTGTCCGTTAACGGAATACTCGCGCGGCACCAGCGCAAGCGCAATAGATTTTTCGGCGTAGTGGGAATAACCACCAGACGTGCAGAACCCTTTTACCACGCCATCAATCCAGACGGGTTCATAGGCAACGACGTCTGCATCTCCGGCATCAACTTCAAACGCAACAAGGGCACGTGCACTGCCTGCCTCTCTTTCTGCAAATACTATTGATTTTCCAATAAAATCAGTGTCTTTCTTCCATGAGATAAAGCGGTCCATCCCTGTTTCGCCCGCAGTGTAATCAGGTGAAAATTCGCGCAACCAAGAGCCAAAAAATTTATCCAACCTTAGGGACATCATTGCCCGCATTCCAAAGGGTTTAAGGTCAAAGGCGTTACCCGCGGACCATAGGGTGTGCCATAAGGTGCGCTGATCCATTGTTTGACAGTAAATTTCATACCCCAAATCACCCGTGTAGCTGACTCGCTGCACCACGCAGTTCACCATACCCACGGCCATTTCATGGACATCCATAAATTTCATTGTGGAAACGTCGCAGCGTGTAACCGCCTGTAATACTTTGGTGGCATTGGGTCCTGCCAATTGGAACCCGTTTACAGAATCCGAAATATTTTCGATCTGTACATCGACCTTTTGGTTCTGAAGGAACCACCGCATGTGATAGGCCTGACTGCCATAACTTGCTGTGAGGCGGAAATCGGTTTCGGACAGGCAGGATACAGTGAAATCACCAATCAAACGGCCCTTGTGTGATAACATTGGCGTCAAGCTCAGGCGTCCAGATTTGGGAATGCGGCCCGCCATGATCCGATCTAACCAAGCGCGCGCACCTCTTCCTGTAATGCGGTATTTGCCGAAGTTATGAATCTCATTAATCCCAACATTGTCACGCACGGCCAAAACCTCGCGCTTAGTCGCTACCCAGGCATTTGATCGACGAAAAGAAGGGGTTTCGTATCGGGGTTCATCCAAATTTGCGAAGTAATTTGGCACCTCTAACCCAAATTGAGCGCCCCATACTGCGCCCATACTGTCGAAAATGTCATACATGGGTGTTGTGCGCATCGGGCGCGCGGCCGGAAGTTCCTCGTTTGGATATGACACAGAAAATCGTTTTTGGTAATTTTCGATCACCTTGGGCAATGTATAGCCCGGTCCAATCCAATCACCAAAACGGGCCACATCCATGGCCATTGTATCGCGTTCGGTTTCGCCCTCGATCATCCATTGGGCCAACATCAGCCCAACGCCGCCCCCCTGACTAAAACCTGCCATGACGCCACACGCGGACCAATAGTTGCGTACACCGGGGATCGGGCCGACCAAGGGGTTGCCGTCGGGTGCGAATGTAAATGGTCCGTGGATCACGGATTTTACACCTGCTGTTTCCAGAACGGGGAAGCGCTTATAGGCAAATTCAATACTTTTGTTAATTTTATCAAAATCATCAGCCAACAGTTCATGCCCGAAATCCCATGGTGTTCCGTCAATTGCCCAGGGTTTGCAGGGCTGTTCATAAAAACCGATGCACAAACCGCGTGCTTCTTGGCGCAGATAGCTTTCTCCTGATGGATCCATGACGTGGGGGTGTTCATTGTCACGTTTATAAATCATTGGGATGTCGTCGGTCACAATGTATTGATGTTCCATGGGGTGTAAGGGAAGGTACAAACCCGCCATCGCCCCAACTTCGCGCGCCCATAGGCCACCCGCGTTCACAACATGTTCGGTATAAATGGTGCCTTTATCTGTCACAACATCCCATGTGCCATCAGCACGTTGGTTTGTTTCAACGACCTTGCAATGGGTTTCGATTGTGGCACCGCCCATGCGCGCGGCCTTGGCATAGGCGTGTGTCGTGCCACTGGGGTCAAGGTGACCATCTAATGGATCATAAAGGGCGCCGATGATCCCATCCGTGTTGGTAACGGGTGCAATATCTCGAATTTCATCTGGGCCAATGATTTGCGTATCAAGCCCTATATAGCGGTGCTTTGCCCGTTCAGCCAGCAGCATGTCAAAACGTTCTTGGTTGTCGGCCAATGTGATGCCGCCCACGTGATGCAATCCACAGGACATGCCCGTGATTTCCTCTAACTCGCGATACAGGCGAATGGTATATCCCTGAAGTGCGGCCATATTTGTGTCGCCGTTCAAGGTGTGAAATCCACCCGCCGCATGCCACGTTGACCCCGAGGTTAATTCCGAACGTTCCAGCAACATTACATCTGACCAACCCAATTTCGTGAGGTGATACAGTACACTACACCCAACAACGCCTCCACCGATGACGACAACACGTGTATTGGTTTTCATTTGGCTGGCCTCCAATTCCCTGAAACGATCATTTCCGATTTTGCTTCGGCTCACAACTGGATTACGAACACTTTCTTGTGGTAGATAACGAAATAATCACTTCACCGAAATGGAAAGCCGCGACGGAAAATGTCGGGAATAAACAATCCGCGTTTGAATTTCCGCGTCAGGGTAAGGGCAAATAAATTGGA
>Ga0255781_10000997_pt1 | contig 23261 bp, 27 predicted proteins | sample 101ome_21_FD_179979 | JGI IMG/M metagenome (GOLD analysis project Ga0255781, IMG submission 179979) | Coastal salt marsh microbial communities from the Groves Creek Marsh, Skidaway Island, Georgia - 101413BT metaG (version 2) | ecosystem: Environmental > Aquatic > Marine > Intertidal zone >... | reverse complement strand
ACGCGTACTTTGTCATTAAAGCCCCACACGCAGAGACGATCCTGTACGACGCGCGACACAAGGTGCCCGACGTCGCGGGTCCAGGGAAGCGCGCCTACCTGAAACGGAAGAAGACCGCCATCGAGCGGTGTCGTGAATACATAGACGACGACGGTGCGAACAGACACTGGCTCGCCCTCTTCGACGCGTCGAAAAAGAAGGATGATCTCGCCGACACCCTCATGCAAGCGCTCTCGTTCGTGAATAGGATCGAACCCAAGAAAAAGAAGGAAAAACCTAAAAAGGCTCTCGTGGCTCGACGACCGACGCAGAATCAAAAGGAAACGAAATATTCAAAATCTAACTTGGCGTATATATTGAAAAACAAGCTAGAGTGTGAGTGTCTCGATAACAACAAAAGGTTTATGAAGGACTTAAAACGTTATTATAGAAGCATCGACGAACTCCGAGAGGACATGGGTCTCACCCCCGCTTCTTCTTAGGCGGTGTGTCAAAAGCCCGGGCTTCTTCTTCTTCCACCTCCTTTTGTGATTGGGATTCTCCACCCTCCTCGGTCTCGGGTTTTGAGTCGACCGGTTCGGTCACCGCAGCCTTCGGCTTTCGCCCTGGGGGCGTCGGATCCGGGGCGGGTGAGGCCTTTCTCTTCGCGCCCGGTTTGGGTCCCGGTTTCGCCTTCGCCTCGAGACTCGCACCCTTCTTCAAGAGTTCTCGCAGGAGTTCACCTACTTTGGTGTTCATGAGGTCTTTCATCAGACGATTTAAGACTGCCTTTCCATATTCATCATCATGGCACGATTTCGCCAAATCTATGAGAATATCGTAATTATGCTTTCTCAATAATTTATTGACATCTTCTGCACTGGTGATTTGGAACATTTCGGGGGTCGTGGAAAATCGGAATGAAATTTGCTCACTTTTTGACGCAAGATTGAATTATCAGGCCGGAATTCAAGGGGTCAGCAATTTCCCCGTGCGTCGCGGAATGACGCCTCTGAATTTTAATATCCGAGTAATGTATCGTATGAAGGGTGGAGAGATACTCGTACTTGGTATCATCGCCATTTATTTTTTATTCCTCTTCATATTCATAGTTACATTAGCGTGGAAGACCTTATCGGCGCCTTCGCCAGCCCCTGCTCCAGCGAAGGCGAAGGCGAAGGCGAAGGCGGAGGACGAGGACGAGGACGAGGACGAGGACGACGCGTCCACCCCCACGAAGGACGACGACGACGCGTCCACCCCCACGAAGGACGACGACAAGACACCGCCACGAGTTGTCCTTTCAGCCACTGAGACCTCGACGAAGGACAACGCTGGAAGATGTGGCCCGAATCACGGTGACAAGAAGTGTTCTGGTAAACAGTGTTGTTCAAAGTCGGGTTGGTGTGGAGGCGAGAAGGGCAAAAACTCAAATTGGTGCGTAAACGTAAACAAGGGGTGGTGGAGTGGTAAATACGACGGTGAGGCAGAGACGCCGGCTCGTGTGATTTCGGACTCTGGGGGGTACGAGATTCATAAAGACAAGTTCCTTCCCACGGCGAAAGACACGGACATTGAGTGGTTAACGGGCAAGGTGAGACCGGCCCCTGCTCGTAAAGTCACTAAAGTAAGATTTTGCAAAAAAAGGTGTGATGAGTTGGATTTATGTAAGGGTTTCACTTACAAACACGCCATCCTCCCAAGCCAAAGAAGATGCTGGCTGAAAACGAAAAAGGTTCAGATGGCAACCTTAACTGATTCTGATAAATACGACACCTACATGAAGAAAAAATAGAGAAGATTTTTTTTTCTTTGGAGGAAATAGATGATTCCAGTGTACACCCTCCAAAGAAAAATAAAGATAGATAACTTAGTTTTAGAATTTCCAATACGCTACAGATTAAATCCCTATGTGGAGGTTCTAATTACCATAGAGGACCCCACATAGGCCATCCTTCGCCTTCAATATGTTGAAATTGACCGCATACAAGGAGTGTTGCGTGTTACCACCGGTCGGGCCTTCGACGTGAATCTTCGCCGTATCCACCCGGGAAAGGTTGAGGCTTCCACTCGGTTGGCTGCGACCCAAATTGAGACTGAGCGGCCACGTGAAAACCGGGACGGTGTCCAAAACTCCATCCGGAACGTTCGTGCAGTGCATTTCCGGGACAATAGTGTGGTGATACACGTTGGACATGTTTTCGAAGAGAGGGGTGCCATTGATGAACATCGTGGCATCACCCGTGAACGTCCATTGCGACGACCAGTGCCCACCGTCGGCCTTACCGCTCACGACGTGAATCGATTTCGTGGGGTGGTTGAAATAGGAGAGGTCGTATTCGGTGTCAGTGTTGGACGCCAATTGGCGGGAGACTTGGGTGATGAGCATTTCGTACGGTTTCTTGACGAAGAAATCGCGTTCGACGGTGTCCAAGTAGGCGAACATACCGAACACCTTCGGCGTCGCGGACGGGGTGAAAGTCCCACCTCTGCACTTGACAGAGACCGTGACCTCGGCGTATTGCATCGCGAGGAGCGGGAGGGCCTTCGTCCAGTCCTCGGAGAACCAGAACGGAATGAGGTAGTGTCCGGCGGCGCCCGCGGAGTTACCTTCGGCGTTACCCTTCACTGTGGCGGTCGTCACGGACGAGGCCGCCTTCGCCTGGGACGGTTGCATGAGGACGTTGTGCACGGCCTGAACATACAAGGCGTCGATGGTCACGACCGGTTGACCTCCGATGTTGAGGGTGAACTCGGTGGGGATTTGCACGTCTTGGGAGTAGAAACCGGTTGTGTTGGTGCCGGTGGCGGCGATGTTCGGGCACTCGATCCAGATGTGCGTCAAGAGGTCGCCCTTGGAGGGGATCGGGATGCTCACCTCGTTGTTCGCACCGAACGTGCCGATGTAATCGAGACGTTCCGGCTTGATGGCGAAGGGCAAATAGCGTCTGTAGGCTTGTCGGAAGAAACTCACCGAGGGGGATTCTCCGGTCAGATGCACGTCCTGGATTCCAGTCGCGGTTAAAGCGATCACACCAGCCATTTTTGTTTAACTGTTATATGCTCACATAAAAATTTCACTCGACTTTATTTCAAAGCACGCACACATGCTGTTCCAGGCCCTCACCTGGGAGGCGCGAGACGTGAACGACGAGGAAGGGAACGTGAGCGACCACCAAATCTCCGTCTTCGGGAAGACTGATGTTGGTAAGAGCGTGTGCGTCTCGTTCAACTTTAAGCCATATCTTTTCGTCCGGATCCCCGACGATCGCCCGGGCACCCAGAGAGAGATCCTTCGAAAAATAGAAGAGCGATGTCCTGGGTGTGTCGTGACGGCCACCTTGGAGCACAAGAAGGACATATGGGGGTATTCGCACGGGGAGGTGTTCCCTTTCCTGCGCATCGAGAGCAAGGCGCTCGCCCACCGAAAGCAGATCGAGTCCTTCCTCCGGAGGGTGATGTATTTGAATTGCAAAAGTTCCAAGTGGCAGCCCAAAGTGTACGAGGCCAATCTCGATCCTTGTCTGGCCTTCATGCACCGTTCGGGCATCTCTTCCACTGGGTGGCTGGAGACTGGAGAGGACTGTCGCAGGTGTAACCTGAATCGCGTCGACATCGACCTCTGGTGTGCGAAATGGGAAACCTTGCGTCCGGTGGAGAGAGACGACGTCGCCCCTTTCGTCTTAGCCTCCTTCGACATAGAGTCTAATTCGTCGACGGGGAAATTTCCCGACCCCCACGTCCAGGACGACGCGTGCTTTCAAATCGGCGTCACCTTGTGTGAGATCGGGAAGGAGGACCAACCTTTCGACAAGACGTGCTTCTGTTACAAAAAAACCTCGGGACTGGAGGGCACACACGTGCTTTCGTTTGACACCGAGCGCGAAATGTTAGAGGCGTTCGGGGAATACATTCACGACAAATCGATAGACATCATGTATGGGTGGAATATTTTTGGGTTTGATTTGGAATACATCATCACTCGAGCCATGATTGTGAAGTGTTCACCCTCTTTCTTTTGTCTCGGGAGGATTAAAGATAGACCCTCTAAGTTGGTCTACAAGACTTTGAGCTCGAGTGCTCTCGGAGATAATAATTTGAAATTGGTGCCGATGCCTGGGCGATTCATCTTTGACATGTTTTTCGAGACTAAAAAAAATTATAAATTGGATAGTTACTCCCTCAATATGGTGTCGAAAAAATTTTTGGGTGATCAAAAAATAGATATGCCACCGAAAGAAATGTTCAAGCGTTTTCGGGAGGGTGACCCCGATAAATTGGCCGAGGTTGCGGAATACTGTGTGAAAGACACCTTGTTGCCCCACCTCTTGTTGAAAAAGATGTGCACCCTTCTGAACATGTTAGAGATGGCCAAAGCGACGTGGGTTCCCCTCCAATATTTAGTCGAGCGCGGACAACAAATCAAAGTGTTCTCGCAGTTGTGTAAGAAGGCTGACGAGTTGGGATTCAGGGTGCCCACCCTCAAGTACGGTTCGGCCTCTGAGGAGGGATACGTCGGTGCGACCGTGCTCGACGCCCAAAAGGGCGCGTACTACACCCCGATAACAGCGCTCGATTTCGCGTCTCTGTATCCATCGATCATGATGGCGCATAATTTGTGTTACAGCACGTTAGTCATGGATGGAAATAAATACGGCCACCTGGAGGGTGTGGAGTACGAAGAGTTTCAGGTTGGGGACAGGACGTATAAATTCGTTCAAAACGTCCCCTCCGTGCTCCCAAGCATTCTCAATGAATTGAAGGCTTTCCGTAAAAAGGCGAAAAAAGACATGGCCAACGCGACGGGGTTCATGAAGGACGTGTATAACGGTAAACAACTCGCGTTTAAAGTGTCGATGAACTCAATGTATGGTTTCACTGGTGCGTCGAAGGGGATGTTGCCGTGCATGGCCATCGCGTCGACGACCACGTCCAAGGGGAGGTCGATGATTGAGGAGACGAAAAACTACGTGGAAGAACACTTTCCAGGTGCAAAAGTGAGGTACGGGGACTCCGTGACTCCAGATTCGGCGCTCCTCATTCGACACAATGGTATAGTGATGACCACCAGGATAGACGCACTCGTATCAACGTATGCGTCGAGGTCCGATGGTAAAGAATTCTCAGATGTGCACGGCATTGAGGTTTGGAGTGACACGGGTTTCACAAAAATCAAACAAGTCATTCGACACAAAACAGATAAGCAGATATACCGAGTCGTGACTCACACGGGGATTGCCGATGTCACCGAAGACCACAGCCTGTTGTCTGTCGATAAACGAGAAATTAAACCAACAGATGTAGCCGTGGGTGTCGAACTTTTGCATCACGATTGTGGACGCGCGTTTGAGAGTGAAATTCAAACCGACATCACGGCCGCAGAAGCAAAGGTCATGGGTTTCTTTTTTGGGGATGGTTCGTGCGGACACTATGATACAAAGTATACATGGGCTCTGAATAACTCGAACATTTCAATTCTTACCGCGATGCAACAGGCGTGTCCATTTGAGACGAAAATTTTGGATACACTCAAGTCAAGTGGTGTGTATAAATTGGTGCCCGTTGGCAACATGAAAGATCCAACTTTGCGGTATCGTGCATTGTTTTATAACGCACACAAAGAAAAGATAGTGCCTGCGTGTATACTCAACGCACCTCTGGACGTCGTCGAGGCATTTTGGAATGGCTATTATCTATCCGATGGTGACAAAGACCAGCGCCAAACAATCACACGTTTCGACGTGAAGGGTAAAGAAGGTAGTTTGGGTTTATGTTTTATCGCTCGACGTCTTGGTTATAACGTCTCACTGAATTGTCGTTCGGACAAAACAGATATAATACGACAGACGTGCACTATGGGTTCGCAACGACGTAATCCACTGGCGATTAAAAAAATTGAGCAACTTGGAAACACCTCAGATTACGTCTATGACTTGACGACCGAGTCGCATCATTTTCACGTTGGTCCAGGACACATGATTGTTCATAACACCGATTCCGTGATGGTGGAGTTTGACGTCCAGGGGCGCACGGGTCAGGATGCGTTGGACTATTCGTGGGAACTAGGTGAGCGCGCGGCCAAGGAGTGCACCGCCCTTTTCAAAAAACCGAACGATCTGGAGTTGGAAAAGGTGTATTGTCCGTATTTTCTGTATTCCAAAAAAAGATACGCCGCCAAATTGTGGGAGAAGGGAAAATCTGGACGGGTCGAGTTCAAATACATCGATGTCAAGGGTTTGCAACTCGTCCGAAGGGACAACACCCCCCACGTCCGCCGCGTGCTCAAGGAGGTGCTCGATTGCATATTGGCGTCCTCTGACCCGAAACCTGCCATCGACTTGGCGAGGGAGAGGGCGATGGAGTTACTCACGGGCGACGTCTCTCACGACGAACTCATCCTCTCTCAATCGCTCGCGGATTCATACAAAAACCCAAATCTCGCCCACGTGCAAGTGCGAAACAAGATTAGAGACCGCGCCCCGGGTTCAGAGCCGCAATCGGGTGACCGGGTGCCTTACATACTCACAAAAACGGATGACCCCAAAGCCAAGGCGTACGAAAAAGCCGAGGACCCGAAATACGTGGAGGAGCATGGCGTGCCTGTGGATTACCACTACTACTTTATGAATAAATTTCTCAATCCAGTCTGTGATTTGGTGGAACCTTTGGTGAAAGATCCTAAACAGGAAATTTTCGGAGAGATTATAGAGAGGCACAAGCCCCCTAAAAAAAAGAGGGCACCCAAACAAAAAACCACAATCACCTCCCTCTTCAAGGCTTTCGAGGAAAGGGCGCGCGTTTTGCCTTAAGTGCCCACGTGTAATACAAAACGAACGACATCATGAATCCACGCATCGAGAAGATTGAAAAACTCATCGACGATGAGGTGCGCCGGCGCCTGGACGACGAGTTTAAAAAGCGCGTCGCCGATTCACTCTCGGCGGCGAGGCAAATGGAGATCCGGACGCAGGTGGACGTGCAGGTGGAGGAAAAGTTGGCGACGTTCCTCGAGCGCATCAGCAAAAAATATAGCATACCCATGCAGTTGCTTCTGGCGGACGTGCCCGAGGTGGGTGAGCACGGGAGGTGTCGGGGTGTCAAGCAGAACGGGCAGCGGTGCACGCGAAACGGGAAGAGGGAGTTGGAGGGGTACTGCAATCTGCACTACTGTCAAAAGAAAAAAGTCGAACCGGTGGTGATTCAGCGCATGAGTGGGCACACCCACCCGGAGTCTATTCCGTTCGACGCGAGTTGTCCGGCGTGTAATCCCAATGGAGACGCACTTAGAGATTTGGGGGATATGTTATTGTAATGAGTAAGTCACAACTTTTGTTAAAGTCGATCAACAATTTTTATTCGGATGAAGCCCACAGAACGACGCTACTGAACATTCTCAACAAGAAATCTGGAATCTCTCTGAGAAACATCGAGTGGTTCATATGTAATTACGCGAAGAAGCACCACACGAGTTTCACCACCACGGAGGGGAAGGTGGTTCCGGTGCACTGTCTGTACAAGAGTTCGCTCAACGGGTACTCAAAAACCCTGTTCGACCCGTTCGCGCGGGCGCAGAAATTTGACTACCAGGTGCCTGGGACGGGGGAGACGCTGCACACGACGGTCGCGCAGTTGAATTTCATAAAGTGGTGCATCAGCACTAAAATTATTGATTACATCGAGACGAATCGTTTGACTTTGTTTAACAAGGCGGAGGTTTGAGCATATATCGGCTTCGGTATCATCGGCCCAGTCCTCGGCTCGGGCATCTGATCTGGGTCCTCTTCAACTTCCTGAACCTGCTCCTGCGCGACAGGTTTTTCCTCGCTCTGCAGGAGTTTACGCATTTTCCCTCCCTCGAATACGAAGACCTCGTATCCGACGTAGTACATGTGCATGCTGTAGACGTCGATATCGAGGAGGCTGTCTCCGGCGGCGTTGAGGGGTTCGAACGTGAACTCCACCGCGGTCTTGTTACCTTTGAGTTGGGAGAAATCGAGGTGTCCAGAAAACTGCGCCCTCCGTGGGAACTCGGCGAAGGAGTGGGTGTAGATGTTCCTGTATGGGCGAGAGAGATAGCGCCGCATGGGGGTTAGATATTTGTAATACAGGTGACCCGTCTGTGTAGAATTTGGAAACTTTTCGCCGTTTAGGTAAAATTTCGCTTCGTCCATCACCGGCGCGAAGAAACTGTACGTTTGATCGAAATTCACGTTGCTCGAAAAGTTGAATCTGTTTTGTGTGTACAGTTCACCCTCGTCGGTTTCCCCATTCGCGGTGATGTTTTCGTCTTCGAATTTAGAGTTGCGGAAGAACCAGTGAAGCACCTTGACGGGTTGGTCGGGGACGAGATTCGTTCGAAGGTTCGTCTTCCCTTTCTCCGTCTGTGCGGATGGGTGGCGGTAGACCAAATCCGTCACGAGAGTCTGCGCGTTCTTCATGAAATACATGCGCTCTTCCGGTTCGAGTGTGATCTCCTCCGTGATGATGTGAAACTTTGGCACGGTCAAAGTTTTGGAGGTATCGGTGAAGAAGGTTTGTTTGTGGAACACGAATTCGAATTCAATCTTTTGTTTGTAACACGAACACACGGGGAAATAAGGCCTATCGGGTTCGTTTTGCGAGTACTCGTCTCCGGAGTATTTTCGGGAGAAGAAAAAATTGAGTGGGATGAGCAACTCAGTCTCCGCGGTGGAGATGGTGCTGTTCAGGTCACTCGAATCGTAGGCGAGGGATCTGTTCACGAGGAATCGGTTGGCCACCTTTTCGGACATTTCCAAATATAACTCATCGTAAATCATCCCCCAATCGGCGTAGAACGTTTCCACCTCCACCTCGTCCACGCGCATTCTCACCTCTTTGAATATGTGTCTTCCCAACTGATCCGCGTACGTGTCGTCCGTCGACGCCAACCCGGGCATGGTGATTCGCACCCACATGTTCGTGAGGAGGTCACCCATTTGCATCGGGTCGAAGCGCACTTTGATGGATTGTTGTCCGAAAGGCCAGTTCGCGTCCGTCGCGGGGTTGTAAACGGTTTTGCTTCTGTGATATTTACGAAAGTTAGAGTGACTAAGTTGTCGCCCATTGAAGAAGAAAGGTGAATCCTTCGGGGCCTTGGAGACGAGATACGTGTCCTGTTTGCCACACAGTGAAGCGAGGGCGATGCGTGCGGCTTCTCCGGGCATTCTATTGTAAGCCAATATCTTTTTTCCAAAGATCCACGGCGGTCATGCCGCGAAGGGCCTCCACCTCTCTCTGTGCCTCCGCAGCCTGGGTGTGCATGCTCTTCACCGCCTCCTCGGTGGTTTGTTCGAATGGAATCTTCAAAAGGTACTCCGTATCCGGGAACCCCAACTTGGTCAACATTTGTTCCACGACTGCCTTTTTCATGTTGAACACCCTGATTTCACCGTTGATCACCATAGACACGAATCTGGCTTTGTGCGAGAGCACGGCGGCTTTTTTATTGAGGGTGTCCATGAGATTCGTTTTGCGTAAGTTGTAGTAATGCAAACGCACGTTGACAAAGTCCACGAGTATTTCCTCTGGAGTGTTATATTTTTTGATTCCTTGGTGGGGGTGGAACACGTGCATGTTGCTCACTCGGATGGTTTTGACGAGTTTAAAATCCGAGGCGAAATCGTCACCCTTCCATCCGGTGACCGTGAAATCGACGTTCTCCACGGTGGAGTTATTGGTGTAGGAGACGATGCGTTTGGCTTCCACCATGCCCTCGAGGTGTTCTTTGAAGGTTTGCGTCCAGAGACCCGGGGGCAGTTCCGTGATTCTTCCCGTGTGTTCGTCCCAGCACCCACTCACCAACCAATGGTCGACGTGGCGAGAGACCGTGCCTTTGAAACCCCTCCACCACGGGTTCATTTCGATCAATTGTTCACCCGCGAGAATACGGCGAATGTTTTCCCTGCACACGTCGGGGTTGAACGGCGGCACACTGCACGAGAAGCCCGTACCGATGCCTTCGGCGCCGTTGATCAGGATGACTGGGAGCGTCGGAACGAAAAACTCGGGTTCAATCTTTTTCCCATCGTCTTCGAGGTAGGACAAGATGGGATCGTCCCGAACGTCGAAGAGAGACCGCGTCTGGGGTGCGAGTTTGGTGAAGATGTATCTCGTGGCCGAGGCATCTTTCCCACCCATGAGTCGAGTGCCAAATTGTCCACACGGTTGGAGGAGATTCAAATTGTTCGAGCCCACGTAATCGTTCGCCAGATTAATGATAGTCTCCGCCAAAGAAACCTCACCGTGGTGATAGCACGTCTTCTCCGAGACGTAGGACGCCAACTGCGCCACCTTCATCTCGTTCGTGAGTCCTCGCTGGAGACACGCGTGTATGACTTTTCTTTGCGACGGCTTCAACCCGTCCACCATGGATGGAATGGCTCTTCGAAGGTTCGCCAGACTGAAGTTGACTAAATCTCTGTGAATGAAATCTGAAATGTCCAAACGTTCAATCTGTCCGTAGGGAATCTCCAACTCTTGCGGTGCTTTCGTCGCGGCGGACACGAGCCACGTCTTTCGATCGTCCGACCTCGTCTTGTCGAACCCGAGCACCATGCTTTCTTTCGTCTGTTCGTCGGCATCGAAGGCGACCAAAAGTTTTTTGATGGACTTGAAATATTCTCTCGCTTCGGCGGATGTGGACGTGCCGAGACCTTTGTAATATTTAATGTTCCACCCTCGAATTTGGTGCGTGCTGAACCAACTCTTGAAAGAGGAATCGGTGAAAAAAGAAATCTCTTCCTTCCCCTTCGATGCTTTGATGATGGGTGTCACCATGGAAACCACGAACCCAATTTTGAGGAGGGAGGGCCAAAAGTATTCAAACATGTTGAGGAGCAAACCTTTGATGTGACTGCCGTCTACGTCTGCGTCGGTCATTATGCACAAACGCCCATATCTCAACTCACTCACGTCCGAGTATTGCTTTCCCTGCTGTAAACCCAAAATCTTCTTGAGGTCTGAAAATTCTTTGTTGGCGGTGAGGGAGGAGGCTGAGGCGTCTCGGACGTTCTTACACTTACCCCGGAGAGGGAACACGCCCCACAGGTCTCTGCCGACCACAGAGAGCCCGGCCACGGCGAGGGTCTTCGCGGAGTCACCCTCCGTGACGATGAGTGTGCACTCTTTCGACTTGCTCGTCCCAGCCTTGTTGGCGTCGTCCAGTTTTGGAATCCCAGTGATTTTTGATTTCCTCGCCCCACCATCCGTCTTTTTCAACTCTTTCATTTCTTTGAACTTGTTCAATAATAACAATTCATCTTGAATACCAGTTTTGAGAACATTCTTGAAAAAACTTTTTTGGGATGGTTCGAATCGAGAACCAAAATCGGCCACCTTGGACGTGCACTCTGATTTCACCTGGGACGAAAAGGTTGGATTCTCGAGGGTGCACTTGACGAAGATGAAGAAGGTGTTCTTCACCTGTGACGGTTTGAGTTTGATCTTCTTGGCCAATTCCGCGATGATACCGTTGGAAACGTACGTGCACACGTAGTCCACGTGTGAGCCGCCTTTGGTGGTGCATATACCATTCACGAAGGACACTTGTTCAAATCCATCGGAGGAGGGTGCGATGCACACCGACCATCGGTCTTCTTCGGCGGAGAACACGGACACGTCGTCGGGGAGAAACATCTTGGCGTAGTCTGCAAACTTTTGTTTCGGGAGGGTCTCCCCTTGCCAAGACACTTTACAATTCGCGGAGGTACACGCGTTGGCGTCCCACACCCGGGTGCGAAGAATCTCAATGAAATTGTTATCGATGCCTTTGCTCATCCCGAACCGTGGGTAGTCCGGGGTGAAGGTCACGGTGACGGACGATTGTTGGGCCGTGTACTTTTTTATTTTCGGTGGTGAGCACGCCGACATATTGTGGGTCCAATATTGGGTATATTGCACTTTGTTCACCCCATCCTTGACGACGATGCCAAATTGCCGACTGTATATATTGGCCAGTTTAGCCCCGTATCCGTTTCGACCCCCCACAGTTCGTTTCTTCGAATCGTCGTAATTCGTCGACGTCAGGAGGTGCCCGAAAACCAACTCCGGATTGTAGCAATTCTCTGAATGGTGTTTTTGAACCGCGATCCCACCTAACGGTCCGTTGTTCGAGACGGAGATGCTTCCGTCGCCCGGGTTCACGTCGACGGTGATGCGATTGACCTCCTTCGGGAACATGCTGTTTCTGTCGATGGCATTCACGAGAATCTCATCGAAGATTTTAAGCAACCCCGGGGAGTAGATCGTAACCGCTGGTTTGAATTTTTGAGTTTCACGTTCTAAGATCCAGCGCGTCTCCGCCACGGGCTCGGTCGATCCGATGTATGAGTCGGGCCTCTGAAGCACGTGTTGAAGGTGCGTGAGTTTTTGAACGGTCTCCTGGTCAGAAGTAGACGTCGCCATGTCGACGACGCGCCGCAAAGTAAGCCTTCATGTTCGTGAGGTACGTCTCCAGTTCTGCGCGCGTGGTGCCCTTCGGGGATGGGTGGGCGAATTTGATTTTACCAATCTCCCGGTCTCTGACCATTGATGGGTTTATCCAGATTTTTCTATGATTGTCGAAACACCACGCACACAAGGGATGGAATTTACCGTCATTGAACCGTCTCTTAGCAGAAACGTTATAATGAAAATTTGGAGGCGTTGGGAAAAACTCGAGAAATTCGTCGAATAATTTCTCTTCATCGTCGCGGGTGTATTGGAAATCCACATCGAGTGGAATGTGACACACGAAACAGACACGCGGCCACTGGATCTTCATTTATAAAGATATGGCGTTAAATCTTAATAACGATGACGTCCGCCGCGCTCACTCACTTCCGCGACATTCTCCGGGCGAACCACTACAAGCCCTCCACGTCGGAGGCGTACGTTCGTCAACTCCAAGCCTCGGGTGTGAACCTCCTCGACAGGCGCGCGGTGCACCGCGTCGTCTCTTCGCGCATTTACGACGATTTCAACGGTGAAAAGTTTCGCGCCTTTTTGGCCTACGACCGTTTCCTTCGAAACAAGCCCCTCCCGGGTGGCATCTCCCCGAAGCGGGGTCCGCCGATGACGGCGAAAAAATTTTGTATGAAACAAAAAACGAGAGAGAATGTCATGCGCGCGTGGTGGTTCCTCCACCAACATCCGTTCCGTCGTTACTCCGTGGGCACCGCGCAGACGTACCTCAGAAACTTGGAAAAGCACAACAAACACAAGGACGGTGAACGCGCTCGCGCCGCCTTTGAAGGGTACGAACCGGACCTGGTCATCATTGAAGACGCAGATGTGTTGCGCCACAGAAATAATCTCCCCATGTAATAGTAAGAATGATCTTCGTGTATCTCATTCTCATCATCTGCGTCGCGCTCATGGTGTCCCAGAACGGCCGTCGAGGGCGTCGGGCGAACATTGAAAAACTCGTCCGCCAATCGGCTCGGTACGCCACGGCCAGTCAGCAAGACGCCTCGCCCTTGGTGGCGACGTTGCACGCCAACTACGCCGCGGGATATCTTTTCGCGTTGTTGGACATCGCCACTCCGACGGAGATTCACGAGGCGACGGGCATTGATTTGAAAAAATTTAAGACGCACATCTTAGCCGTGCAAGACATGACGACTAAAAAAACAGTCCAGGTGTGTCCACAATTTCGTGGCCAAATTGACTTATATCTGAGCACTATCGGTGGGGAGGCATAATAAAATGATCCAGGTTGTTCGAGACAAGAGATGGTTCTATTACTTAAAGGAGGCTCTGAGTTATTACAAGACAGATACCCCGAATTCAAAGTGTGTGCAATACGCGAACGCGTTTTGGCGACATCAGACGTGCTCTGATGCCATCAAGGCGAAGAAGCATGAACGCAGAATCCGAAAATTAAAATAGTGTGTAATTACAACAAACAACAAATGTTTCTCGACAGCGAAAACCTCCGCCCTGTCATCATCACCATGGCCGTCTACTTGGTGATCACCGCGCTCGTCCCGCGTCTCGTGAAGAAGCCGACGGGTATTCGCGCCGTGGACGACATCGTCATGGCCCTCATCGCCCAAAAGCACCAACTGATGTCGAACTTGATCGTCGTCGGCGTGAGTGTCCTCGCGGCGGGGTACGTCCAGGACCAGATGGCGGCCTAAATATATATGTGGGTATATAACATATAATGAAAAGACAAAACGCAATTTCGAAGACGAAAGCGAAAATCATCGCGCGACTTGTGAATCAACGCAATGTTCAGAAACGAATCAACGCCCGCCTTCGTAAAAAACTCGAAGAAGAAAAGAAGCGCAACGCGCAAATGAAAAAAACCGTCGCCAATCTTCGCCGTCGGGGTGTTATCGGTGTTATCTAAAACTCGGAAAATTCTTTGAGAACGTTGTCTCTTCCAACTAAGTGCTTCGTGTGCGAGTGGTCCATCCATCGGAGACGCTTTTCGAATGCGTCCCTCATGTATGCCAGGAGTTGGGACTCGTCGGGCTTTCCCCACTCCATCCCAGCCTTGAATAGGAAATCGTCGCGCTCCAACTTCTGTCTGCCACACGGGACGAGGTAGGGTGTGTGCACGTATTCCGGGGCCCCACCGTAATCGGTGATGATGATGGGCTTGTTTCGCAGTGCCGCCTCGCACGCGCCCATACCGACGCCCTCTGATTTCGAAAAGTTGACGTAACAGTCACCCTCTCGGTGGATCTTCTCCATCTCCTCCTCGGAGACGAGACCATTCACGATTCGAACCCTCGGGAGGTTGATGTCCACGTCTTTGACGCACGTCGCCTTGACCAGGAGGCGACTGTTCGGTTCGTTCAGGCGCACGAAGGCTTCGAGGATGCTTCGAAAATTTTTACGATCGTCCAAGATATTTCCGATGACGTAAAAGGTGTAAATGTCCGGTTCGGGGATGTGTGCGCGGATGACCCGCACGTCCGTTCCCGGGAATTGTCTCTCGAGCACGCGCTTGCAAAACTCCGAGGGTGCCACCATCTTCGGAAACTCCTCGCAGATGATGCCGTAGTCTTCGTGCACGGTCTCGGTCTCACAGACTGTCATGCAAATGACCCTTTTCGCCCGCTGTTTGATGAACTGGCACACTTTTCGTATGTCCCCGACGGGAATGAGAAACGCGAAGACCGTGTCGCACCAGGGTGGTAAGAGATGGATGTCCTTGAGTTCGATGTACTTGGCTTCAGGAAAGAGGGAGACATATTTACTGCAGTGTTGACCGATCCCACTCAGGAGCGTGGGTCCCACGAAATACTCCACCGCCGTCATTAGTTAAAGATTAATTCTCTCTCTTAAATATATACACCATGGATGCGTTGAAGAAAGAAATTCAGGACGAACTCCAAAAGAAGACCCTCGATAAGAATCACGTGTACGACGTCCTCTCCCGCCTCGTCGACGCCGTGGAAAAGGCGGCCACCACCGGCGGTGAGGTCGGCGGTTCCCAGATCCCGGGTCCGAGAGGCCAAAAGGGTGAACCGGGTGCCCCGGGACCGCGAGGCCCGGCTGGTCCGGCTGGTCCGGCGGGAACCTGCGAGTGCAAGTGCGCCAGCAAGGCTGCCCCGGCTGAGGCTGCCCCGGCTCCTGCGCCGAAGAAGACGACTCGAAAGAAGGCGGCGACCGCGACCGTCACGGAATGAGCATCTTCTTGACCTCGTCGTAGACACATGATAAAAGTGCAAACTGATAGGCTAAAAATCCGATGAGTGTTGCATCGTAATGAAAATGAAAACCACCATCCAAGTGATGATTCATCACCGATTCAAAAACGGCAAGGGCCACCGGGTACCCGATGTGTTTTTGAAGCGGTGCTTCTTGGGTGCCCAACCCATCGACGAAATCGCATAGCGACGAGACGTAGGCCACGGAGGCGCCACCCCCGACGAGGGCTGATACCCCAGCCTCTCCACCCTGAGTGGAAGCCACGGATGCGACGAGGCCCACGCCCGCGACGGCTGTGTTGATTTTTAATCGACGTTTGAGTTTTTTATATTGACACGATTGCGGCTGTGCGACGCAGACAATCATCTATCTAGTAAACATGCTCGGTTTTTTTAATGCGTTCGTTACCGCAGTGGAAACCGCCGGCTTGGGCTTCGACGTCGACAGGAGATCGACGACGCCCAAAATGAGGAGGGACTGTTGAATCATGACGAGCATCTTGGCCGCCTTAGTCTTCGGGTAGATGTCCCCGAAACCGACGGTGGACTGGACCGTGAAGGCAAAGTAAATCGTGTCCACGAGGGAAGACGACTTGTCCAGGCCGTTGAAATGATCGCCACCCGCCTTGACGAGTCCGAAATATAAAAACGTAAAGATGAAGATCGTGGCAAAGTTCAATACGAGAACTTTGATCATTATATAATAAACCACTGAAAATTATTTAGGACGCTACTTTAGGATGACCACTCCACTCGAAGATTTACCGAAAAAGATTCAATACATCAATGTAGATTCTGAGTTTGTCAATGGCACCAACAACGTCTTCACGGTGTCGTTCGGTTTGGAGAGCAACACCCACATTCAGGACATGTCCCGTGTCATAGGCATTAAAGTGGCCGAGTTCTACATCACACAGGTGGGTGGCAACAGCAACGTCGCGGGTGCTTCAAACATCGCCAAGTTTGTGGACGTCATATGTCCGGACGTTCCACGGGCGGCACAAATCTTGGACGAGAGGTCAGGTCAGATTTTGATTCGCGTCCCACTGGAGAGGCATTTCACTGGATCAAATAATGTGATCGTGCGAGACAAACAGTGGAAACCGATGCAGAGGAAATGGAATCTCTTCAATCAGATTTCCATACAAAAACTCGATTTCCAAATAAAAGAATATCAAGACGACGGTGATTACGTGTTATTACATCCAGATGCCAAGTGGCACATGGTTTTGGAGATCACGACGATCGACGTGAAGAAGAAAACGCCGAACAGGGAGTTGCAAATATTAGATGCCCTCGAGCGTTTGATAGGGAAGATTGATATTCTAAACGCCAACGTCAAGCGTCTCCCCGAGAAACCACCGGACGCACCGAAGAAAAAGTACCCGTTCGGTGTGTTGGTAGCCCTCCTGATTTCTATGTTTGGCGGCTTCGTGTGGTTCCTCAACAAGAGTGGTCGGGTGTACACAGCCGGTGGCATCGCATAGTGAGGTTTGAGATCTCTATGTAGGCCTGTTCCTTCATGTCAGTCTTGTGTTCGTCTAGGATTCGCTGGAGCGACACTGCCCACGCCCTCGGTGCGATGACGCGTTCGTGTACCCACGTCATCACAACCGGGTCTATACCATCTTCCATGGACCACTCGACCGCAATCTTGGAGATTGCGTTTCCCCTCCTGTACAGCGCGTCAAGGCACCCCACAGATCCCGCTTTGACGGCGTAGGCGACGGCGTTCCCCGCGGGCACCCCCTCATCGAGGAGGGTCTCGAGGGTTTCCACGTGACCCTTCGAGGCGGCGAGTTCGCAGGCCCCTTTGTCCACTGGGCACCCCTCGTCGAGGAGCGCGCGGACGCGGGGGAGATCCCCCTTCCACGCGGCGGCGGCGACGTGCGACATTTTATGAGGTTGACTTATTACATTTTACATTTTTATGTATGTGATGGATCGAAATGTCTCGTTTACGTGTTTTCTGTATTCTTCTTCGTTCTCGAAATCGTCGCGGTCATCGTAATCCCAATTCACGTTCATCGACACGTGGCCACTTTCTTCAAGTTGCTTGTGCACGTAGGATCCACGCGAGAGGCGGCCGTTGTCGAGCGCTTCGTCGAACCTCCTGTTCCTCGGATGTTGTTCGTCGTGCAATTCGACGGTGAGGTTATGTTCGTTGTGCACAGGGAAGCCGTGCACAATCTTCACCTCAATCGCCTTGAGGCGCCAATGCGTCTCGTCGGTGGTGGGTGTTGGATCCTCCACTTGGATCCCCTCCGCGTCAAAGTCGAGGCGTCGGCGCACTTTGCGCGCGGGGCGTTCATCGGTGGCGCGCACGCGGTTCGCTAGAGGCGCATTCGGCGTCTCTTGCGTCGGTTGGATGTTCTGAGAGTCGGGTGTGTTCATCGTCTGCCGTAGAGGATCGGGATCCGTGGGATCGCGCGCGTCGTGTTGTGGCGGCGGATCCACGTTCCTGGGCACCCTCACTTAAAGGGGTGCCGCGCTTCCTATTGAAATGGAGTGGTATTATCATCTTCTCGTCTACCCTCAAGCCTTCTTCGGCGTTTTGCCATCTTATGTATGGAAGACGGTCGTCGCCACTAAAGATTTCCTTGTTGAGGTCCACAATACGAAGAAATCTATTATAGAACAAATGGACGACACCGAATCAGTGTGCAGTAACTCATCCGGATACGATTCGGAGACGGAGGTGCAAGCCGAAGTCGAATCCGAACAGTAGGCGACGCGCGCCGAGAGATCCGCGCGCGATGTTGGGACAACTCTTCGTTCGAGTCATGGACACCCTCGTCACGTTGATGCACCCCGATGACGTCCCAGACGAGGTCATCGCCGCCGTTTACGAAGGCGTCATGAACAGACTTAAGAATAACTAGCGATAGACTTGTAAGATCCAACCGCACGCGCACGCAACACCATGTTTTCTCTCTTAAGTGATATTTTCGCGCCCAAAATTCAAAATCGAGCCCCTCCCCCTCCATATGAGGGTTCATTACTCATCGAGGCTAAAAACGAGGCGGGGGAGAGTATCTTCCTCGAGACGCTTCCGCCACTTCACTCCTACACGCGCGACGAGCACGGTCGCGTGGTTTTCAAGTACGATGAGAGAACCTTTCACCGATGAAAGCAACACCCTGTGCGAACGTTTGGAGCGCACTCTCTCGATCAAGGTCCCTGCGGAGAAGGGGGGTAGCATGCACTACGGTTCGGATCCAACGTCTTCCCGTCGCATGTTTCTCTCGGAGGTGGATCGCGTCAACAAAAGCATCGAAGAGACGGCGATGAAACTGAATCACATACGCAAGGGTGCCGTCTCCTTCGCGGTCTACGAAACACTAGGTGACGACGCGGAAAAGAGCGGGCGTTCGAGGGACGAGGTCCGGTGGGACACGGTCGACAAGGCTTGTTCTTATTACGAAGAGTTTAAACGTGATGAGAACAAGAAGAAAGAGATCGAGAGGAGGAGGATCGCGCTCGAGTTCGAACTCGACGAATTACAGCGGGTGAGGGAGCACCTTCTCAGCGTTTGCATGGGAAGGTAGAGCGGCACCACCACAAGTTTAAGTTGCCCACGGGCGAAAATTCAAACAACAAGTGTATCAGCGCACCCGCGGCGATGAGCGTCCACTTTGTATCGAGGGCGCCTCCTAGTTTTTTAACTGTTGTGAATATGACCAAATTCAAAATGCCAATGACCAACGCTTCAAAAATAACGGTGGAGAGGGGGCGCATCTTTTATACATCTGTCTGAGATTAAAAAAATCTCTTAAGAGAGATCCAGCGTCATATCCGAACGCGCACCGATGGCGACCGATCTCGACAAGTGGAAGACGAAGCCCACGAACGACGTCCTTCAAGACGCGCAATGCATCGTGGACAAGTACAAGGACCAGATGCAGGAGGCAGACTACATCGCTCTCTGCAACGCGAATCGCGTGCGCTACGCGCGCCAGAGGAGGAGGGAGAGCCCGGGATCCGTGAATTCAAACGATTCACAGGGTCACGGGTTCGTGCAGCCGACGGTGGCGGATTTCGAGTATCGCATCTTTTACTTGAGGGAAAAGATGGAGAGGGCATCCCACACGCTTCGCCATCTTCCACGCACCGTTAAGGTGGTGACGCCGTTGTTCAAGAAGCGCGCGATCCGCGCCTTCGCGGATGAGATGGAGTTGGACGAGACGGTGACCACGTACGAACAGTTGAAAGCCATGTTCCCAGAGATTAAGTATGAAAAGGACTTTTATATGACAGCCATGCGAATAATGAACAAGAGACTACATCTGATTCGTCAGGATTTGAAAAATGAAATCGGTGCCCAGAAAGCGGCGATTAAACACTTAGAAACGCGACTGCACACCGATTTCAGGGATGGAACCTCTTTCCTTACTTAAAACTAGCACGCAATGTAATACCAAGTCAAGATGATAGCGTGGGACACCGAAACGACTGGCATCCCTCCTAAATTTAAACCAACCTCCTCAAACGTCGCGGATTTCGCAAAGAGTCGCATCGTCTCCCTCGCCGCGGTGCGATACAGTGGGCGTGGCCGAGAAATAGGAACGTTTTATAGATTGATCCGCCCAGATGGTTACGATCACATGCCCCCGGGTGCTGAGAACGTGCACAAGATATCTTACCGCCAGGCGTGCGAGGAGGGGGTGCCCTTCGAGCAGGCTTTTGGTGAATTTAAAGAATTCTGTGGCAACGATCCTCTCATGGTGGCTTATAATTCCCAATTCGACGAGAAGATGATGCTCTCGGAGATTTTGAGATACGGACTCGACCACTCGTGGTGGCTCACCCACACCTTCACGTGCTGTTTCGAATTGTACAAACAAATCAACTGCGTGAAGCGGGGCAAACTCGAGGTGGTCTACCCCGCGGTTTTCGGTCAGGCGTTCGATGCACACAACAGTCTGGCCGACGCCCGGGCGTGTGGGGAGTTGTATTTCTACCTCCTCTCCCAAAAGACCAGGGTCCTCAACACCCTCCCTCGGGTGCCCACGGTGATCATCAATGCGTCGGAATGCGCGACGGCGATCGGTCGGGGCATCGACGAACCGCAGGAGGTGGTGAAGAATCTCTGGGCAAAATATTCGCCGGAGACGTTCGCCACGCAGACGTTTGAACAGAAAGCCCGCGAATTGATTCGGGGACAGACGGAGATTCGGAAATTATATTTCGACGACGTTCGACAATTTAAGACGAATTCCTCCAACGTACTCCAAGAGAGGATTAAGTTTGTCTCGGAGACGATCGAAAACAGACCCCTCGAGGAACAGGAAAAGAAGACTCTGAAGCGTTACATGACTGGTGAGTTACAAAAGAAATTCGCGCGCTCCGCGTCTTCGTGGGCGCTCGAGACGCGTTTCCTCCCCCTCTGTGACATCCTGGGCACGCAGTATCGCGTGTGTGGGAAACCAGGTGAGATTCGAGACGGGGTGCTCTTCGTCGTCAAGAACCGCACGAGTCGATTCATGGGTGTTCGAGATTACGAGGACGTGCAGTGTCGCGTGTATTTAGAGATGTGCCCCCCGGAGACGACCACGTGTTGTTTGGTCGAAAGATTTCAAGGTCAAGCGCGATTTCACAGCATTGAGAGAGACTTAGAAGCATGGGAGGATATTAAAGTAAGGCTTCACAATTTCTGCGAATATTTCCACAGCGTTGTATCAGTATGATAATGTATGCGTCACCCTTCGTCTCACGAAAACTTTCATCTCCGCCCTCAAAGGGATATTTCTCCGCTCGAATAGGGAGATGGTGGAATACTGTGGGTCTTCGTATTTCGACGGGTTTAAATTCGTCTATCCCACGTGCACCACCGATCAGAAACCGACGAGCGTGACCCCGGCGGCGTGTGACACCCACCAGTATTTAGTCTACCACACCCACATCGTCCCCCACGTCCTCGAGGGTGACATATTTACTCTCCCCTCGAGGGATGACATTGAATTGTTTCTCACCTATCACCCCTACCTCCAACAAAATTTAATTCTTGAAAAACATGGCTACTACTTGATTGATTTTATGGCGAATGGATTTAGTAAACCATCGGTCGACGACATCATGCAAACTTTTGAAGAATTAAAACGGGTGGGTGGTCTCACACAGAGAGAGGTGCGAGTCGGGCACTCTGTTTATTTTTTATCGGACATCACGGAGTGGAAATATGCAGTGGGTGAGATGAACAAGGTTCTTAGTAAAAAACATGGCATGAATATGAGATACCATGCGTGGGATGAGATGGGAACGGTGACTCTCTACGATCACGATTTTTTGACTTAAGAGAATTTTGGCGGGAAACGTCGCCAGATCCAAGCATGTCCACCGTGACGCTCGACGCCCTCTCGCTCATCTCCAAGCAACTCGCCGAACTCACGGAGAAGGTTGACGCCCTCTCCGAGAAGATGGCCAAGCCTCCCCCGTCGGCGCGCAAGCGCAAGGAGCGCACGGACTCGGTCGAGACCGAGATCCGAATTTGCTCCGGCAAGACAGCCAAGGGCGAACCGTGCAACCACCGCGCGGTGGACGGCAAGGAACACTGCAAGATGCACGATCCGGAGCGAAAGAAGCGAAGCCCGAAATCTTCCACGGCGACGTCGACGAAGAGTCTCGTGAAGATTGAGCCTGTGCACACACACGAGCCCACGGAGAAGCCGAAGGCCGAGGAGACGTGCGAACTGTGCGAGACCCACGGGGATCCACTCAACGGTCAAATCGAGGAAGACGTCTGGTCCGCGGACTACGAGATCGAACCGGAACTTAACGAACGTTTGCGCGCACTGTTAGAAGAACAAGACTTGTAAATTAAAAGGCTGTCGCTTTTCTAAAGAACTCATCGTATGCCTCACGCGTCGCTTTCGTGAAGAACGAAGGCTCCCCCCACGCCTCTCTCAGTTCAGCCGCGGATCGCACGGGATCCAGCGTTTCTAGGTACACGTAGAGGACGTCTTTACGCACGTAAAAGGAGGCGAACCCTATGCGCACGGTGCGGTGCGCGCCCCTCTCGAGGGCGTCGACGTTCGTTGTCGTTCGTTGAAGCGCTCCTAAGAAACCAGTCGGCATGCACGCGCGCGTTCTTGTCTGACGCGTTCCGTCTCTTAAGGGGGAATTTCAAAATTCAAACAGTCGTATCTTCCGATGCGGCCCGTCGGAGGAAATCGTGGCTTCTTTTATTTCTCACGTGCTTAAACAGTCTCGTGAGTTGAGAAGATACTTTTTTATTGACAAACTCCTCCTCGGCCGCATATTGCATGATGGATAGTCCATTACACACGTCCGGGATGTTTGTTTTTTTATCCGGGAAGGCTTCCTTGAACGCGACGATCGACTGTCGTGGTATGTCGGGAGAGTCATCGAGGAGGCGATCGAATTCCGTGCGCATCTTTTGCACGTAATCCAACACCGGTTCCCTGTACTTGTCTTCAAGGGACAACTGCATGTCGATGCTTCTATAAAATTTAGAGTAGGCGTTGCACATGTGAGAGTGTTTGCTCATCAATTCGTGGGATTGATTAAATTTCGCGATACTCGTGAGCACACCACCGAGAACGTTGAGGAAAGCGAAAAAATATTGGACATACATGAGTTTCAAGCGGTTATCTTGGGTCG
>Ga0255781_10000982_pt1 | contig 23413 bp, 37 predicted proteins | sample 101ome_21_FD_179979 | JGI IMG/M metagenome (GOLD analysis project Ga0255781, IMG submission 179979) | Coastal salt marsh microbial communities from the Groves Creek Marsh, Skidaway Island, Georgia - 101413BT metaG (version 2) | ecosystem: Environmental > Aquatic > Marine > Intertidal zone >... | reverse complement strand
ACGACCCCCCACCGTTGCTCTCTCGGAAGAAGATTGCCGTGTCCGAAGCCGCCGATCCCGTGTAGCCGTAGAGGGCTGCGAGCGTGTTGTCGGGCGACCCTGGCGACCCGCTGACGGACACCCGCCAGATGAACGACTGGCTGGACGAGGTGGCGAGGTTGTCGGTGCTCACGTTGACGACGAGCGGGACCGTATCCACGTCCTCGCCCACGTCGAAGATCAGGTAGGACTGCTTCGTGGTGACGTTGCCGGTGTGCTGGAGCACGCCGTTGACGAACGCCAGCGCATCCGGGCCGCTCGTCCCGTTGTAGGACAGCGTGACGCTGATCCCGTTGACCGTGTGTGGACCCTCACCGCCCGTACCGGAAGTACCTCCGGTCGTCAGGAAGTTATACGAAACACCAGTGAAATCAAAGAGTTCTACCAGCGCACCCGTCCCGCTTCCCCCGCCCGATCCTCCCCGGGCGTAGGAGTGCAGCGCGACGGCGAGCACGTTTCCGCCGGAGTCCTTTGCCTGGAGGGCAAGCGATCCCGCGTCGCCGTCGGCGCTCGTCGGCGTGTAGGGTCCGAGGCTGGATCCCGACCATGAGCAGGAGCCCGTCGTGTTCAGCGTGACGGCGGTGTAGGAAGAGATCAGACTGTTCGGGTCGGTGAACGACGAGAACGTCTTGTTCGCCAGCGCGACACCCGACGCGGTGCTCTCCGAGGTCGGAGATGGTGCAACGACGCCCGAGAACGTCGCAGCCCCCTGCGCCCGATACCAGTCCCACGGTGACGAGTAGGTAGCCATCAGGTCTTCTCGAACAGAAGCGAGATGTACACACCGGTCGCATCGAGGCCCGCGTCGTTGCTCGCCAGGGAGACGGTCCAGCGGTCGTCCGTCGAGAACGCGAGATCGGCACTGGTTCCCGTGAGCGTCAGAGCGGTCACGGTGTCAGCGGTCAGGGTGTTCATGCTGAAGTTCGCCGCATTGAGCATCGTGTTGCCCGTCGCGTTGTTCGTCAGCGTGAGCGTGTACGTCCCCTGGGTGTTGGTGGTCACGTTGTAGGCCCGCACCTGCGTCAGCGTGCAGCCGAACGCAGCCCACCCGCGCACCTCAACGGTGTCGTTGGGTGCGATCGGGAGGTTGAGCAACTGCCGGTCGAACTCCGAGGCGGACTGCGCCTCGATGCTGTTGTTCGCTACGGTCAGGACTAAGCGGGCCATCGACTACCTACGGTCAGAGGACGTACTCTCAGAACTCAGGGATCAGGGCACGTCGTAGAGGAACTGCGGCTGCCACTGGATCTGCGTCGTCGTCGCCACACCGTCTGCCGCGACGAGGATGCCGACCTTCCAGACCCGAGCGCCGCTGGCCGTCGGAGCCGTCAGCGTCACCTCACCGGCAGCCGCGCCGCCCGCCGCGTAGACGATGCTTCCGATGGTGGACGCAGCCGGAGCCGAACCGAACACCACGTTCACGATGCCGCCGATGCCGACGATGACCGACTGGCTGGCTCCAGCGGAGGCGACCAGCGCGGTGCCCAGCACGTTGTCGCCGTTGTTGGCGTCGAACGTCGTGACCGTGCCCGAGGTGGCGTTGATCCGCAGCAGGTGGTGCTGGGTGTACGTACCCGCCGACACGTTGCCGTAGGACTGTGCGACCGGCGAGGAGCCGTCCGTGTTCTGGAGCGCCAGCGCCACGCCCGTCAGGGCGAGTCCGTTGTTGGAGGTGGACAGGGTGACGTTCTTCGTTCCACCGGAGATCCCGACGGAGAACGCCGTAGCCTGCGAGTCCTGAACCTCACCGATGATGCCGCCAGTACCAGCGTCGAGGTTGACCGAGGTCGCACCCGTCGTGTTTCCGACCGTGATGGTCCGAGCAGCCGCTCCGGTTCCGACGTTGATCGCCTGCGCCACCGCGTCGTTACCGACGTTGATGGCACCGCCGCTGCTGTTGAGGGAGAGGGCTCCCGAGCAGTCGAGGTCCACCGTCGTCATGCCGGTGGTCGCGAGCGCTCCAGCACCGTCGAAGTCCCAGGTCGCGACGCCATCACCGAAGGTCGAGGCCCCAGTTCCGGTCACGCCGAGGTCGCCTGCCGAGGAGATCGTCAGGGTTCCGCTCGTCACGGTGGAGACGGTCAGAGCTGCGCCCGTCGTGGTGATGTTGCTGAGGCCAGTCGAGTCGATGGACAGCGTGGTCGCGTCGAGGGTCGTGGCCCCACCCGTCACGTTGAGCGTCACGTTGGCCGAGCCCAGCGCCACCGTCCGGGTTCCGCCCGTCGCGATGTTGACGTTCTGGTTGACGGCATCGTTGGCGATGTTGATGACGCCTGCGCTGCTGTTGATGGACAGCGCGCCGCTTCCGTCAATGTCGATGGTTCCGGTGCCCGTCGAGGACAGGTTGCCGGAGCCGTCGTAGGCGAGGGTGCCCGTGCCGTCCCCGATCTCCTGCGCGCTCACACCCGTCAGGGTGTACCCGGTGAAGTTGATGGTGTCGCCAGACGCGGTGGAAGCGGGGACGCCGCTCTGAAGCCCAAGAAGCTGAGTGAAAGTTGCCATGAGAAGACTCCTACGGGATCGCGTAGAGGTATGAGATGGAGAGGAGCACCGTGGGGGTCGTGGTGACTCCGTTGCCCCCAGTCAGCCGACCGAGGAGGACGACGGACTCCCCAGATCCCGTCGGAAGTGTGAGGGTCGCCTGACCCGCAGTGGCAGGGTCGAGGTAGACCCGAGCGCCGTTGCTGCCCGCTCCGGGAGCCGCACCGAACTTCACTGCGACATTCCCGGCGGTGTAAACGGTGACCGACGCTCCAGATGCCACGCCAGTCTTGACCACTCCGATGGCGTCCGCCGTGGGGATCGTCGTGGCCTGACCATTGAGGATCTCCCCAGCGGTACCGGTCGTGTCAAAGCGAACGGGCGCTCCGGTAGAGAGCGCCTCGCCTGCGGTTCCGACGTAGGTGAGGGCAGTACCCTCAGTCGATCCACCGGGGATCGTGATGGTCGCAGTCCCACCACCTGCGTCTGTCGCAGTGACACCCGCACCGACGAAGTTGAGCGTGCTCGCGGTGTTGACCGCGACACCTTCGTCCTGCACATCGACGGTGTTCGATCCACCGCCGCCACCACTCCCGCCGAGGGAGTAGGACGAAGCGGGCAAGGTGACAGGCGTTCTCATGGGGTCAGAGCTTCTCCATCACAGTCCGCGTGTACGGGACCAACGGCAACGAGAGTATCTCATCGCGGCTTCCCCAGATCGCCAGATCGTGCTCTCCGTCAAGAAGGAGTGCCATCCCATCCAGGGACTTCCCGAGGAAGACCTGCACGAAGCCATGTGGCGTCCGGACCCGCTCCAGCGGACGGAGCGGCCCCATCAGCAGACCGGCTTCCTCGAACGCTTCACGTCGCGCGGCTTCTTCCAGGGACTCATGGGACTCAGCCCCACCGCCCGGCAGGCACCACATTCCGGGTGCCCACGGATCGGTGGGGCCGCGCCGAAGAACGAGCACCTTGCCCCGTGGACACAGAGCGACCACGGCGGCCGACCTCTTCATCAGATGAAGAGGAACTCAGCCCCGAAGTCCCGGCTCGGGTTCTTCCGAGCGCGGCTGCGGCTGCGGCTGCTGGACTTCCGGCGGCTCGAAGACTTGCTCTTGCTCTTGCGCTTGGGCGAGGACTCACCCTTCACGATGCGCCACGCCTCAGCAAGCGACACACCCTTCTCATGCATGGTCCGCATGGCCTTCTCAGAAGCGCTCTCGAACTCCTTCTTGGTGTCCTCCCGGTCCCGGGAGTACTCGCTCTTGACCGACTTGGCCGCGCGACTTGACTTCCGGCCCGAAGAACTCGAAGGCTTGAAGCCCGACAGGTCCGACGCCACGCTCGCGACGCCCTGGCGGAACTGATGAGCGTCCGTGTTCTTTCCAGCGGGACCCGTGAGCAGATCGACATCCGACTTGCTGCCATGCTGACGGATCAGAGCATGGATGGCCTGACGGATCTCCTTCTGGCTTCCACTCATCCGACGACCCGCGACGAGCTTGGCTGCGAGGCGCTGTCCCCGAGCGAACATCTTCGAGTTGCGGGTCTTGACGTTCTGCGCCCGGGACTTGGGCTGTCCCCGGTTGAGCCGGCGCTTCATCGCGTATGCCATGTCGATCTCCTGAAAGGGGTGCGGTCGCCCGCTGATGGGCAGGGTAGCGCACGAGGCTGTCGAACACCATCGAGCCCGGATGGTCCGAGTGCTATCGGCGGAAGAACTTCCAGTACCCAACGGCAACGCCTGCGGTCAGGACGGATCCGATTCCGATGATCCAGCCCCACGGAAGCGGCTTCCCCTGCGGGAAGCGGCGCATGACCGAGACGATCTCCGACTGCGACGGCTGCCATCGTGGGTAACTGCCCGCGAGGTGCGACATGAAAGCAGCCTCGGGTGCGCCGGGGCGACACCCCGAGGCCCGACGCGGGCAGATGCCAATGTGGATGTGCCCCTTGTCCTGATACCAGATGACCTGATCCAGTTCGGGGTACCGGTCCTTCCGAACCCAGAGCCACGTCGCCAGTTCTCGGTTCGTCATGCGGTGCGGAACGATGTCCACCGCCAGACCCGTCATGTGCTGAGACTGTGCTGCGCCACCGATCGCACGGTTGTGCTCCGGCGTCCGGTACGCGGACGTGATGACGTACTCGAACGGAAGCGTTCCCAGGAACCGCCGCAGGAGGCGCAGGTTCGCCTGCTGCTCCAGACTGGACGGTGAGCCCTTGGGCGTCAGTTCACTCAGGCTTGGCTGCGGCACCACTTCCCCCGGGAGGGCGCAGGTACTTGGCCGACTCACCCGCGATGAAGGCGATGGTCACCCACATCCACGCCTCGTCTCCGATCTTGTCGTAGAAGACCAGACCAGACGCCACTCCCCACGCGAGGAGCCGCCGATAGCTGATCTTCTTGACCGGATCGAAGAGCATGTCGGTCATCTTGGTGATCATCAGATTCGACCTTCTACTTTGAGCAGACCGGCGGGGATGCCCGCAGCAAACGCCAACATCGTGCCACCGACCAAGACGTTCTGGGCTCCGGGAGAGACACGACGACCGCTCAGAGCCTCGAAGAGCGCCAGAGACCCGACACTCATCGCCAGCCCGACACCTGCACCCAGGAGCCCCTGAGTGGTCAGCGCCGCCGCGAGCAGCCCCTGGTTGACGTATTCCTTCGGAATCTCGTCTTCCTCGGCGCGCTTCTTCCGTGCCCTGCCGAAGTTCCGCATCACCGACCCCGAAGGAAGAGAGTTAGACCCACTACTACTGCGCCAACACCAATGGCCTTCCACGGAATGCTTGAGGCTCTTTCCTGGGTCACGGTGCTGATGGTCTGGGGCTGACTGCGGACCTCTTCCAGACGTCTTTCGACTGCCTTCAAGTAGGAACAAGCAATCCGAGGATTCATCACACGGCGTCCCCAAGAGTCCCAGACCCGACGCTCTTCAAGCGTCATGTCTGGTGGGACCATCGGCGTTAGTGGGCTTGGTTTCATCCCTGGTGGATACGCGCTCTTCATCCTACGCTGCAATCGCGCAAGGATGGCGTCGTCGGCCTGATCCTGGGCACACTCAACAGCCAGCCGAGCCCGCTCTTGTTCAAGGCGACCTTGACGCTCGGCCCTGCGAACGAACATCTCAGAAGACATGACCGACGTTCCGTACATCAGGACTCCTTCTTCGCGGCACGGATGAGACGCAGGGCTATCGAGACCACGGCACTGATCCCCAGACCGATGCCCACTCGGCGTCCGTAGGAGAAGTCAGGCTTGAATGCCTTGATGATGAGTGGATTAACCCCGAATGTGACGAGCGCACTCGCGCCCAAGATGGCTCCGACACCAATGGCGGCCGCCTGAGGAGAGACCTTGGGCTGGCTGACGTTCTGGAAGTTCGACGCCTTGTTCATGGCGGCAGCCTGAGGAGACTGGAACCAATCAGCGACACTACTTCCGTAGTTCAGCGCGGGGTACATGGGGACGAGTTCAGCGTCTCCCTTCTGTCCAAAGTACCGCATCACCGCATCCGGCGACTGGCGTAGATGAGGCCGAATCCGACCGCAGCGTACAGAACCCACGGCGGGAGACGGTCCAACTTTGCCTTGACGGTTCCGACCAGACCGGGCTGAGCCACCTTCGCGCTGGCGAGCACCACGTCACCACCGGGAGCGAGGGTCTGCTCTTCGAGCGTGGGCACGTTCGTCCCGGTCGCCAGGGTCGGCATCTGGGCAGCGTGCCCGACCCGACTGATCTGCGGGTACGCGATGAGCTTGGTTGGGCGTCCGTACATCACTCGCTCCTCGGCACGTCCTGTGCCTTGATTACTTCGACCATCAGGTTGGAGATGGCACTACACTCTGGCCGGTTGGCACTTGACTGCCCGAACTGGAGGCAAGTGGCCCACTGACACTCGATCGAGGTGGGGTCTCCGCCCAGGGTCTTCCGACACTGGACCGGGACCTCTGCCAGTTCGGCCTTGATCTCCGAGTCGATGATGACCGGCTTCTGCGCCGCGTCGAGAATGGCGACCTGACCTTCTGCGATCTCCTCGATCGCGGCGGCCTGCGCCTCCAGAGCCTTCGTGGTCTGGTCAGGCTTCAGACCCCAGCCCGCACCGAAGCCAACGCCCAGACTGGCGAGCACGGCAATCACGGTGAGGGTCACGGGATCCATCAGGTCTTCCTTGTTCATGCGACCGGCTGCATCTGGGGGAGATACCGCTCGCTCATCTGGCTGTACGAGCGTACCAGCCCGTAGCCGTTGTACGCCGCGAGGGCTCCAGCACCGAGTGCCATCACGAGCCCCTCCAACTTGAAGTCGGGCCGCTCACGAAACGCCTTGAGCGATGCGAACACACCGAGAGTTCCGGCCACCAGACCGACCGCACGCATCGGCTGATGCAGCGTGTTCTCCGTCTCCAGGGTCGAGCACATGACCGTCTGGTAGTCCGGGTCCTGGCCCGACAGTGCGATGACCTCGCCCGCAGTCGGTGCCTTCATGGCGAACAGCGCGGGGCTCGTGGGAGCCACCTGACTCTCGTACTTCCGCCCGTACCAGTAGGCGAGCAGCGCACCGGCACCTGCCAGTCCGACGCTCTTTCCATACGACCCCAGGTACGGCACCTTGGGGATGAAGTTCGATGCAAGGAATCCCACACCAGCGCCAACGCCAGTACGGAGAAGGGGGTTCGCCTTCCAGTTCATGTCAGCCTTCCTTCCGACGCTGCCAGTCGTAGCTCACGTCGTCCGCGACGATGGGACCGCCACCGGCCCACGTCGCGCAGGTCCGCAGGGACGCACACTTGAAGTCGTGCATCCAGCAGTACCCGAGCTTCCCGGCGAATGTGACGGGTCCGGGCATACACCGCTCCATCCGAGGAGAGATGTCGAAGGCCACACAGTTCCCGCACCGTGCGGACTTGGCCTCCTTGATGTTCTCTGGCGTCGGGTTCTTGTTCCAGCGGGAAGCGAGCTTCCGCCAGTACGCGCGGCTCGGCTCCTGTGGGTTCAGCGGACCGTAGTCGTACTTGTCGATCGCCAGTTGCCGGTTCCGCGTGTTCAGTGCGAGGTCCTGGGTGGCCCGAGGGCATCCCAGTGCGGCACGAAGGCCCTTTCGTACAACACCGAACATCACAGGCTCTTCCCGTACAGTCCACCAGCAACTGTCCCCAAGACGGCCCCAACAGCGGCTGCGCCCGCCATGCGAGTGGTCCCGCTGCTAAGGCCATCATCGGGCACGGGCACGAAATATGCGGACATCGTGCCGAAGATGAAACCGGCCACACCCCCGAAGAGCGCGTAGTGGCCGGGACGCACGGGGTCCGTGTCCACGTACCGGTCGATCTGCTTACCGAAGTTACGCATCAGAGGCTCCTGTTCAGGGCTTCCCAGCACGCGCGCTGAGTCGATGGACCTCGGGACCGGACACGCACGATGACCGCGCGATGCGGTCCGATGGACTCGTGAGTGACGGAGGTATGAGGCACGGCGGGCTTCCAGTTCCAGAGGGAATGCCCCTCCGGCGGGCAGAAGGCTACCAGCCCGAGTCCATTCCCGCGAGACACATCCCGGAAGAACGAGTGCCATGTGGGCCACATCGTGTGCCATGTCGGGTTGTAGTAGACGACGCGCTGTCCGGTCTCGGTGTGCTCCATCTGGAGTCCACGACTCCGGATGGCGTGTTCGTCCTGCTTGATCTGCTCGAACATCCCGTGCGCCAGACCCGGCTCGAACCAGTGGCCTTCACACGTCGGCCATGTCGGGATCTGGTACCCGTGCAGCTTGCCCACCAGACCCGCGACGCCCTTGTCGAGCGTGTTGTAGTCCACCGTCAGCGATGGCTCTGCGACCAGTTGACGCGGCGTGTGGTAGTACCAGGGCCGACCATCCCGGACGGGACGCCACCAGTCACACCACGCGAACTGCTCTGGGAAGATGGTTCGAGGGTCCATCAGATCACAATGGTGAACGGGTAGTTCTGGAGCACCTTCGCCAGAAGGCCCATGCGCTTCTTGAGGTACTTCGCATACTGGCGTCGGTACTCGATGTAGGCCGGGCTCTGGATCATCTGCTCGGCTGCCTGGATAAACAGATCGGGATCGCCCAGACCTTCTTCCGCGAAGACGCTGTGGACGAAGCGCTTCTGACCTGCCGTGAGACGGTACGGGGGCTCGCTCTGATAGGCCCACTTGCGGTACAGGATCCACTTGGCGAACACGTCGGCTTCCGCCTGATCGTGATCCATCACCGAGTTCCGACCCGTCTCCGTGTCGATGCCCAGCCCCGTGATGTCCGAGATGGGCGGAGCGTAGTACTTCCCCCGGCGGAACTGCATCCACCGGCTCTTGTAACTGTCCAGTAGGTCAGCCTCGATCTGGTGCCGCTGCTCCCGGGCAGTGAACACGGCGTACTCGGAGTCCGTCAGTTCGCTCAGCTTTCGCAGGTCGGGACTGATGAAGAACGCGAGTTCGGGTGGACCCCGAAACTTCCCGCCTGGGCCGCCTCGATCGACCGGAAGAAAGTACGTCTCATCGTAGATGCGGTGCATCATCGTGAAGGGCGTGTAGAGCGACTCCCGCCACGTCGCGAACCGCTCGGGCCGCTCGGACACCGGCTCCCACGGCATGTGCCGAACGATGATGTTGCACGAGTCCGGGTGCTCGAACAGCATGGACCTCGCCAGACTCTGTGGACGACTCCCTGCGCCCCGTTCGGGGGGAGCGAGTCGAATCCGGACGGGCAGAGGCCAGCGGCGGAACACCCTCTCGAACACCTCGGGTGCTACGCGGCTGAACAGGTACCACTGGGACTGGTTGTACTCACCCCGGAGCTTCCGATCGGTCACCCTATAAGAAGCGAGTGGGTTCCTCCGACTCATGCCAGCTTCTCCATCGCGTCCTCGTACTTGGGCTCCAAGTACATGATGTCCTTCTCGCGGCCCTGCGCTTCGAGCGCTTCGAGCACTTCGGGCATCTGACGGATGATCTCTGCCTGCATCTCGTAGGGGAACTGGCGGACCTGCTTCCGGTCAGCCGAGGCGACCCAGGCTGTCTTCCCACCGACGAGCAGACTGTTGACCCGCGCATCGCCCCAGTTGCGCTGCGACGCGCCCGGACGGTGACCTCCTGTCTGCCACGCCTTCAGACCCTTGTCGTAGGACTTCTCCAGCAGGGCTGCGATCTGACGCACGTTCCCCTTCACCCCGTAGTACCGCAGGGCTGCACGCGCAGTCGCCTGGAAGTCGGGCTTCGATCCCTTGTACTTGATCTCGATTCCGCGCCGCTCGGCGACTTGGCTGTACGCGGACTGCTTGACCAGACCCTTCTTCCGGGCCAGTCGGTCAGACGCGAGTTCCTTGTACCTCTTGTCTCCGCTGCCCTTCCGATCCCGCTGTTCGGTCAACTCGGCGATGCGCTGACGCCGCTCCGCCTTGGTCAGACCTGCGAGATACTTCTCGGGGATCGCGCGGCCTTTCAGATCGACAGCGCCGGGGTTCGAGAGAACGGGTGTACGGAACATCACGTTCTTCCCGTCGTACTTTCCTGCCTTGAACCCGTACCGGGTGAGTGCTCGGTAGGCTCCGGCACGACGTTCATCGGAAGACCCAACGACTACCGTCGCTTCTGGCCGGTCTTTCTGGAACTCATCGATCTGGTTCTTGGCCCACATCAGGGCTTTCAATCCGACACGCCCGGTTGCCCGGCCTTCGTACTGACCCGGCCACTCTGCACGCTGCCTTACGGCCTTCTTGGCTTTCCGTGTCGCACCGACAAGCAGCGCCACATTCCAGTGGTCAGGCGCGTCGTCGCTATCTGACCTGAAGAAGGTCAGCACGACACGCTGCCCATCGATCTTCGTCGCCACCGAGTCATACGTCTCGTCTCCTGACTCCCGAACCCGGACGGGGTTGACTTCGACCGAGCCAGGGTTCTCACGCAGGTAGCGGGTCTTGTGGGACGGACAGCAGAAGCGGACCTCATCGCCCTCAGGGCTGAGCACGATGGCAGCCTTCGGGTTCGACCTCGGGACGTACTTGCCAGAGATGGGACAGTGCCCGGGGTTCGAGCGCACCGACGGAACGACCACAACCCGCAGGTCTTCACCGTTCAGGTGTCCGAGGTCGATGTACGCCTCGACATTCGAGCGTGAGCGGTCCTTCTGGACTCGCGCATCGGCCAGATGGTCGAGCCGCAGCGACACGAACTCGACCATCGCCTCGAACGCGCCGTTCAGATCGTTGAACTCGGCGTCTGCGAGGTACTCGTCGGGAAGCGACTCGTAGGTCTTCTTGCGGCCCCGGGATCGCTCCAGCTTGACGGCGTACCACTTCACAACGCCACCCCGCCCAGAACGCGGGCCTTGCCACCACCGTTGGGCGGGTGGTCCGTGTAGTTGTCCCCGCCCAGATGGATGATGACGGACCGTCCCTTCAGTTCATCGTAGGGGAAACGAGGTGCGTAGACAGCCTGGATGCACGATCCTCCTGACTCGAAGGTCAGGACCGGGAGATCGCCCAGATGCCCATTGCGGTACGGACCCAGGTGGGTACCCGTCTTCGCCGGATCGTAGTGAGCACCGGCTGCACCGCCATACACGATCTCCCCGTTCGGCTTCTGTGTCGGACCGACGTTGGGGTTCTCGTGAACGTGGAAGCCGTGCTCCCCAGCCCTCAGACGACTGGAGGGGATCGTGACGATGAACGCCGTACCTGTCTTGTAGGGGTAGGCATCGACATGCCCGACCATCTCCAGGGTCCCCAGATCGTAGACGCTGATGTTCATCCTTCCACCACGGGCCTCAGGCCCTCCTGCTGGTAGCCCACACGCCGGAGCATCACGCTCAGCGGTACCGACTGCACCTTGTCCAGTCCGCCGACTGCGACGTATGCCTGGATCATGCGCTCGGCTCCATTCACGAGAGCGGTGTTCTTCCCTCCGGACCGACGGGACCGCGACCACTGCTTTCCGCGCGACTCCAAGACCGAAGCCGGGACTCCGTACTTGGCCTCGAAGAAGTCGTCATCCAGGGGCTCCAGGGCTTCGCGCCTCAGGCGCTGCCAGAACGACTGGGCGTAGGGGCTCTGCGCGTCCGACGGGCGAAGCGCCTGACATCCCCGGACGTAGCGCTCCAGGCCCCGAGCGGTCAGGTCGTACACGAGCGGACCGTATCCCTTCCGTGCGACGGCGTAGTCCACCGCACAGAAGTAGTCCTTGTACTTGGGATTCGCGCTGACGGTCACGACGCCCAGGATCGACGGCATGAGGCTCTCGCCTACGGCTGCGAGCTGATCTGCCAGTCGATGATCGTACACGACGCAGTAGAACAGTCCGATCCGCTCGTCGATGACGTAGTTCACCGCTGTCCGCCCATAGAGCGGCTTCTCAAGCGGGTTGAACCTGCGACGACGCGCCATGCAGACCTCCGACCGCATCGTAGGAGATGACCTCGCACAACGCCAGTTCAGCGGCGCGTACCGTGTGCCATCAGGTGCCCGTTCAGGATCAACCAGTTCCGAAGCCTGCGAGGGGTCGGGCTGTACGCCCACATCGCCAGGGCGAGATGTCGGCGGGACGGCACCTCTCCCTTCCGACGGGGCAGCCACATCTTCTCTCCGCCCTTCCGAGCCGCCTGGACGAAGCGGTTCACGAACAGCCGGCGGACCTCTGTCCAGTGCTTCCCGCTGTGGGGATCGAACCCGAGCATGGCGGGCTCACCGGACACGACTCTATAGGCAGACAAGAACCCACGACCGCTCCGGGCGACTTGGCTGACCCCCCGCTGCGCCGCGAAGGGCTCGCACGCCTCTGCGACGTAGAGGGGAAGCCAAGGCGGATCGGACTCGAACATCATGGGCATCTCGGGAGTCGAGCATACCAGACGCTAATCAGTCTTGACAGATTGACAAGGAAGTAGTAGCCAGGACTCCACACACCCCCGGACCACACACCCGGACTGATCTCACAAGAGGGCACCGTGCTGAATGAGCGAGATGTTGTTGCTGCTATCCCTCCACAAGGCTTCATCCACGACTACGTGGTCCACGCCATCAAGCAGACCACGAGTCCGTTGGCGTATCACTTGGGCACGGGGCTGAGTCTTCTCGCCACGACCTGTCCGCTCGACTACGGCATGAACTACGCAGGCGTTCTTCGGGCGAACCTGTTCGTGATGCTGGTCGGGCGCAGCGGTGAGGACCAGAAGTCCACCGCGATGGGGATCGGTCGGGATCTGCTGTTCGAGGCTGCCGCGCCGTTGATCGGTGACTTCCCGGGCAGCCCGGAAGGACTGATCGACAGCCTCTCGCGCTGCCCGAGCCAGATCATCCCGATCTCCGAGATGGGTCGCTTCCTGGCGTCCGCACAGCGCGGCTACTTCGAGCCCATCAAGGCGCTGATGGCTGACCTGTGGGACTCCCACTCCATCCAGCGGACTCGGGCGAACAACCGCGTGACCCGCGTGGACAACCCGAGGCTGTCGATCGTGGCGGCGTGCTCGATCCCCTATCTGGAGAAGTACACGCTCGCGGAGGACTGGACGGGCGGCTTCATGGGTCGCTGGTGCGTCATGTACGGCCGTCGGGAGCGCACGAACGCAGATCCCGCAGGTGACCGCTCTGACTTCAACCGGCTGGCGGGAGAACTTCGCCGCATGGCGACCGTCAGCAACGCTGGTTGGTGTACGGGCCTCACGCCTGCGGCCAAGAAGTTGTGGCACGACTGGTTCCACGAGATCAGCAACCGCCATCTCCCGAGCCAGATCATGGGTGTCCGCTCACGCGCTCCGACGATGGCCCGGAAGGCAGCACTCCTCTACGCCTGGGACTGGGGGAAGCCCGCTTCCGGCGCACCGTGGCAGATGGACACGCCAGAACTGCACTACGGCATCCAGTTCGCTGAGCTGCACATCAAGAGCGTGATCGGACTGAGCGGTCGGATCGCCGAACACCCCGATGCACGTCTGCGTCGGAGTGTCCTTGAGGCGATCGAGGTGCATAAGAACCGGGCGACCCTCGGGCAGATCCTCCGCGTCCTCCGGATGCGCCGCCGCCCGGTGGCAGAGGCGCTCGACGCGCTCGTTGAGGAGAAGGTCGTTCGTCGGGTCCCTATCGATGGCGAGTACGTTTACGTCGCGCAAGAAGCCTCCTGACGACGCGCTCGGGCATCGCAGTGTGCTCCCCCGGCCCCTCAGGCACCCACGGGTCTGAGGGGCCTGCTCCGTCCGGGAACGCCCAGTCCCGGATGCGCTCTACTGCCGGCCAGTGGAGCTGCACGTAGTCACCATGAGCCCCAGGCACCTCGACCCAGACCTTCCCGTTCCCAGGCCCTCCGTCCAGATGGTGCCAGCGCAGGAGCGCCAGATGGGACCGAGTGAGGTCCGAGGTCTCCGTCAGGTACAGCAGGTCGTCAGCGATGCTGTCCGGGATGGAGTAGGTGCTCTCCTTCTGGGAAGAGGTGGGCGTGGGCGTAGGGACCGCCACACCGCACGTCGCGCTGTACTCCACGAACGCACGCCACGCGCTCGTGTAGTTCGCCGGGTACTCCGCGAACGGAGCCGTCCGCAGGAGTTCATCCAGATGCTCCCGGTCCACCACTTCGAGATGCTTGAGCATCCGGCGAAGCCGGCTGGCGTAGTGGGAAGCACTCGCAGCCGAGATGCCTCGGTTGTCTTCCAGCCAGCGAGTGAAGGGTTCGAGGTCGCTCTTCCGTCGTCTTCCCACGGGGGTTCTCCGTTTATGGATATTGTGATGTCCAATCAAGGGAGTGCAGGTCCCTATACCGAATAAGTGCCAATCAGTTTATCATACCAATAAACAAGACGTATCGTGCGAGAGAATGGGGGGAAGTCTCGTACATACGATGTCTTTTATTGGTATGATAAACTGAAAGTAACTAAATCGGTATAGAGACCCGCACACACTTGATACGACATCACATTATCAACATTCTCCGGAGGCCGTCAAGGTTCAACCCCCCACGCCCCGTCGGTGAGGAAGGGGCTTGACAGATTCGTGTCCGGACTGATAGACAGTGGGCTCACTGGAGGTGCCGCATGGCAACCGAGAACAGCAGATGGCTTCGCGCAGAGAAGATGGCCGAGAGGCCCGACAACGGCGGCCGTGTCATGGAGACGGACGGCGGTTGGATCTTCGTGCTTGGCCGCAAGATGAAGCGACTGGCCGACTCTGAGGACCGCGAAGCGGCCATCGAGCACGCAGACCGCTTCCTCCCGCCGGGCATGTGGTCCTACGACCCCGACTCGTTCAAGTGGCAGCGCCCCAACTGGGAGGTCCGATTTGACCCGGAGGGCTGGAACGTCTGGCGCACGAGCCCCGAAAGCGGAGAGATGGAGCAGGCCAGCGTGACCATTCACCCGACGGCCGACCGGGCGCGTCGGTGGGTCGAACTGCGTCTTGAGCGGACTGAGGGCAACCTGAGGGGTCCGCTTCCCCGGGCTGGAAAGGCTTCGACTGCGAAGCTGCCAGACATCCGGGTCACTCCAGAGGAGCGTGAGGAGGCGTTCGAGTTGTTGAAGCAGCTCGGGCTGTCGTACTCCGACTTCGTTCGTGCCTCCCTGGCGTTCGCGGAGGAGCACCTCGACGGTGGTGGGTGGCAGGTCCGCTCGCATGACGGTCGCTACTCCTTCGTACCGCGTGAAGCCGAGGTGGCTGACGTGGACCAGTCCACGCTCGAAGAACTGGAAGAGTGATGCCGCTGTTCGAGCACAAGTGCGGGGCGTGCGGTCACCAGTTCGAGGTGCTCGTGCGTCCGAGTCAGGTCGATCAGTCTCAGCCCTGCCAGCGGTGCGAACACCCGGACACGCAGAGGCTCATCACGCCGGCCTCCTTCTCCCTGAAGGGCGGGGGCTGGTACAAAGACGGCTACACGAAGGAGAAGTGATGCCGCGTAGGAACTACACCCCAGCGGAGCGGGCGCTGCATCTGATCGGTGCAGTGGCAGGCAAGACGCTCCTCGAAGTAGACATCGCGATCAACAAGGGAGACGTGATGTGCGCTGTACCTGTCGATCTCCGGAAGGAACTCCCGAAGTCCAGCTTCGAGACGCTCCCCCGGTACGCGAAGGCGTCGGGCCTGACCCGAGAGCAGGCTCAGGTAATGTGGGAACACTGCGTCGGCCCGAAGACCCTGGGAGACCTATGAGTAAGGAAGACAGCGATCTGTACGCTCACGTCGGGACCATCGCACGGTGGCCTCGGAAGTACGTCGGAGACGAGCCCGTCTCCACCGAAGTAGTCGAACGCACGTCACGCAAGGTCCGCATCGAGACCACTTGGTCGAACGGGAAGAAGACCCAAGACTCGGAGTGGATCTACTCGTGGACCGAGATGTGCGCTCAGTCCACCATCATCGTGCTGGCCGAACCCGAGAACCCGCCGGATGAACCGGTTACCTGAAGTCAACCTGACGGTGTAGCTCAGTTGGTAGAGCAAGCGGCTGTTAACCGCTGGGTCGGGGGTTCGAGTCCCTCCTCCGTCGCCACTGGGGCATGGTGTAATCGGCAACACACTGGTTTCTGGCACCAGCATTCAAGGTTCGAGTCCTTGTGCCCCAACCACCTCGGTCCTCAGCCCTCCCCGGGCTGGGGACTTCTTCTTTCCTGCGTCGAACTACTTGTCTTGACACATAGACAGTGCAATAGTTAGGGGGTCTCGAAGTCCTGAAGTGGAGCAGATTCAGATGGCTCGAACCCTCTTCCGTCATCCCCATGAGTCCTGGCTGGACGCCGTGAACAGGCTGTCCTCAGTCTGGGGACTGGGCGATCACGTTCGCCGATCGTATGAGCGGTACCTCAAGGAAGGACTGACCGAAGGGCGGGCTGCTTGGTGCGCCTGCTACGACTGGAACCTGTTGGAGATGCGAAAGCCATGAGTGAAGCACAGCGACTATTGAGCATCAAGACTTTCGCGATGGACAGCCGGTGCGGCTGTTGTGGCGACTGGTTCGAGACCAAGAACCTCATCTGGGTACCCGAGAAGTACCCCCGACGCGGGACACTGTGCCGTCACTACAAGGGCGGACTGTACGTCGTGCTGGGCTACGCGAACTGGCCGACTGAGCGCACGGATGAACGCGAGTTCCCTCCACCATGTCAGCGCAGGCAGGATGGGCTTCCGTCCGAGCCCGTCGTCATGTACATGGCGGTTGAGACTGGTGTCATCTGGGTACGGGACATCAGCGAGTGGAACGAAGAGGTCGAAGTGGGCGGCATGAAGCGCCCTCGCTTCCAGACGCTCTCGGGGAAGTCCCGGTGAGGCCGCCCTGGCGCATCCGGCCCGACTGCAAAGAAGAGGGCTGTGAGAAGGAAGCGGTCAACAAGCGGGGCTGGTGCATCGAGCACCACCCGAACCGCTGTACGGCCCATGTCACCGAGGTGGCTGCGAACCGCGCGGACGGCACGGTCCGTTGTCGTGCCATCGCACGCAAGGGCCAGGACAAGTGCTGGATGCACCTCAAGTGACTTCAAGGCATACTCTTGACACGTCATTTAAGGCATAGTTGGGGGGGTCATATCGACCTCCATCAACTTGTTTCGACGTACACCGCGCTCACGAGCGCATGAGGCAGAAGATGGACACGATGGACATTGAAGACATCATGGTTGAGACGACTGGAACCCTTCTCAAGGCGGCTCGACAGAATGGTCGGACTGCCAAGATGGTCGTTGGGCTGCTCTTCGACCCCTCTGGGGTCGCCAAGGTCCTCTACGCGGCCTCGGAGGAGGAGGACGTCATCGACGTGCTCGCGGACGCGGAAGACCTCCTCAACGACGGGGAGTGGCTCGGTATGACGACCGTTCAGGTCGATGTGAGCGTCGTCGAGAGCCAGTGGAAGCGCGAGGGTGCAGAGCCGTTCGTTTCCGAGGATCTCGCCGAAGGCGAGGAGTGGGACGACGAGGACTGGGACGACGAGGGGGAAGAGTGAGCGCCGAAGTACAGGAGTTCATCGGGACCCTTCGGGCGCGTCTGACGTCCTCGAAGGTCGCTCCGGAGTCCGTCGAGCGGATCATTGAGGAGATCCTCAATGAGTACGAGATGATGCCGGGTCCCATTCGGACCATCGCCGGAGCCGTCCTGCTGGAGTGGGGCTACCTGGGAGCCATGCCCGGGAGCATGGATGACTGAACCTCAACGCTACTACATCGTCTGGGACTTCGAGACGACCGGGATTCCGGCTCAGCAGCCGGGTCTCGTTCGTCCCGTCGAAGTGGGGTTCACCATCTTCGATGGTGACTTCCAGGGCAAATGGAGTCACTCCATCCTGATGTGCCCCGACGTGTGGGCTCCAGGCTACGAGCGCGCGGAGGCCGTTCACGGCATCACCCGCCGTAGCCTGGAGGGCGGCGAGGTGTTCGGGATGGCCGAAGCGTTCGACCAGCTCGGGGTAGTCATCAAGGACGACGTGAAGGGAGGGGTCCTGGCCTACGCCCGGGAGGTCTACTCGCTCGCGTGGAACTCTGCGTTCGACTCCGAAGTGCTTCGCCTCTGGATGCGCGCAGCGGGGAAGTCCGACCTGTCGCTGGCCGACTGGCCGGATGCCCCGGTCGGGCCGTTCACCGCACCGCGCGGGTGCCTCCAGGCGATGTACCGGGAGTGGACCAAGACCCAGCCCGGCTTCACCACGCCCAGGTACGGGTCGCTCAAGCGCGCGTGTGCGGAACTCGGGATCGCGTGGGACGACTCCAGGGCTCACGGTGCGGCCTACGACTCGCGTCAGGCCGGGCGCGTCGCACGCGAAGTCCTTCGTCGCGCGTGATCCACGTCGTGACGCGCGGGTCGTGAGACGTTCTTCGCGCGATGTCTTTCGTGCGACGCGCGCACGCGCACGTCACGCTCGCGCCCTCGTACCGCGCACGTACACGCGCACGCCTACGCGCACGTAACGCGCACGGGATCACTATCTAAGCCCCCCTATGGGGGGCTTACGGCCCAGAAATCGCCGGAAATCGGCTCCGATGGTACTTGGTCTCTGAAGGGCCGAACTGCATCTGGTCCTCACCGTCTGGTCGGCTCCGGTTTCGGGGTCGGCCAGTTCTCGTTTCGGGCGACGGACGCTCGGCGGACACCTGTCACAGGAGACACGCGATGCTTGGAACTTTCACGACTGCCGACGGCTTCCGCTTGGAGGTCTTCAGCAGCATGTACATGGACTGGGGCCTCTGCATCACCCGGGAGGGCGAAGAGTTGTTCTACAACCCCCACTGCCTCAGCAACGAGAGCTACGGGCGGAAGCCCGCTCGCCGCTTCGACGGCGACTGGGAAGCCGCCGAAGAGTGGGACTTTCGCGCCACCCCGGAGCAGCAGGCCAAGACGCCTGCGTGGGTCGAGTGGACCGCTGCGGACTGGCGTGAGGCTCTTGAGGCCGAAGCCGACGACCTGATCGAGGCGTTCGTTCCGGACGCCATCACCACCGCCCAGAAGGAGGGCTGAGACATGGAAGAGCGAAACGACGACACGATGCCGGTGTGTCCATTCCTGGGGGAGCCCGCTCCCGCATGGATGGACGGGCTCACCTGGGAGGAGGGCCTGGGACAGACGTTCTACGACCCCGAGTGGAGGAAGTCCCGGGTCCTCGTGGACACCGGGGTGAACGGGGGCTTCCCGGACGCGAACGGTTTCAAGATGGTCACGGGGCGGATCTACCTGTCCGTCGTGGCTGGTGACCGGATGTACTCAATCCCGGAGGTGAGCGGCCTCCCGTGGCGCGAGTACACCGACGTGGAAGTCGGAATCGTCGTGAGCCGGATCCTCGCGCGGCCGGAGGCCGTCGGGCTCGGGAGGCCCTGGACTGACCGGTTCGAGCCCGGGAACCATCCCGTCCTCCCGCGACTTCCGGTCGAGCAGGTGCCCCTGCTCGTGAACGACATCATCAACGCCAACGCTGCCCAGAAGGAGGGCTGACACATGAGCAACAAGACCAAGGCTTACGAGATGTACAAGGAGCTTCGCTACAAGGGCTCCTGCCCGCTCGCGGAGCAGGGCATCCCGGTGATGCGGCCGGCGGACGCCCTCATGGTGGCGAAGATGCGGGTCCGAGACGGGATCGGCAAGACGATGATGCTCGGTGATTGGGCGATCAGCCACACCGAGTGGACCGACCGGGGCTACTACGGCGGCTACGACTGCCACACCACCGAGCCACTCCCGCCGTTCCTGCGGGAGCAGGCGGAGGTGGGCGGGTGGGACCCCAACCACCTCTCGGTTCGTGTCCGTGTGGACGTGTCCGAGTGGAACGAGACTGTGGAGGAGACCATCCGGGGTGCTGGCTACGACCTCGAAGAGGCGCGTGGCGTCCAGCGCTCCCGGATGTTCCGGGGCGGTCCCGAGTACATCGACGCGGAGCGGCCCGAGCACCACTCCGTGCTGTTCGACATGGGCGGCCCGCGAGACCGGCTCCAGTACCACTGGGTCACCTACAACGAGAAGATGTGGAACGTCCCGAAGGGCATGGCGCGGGGTCCCGCTCGTGCCCTGGACCACGCACGTCGGCGCTTCCACGCCAACGCGATGGCAGACCATGCCGCTTCGTGCCTGAGCGGGGACACCCAGGAGTACTGGATCCGCTTCGAGGTCCTCTGGCGGGGTCAAGTCGTCGGATACGCCGACATCTGCGGGTGCGAGATGACGCACCGGGGTCCCTTCGAGGGCGGGCTCACGTTCGAGGAGCAGGTCACCAACGCGATCTGGGAGCACCAGCTCTACGAGGAAGCGTGGGACAACGCCCTGGAGTGGGCGGACAACGCCGTGGACGAGGCCAAGGCCAAGGCTGCCCGAATCATGGAAGGCATCGCCCTTCTGCCCGAGTACTCCCTCAGCCGTGTGCGTGAGGAGTTCGACCGCAAGGTCATCAACATGAACGTCAAGAAGGAGGCGTGAGCAACATGGACACCATCGACATTCGAGACACGCGAGTCATCATCCCCCTGCGAGAGGGCGGGGTAGAGCGAGCAGGCGCGGGAGTGTTCCTGAACGGGAGCCTCGTGCTGTTCCTTCACGAGTCCCTGGAGGACAACGACGACGGCTGGGTCGTCGCGCACGGTAGCGGGTACCGGATGGGGTACCCGGACGCCCGGACCCTCGAAGAGGCAGAGGGCTTCGCGGTCGCCACACTGGCGGACGACGAGATCCGCAAGACCTTCCACCCTGACCCCGACGTCATGCGGGAGCGCTGGCCGGGGAGCATGGCCCAGGACCGACTGGCGACGTTCTGCAAGATGGTCGCGGAGGTCCGGGACGCCGAGGAGGAGGCTGTGTGGCTCGCGTCCGCCCCCACCTTCGAGGGGCTGATCGAGCGCATCCACGAGCGGCCCGACGCGGTGGAGGTCGAGCTTCACGAGGACGAGGACCGCTTCATCGAGTGGGTGGAGTCTCTCACGGAGAAGCAGCAGGGCAGCATCGTGTCCGCCATCATGGACGTGTACACCTCCAGCGGTCCGCAGACGCGCCTGAGCACCATCAGCGAGGGCAACGTCGAGCCGGGCTACACCGACCAGCCCTTCGCGACCGGGGACTGGTGGGTGCGCGTGGACGGGGACCTCCGGGAGAGCAAGGTCGTTTCGCTGCTTGCAGCGTGCGGCATCGACTCCGTGTTCGAGGACGAGTGGACCGAGTGTGGCGAGTGCTACAAGTCGGTTCGCACGAGCCCGGACCACTACGGTTGGCGTCCTTCGTACTTCCTGTTCCACGACTGCGAGGTCGTGTGTCACGAGTGCATCTCCGAGGACCCCGAGCCGTACCTCGAAGCCATCTCCGGTGACCCGAACAAGGCCGTCACCATCGACGGCGTGCATCCGGAGGACCACGGCTACACGCAGGTGTGGGGTGAGTTCGAGAGCGGCCTCTACGGCGGCCAGATGGACTCCCCTCACGCCATCGCGAAGGCGTTCGAGGAGCGCGGTTGGGACGACTTCGTGTTCTCGCTCGACAGCGTGGGGCAGTTCGACTGCAAGTTCACGGTCTACCTGCGGACGAGCAGGGACGGGGAGCCCGTCGAGGACATCAAGTACGTTGCCGAGGTCAAGGACTCCAAGTGGTCCTGGCGCACGCACCTCCTCGATGACGATGACGAGGAGACGATCCTGTTCGACAGCGCGGACGAGGCCGCGAAGTACGGCACGGTCTACGTCTGGCCCAACTTCTCGCGTGGTGAGACGCACGCTGGGGAGGACCCGGCGGAAGCCATGAAGCGAGGGCTGAAGGCTGCTTCCAAGCAGCAGGCTGAGGCACGCGAGGAGGCGGACGCCACTGGGGGCGTCGTCTACTCACAGGTTCACGCGGACGGGTCTGCCAGCACCCGAGTCGTGTCGAAGGAAGAGTTCATCGCTGGCATCAACAACTGAGAGGACAGACACATGAGTGACGAGAGCAAGACCGACACGTTCGGCACCATCCTGCACGACGTTCTTCGCTACATCAACGCCAAGAACCCCGATGAGGTCACCCTCGCGACGGAGTACGAGGTGGAGGGCACGCTCGACGACGTGACCGTGGAGGTCACTTCGCAGATCGAGATCGCCGGGGTCAGCGAGTACAACTCCTGGGAGACCACGCTGTACGACGTGGAGTACGAGGACCACATCGAGGTCTCGCTGCCGCTCGATCAGGTCATCCAGACCTGCGCGGACGAGTGCTCCACCGAGCTGGTGCTGGCGAACCTGCTCCACATCGACCGCGAGACGGTGATGGCGTTCTGCCACTTCGTCGCCGAGCAGGCACAGGTGCAGGCCGCCCTGGACTCGGAGGTGGAAACGGAGGCAGACATCGCCCCGGACACCGCCTCGGACACCCCGGATGTCTCCAGTGTGAAGGAGACGGTCAAGTCGATCCTCGCTGTCGAGGACGACCGCCTGCTGCTCATCGGACTTCTGGTCGAGAGCGGCTACATCGTCGGGACGAAGGTCGTTTGACACTTCTGTCCTGACACACTAACACTGCGGGGGTCGGGTCACTTCGGTGGCCCGGCCTTCCGCGCTTCAGAGGAGAACGCATCATGTCGCTTGACTACACCATCGGAACCATTCCCTTCCCGGCCCGCGCAGAGCGGATCACGGACCCGGAGTACATCGCTTCCATCAAGAGCGGGAACGCGCCCCGGGACTGGTACGAGCTGGAGGAGGACAACAAGCACGGCGTCGAGCCGGGAGTCTGGATGATGACCCCGGCCATGAACGCCCTCATCTGGCTGACCATGAGCGTGGGCATGAACCGGATCACGGAGAAGAACTGGAAGACGTTCTTCACCCGCACTCGCCTGATGGAGCTGACCCACGGGGCGTTCCGCCATCGCCGGGACCCGGAGACCGGCAAGTCCGAGCCGGTCTACTTCACCCCCGAGGAGGTGAAGGCGCACATCGGCCTGGGCACCAACGTGTCCCCGGAGACGGACGCCCGGTGGAGAAAGCGCTTCATGGAGAGCTTCACTCGTGACAGCGAGCGCAAGTGCGCTCAGACGGAGGACTGAACAATGACTGCCATGCCCTGGGGCCTCAACGCCCATCCTGATGACTCTCCCGGCGTCTGGGGCGCTCGCGCCATCCTGAACGTCGGGGCCGACAACCCCATCGACCTCCTGCCCGACCGCCAGTCGAGCGGCGGGGACCTGTTCCCCGTCCTGATGAAGCTGCTCAACGAGGCGGGTGGCATGAAGATCGCCCAGGCCCGGGTGTACGCCCTCCTGAACAACTACATCATGTCGCCTCGTGAGGGGCAGCAGTTCACTCTCGTGGACAACGACCTGATGACGATGGTGGCGAACACCAATGGCTCGCACGGCTACCTCTACCTCTCCGCGTGGCTGAAGCCGGGGGCGTTCGACCTCGAACGGGCGAGCTGGAGCGGGTCGAGCGAGCCCCCGGAGCCGGGCGAGGTCATCGACTCCAAGGTCTGG
>Ga0255781_10000971_pt1 | contig 23485 bp, 27 predicted proteins | sample 101ome_21_FD_179979 | JGI IMG/M metagenome (GOLD analysis project Ga0255781, IMG submission 179979) | Coastal salt marsh microbial communities from the Groves Creek Marsh, Skidaway Island, Georgia - 101413BT metaG (version 2) | ecosystem: Environmental > Aquatic > Marine > Intertidal zone >... | reverse complement strand
TCAATAACTGGATCACCCAACTCTCTGAGGCAGTAGTCGATGAGTCCTTGTCTTGTGCTTGGGTTCGCCATGTCTATATCCTATTAAACACTGTTACCAGTATTTATAAGGTTTTTAGATTGTAGCGCGTAGTTTAGTCAGATCTGCACAAGTGTAGTATTGATAATGTTCTTTCAGGTGTTCTGGAAATGGAATCTCATTGATCTCAGCGCCTGTTTCTTTTGCGACTTCTTTCGCAACATCAAGGAATGATTTCGTTTTACCAGTGCCAAAGTTCCATACACCAGATTCTTTTACTTTGAAGAATTCTTTGTGAAGACGAATAATCTCTTCAACCGGAACAAAGTCACGATTACACAGTTCACTGCCCTTGAATATTTTAATGACACCAGTTTCTCTTGCTTGTTTTCTAAACTGAGTGTAAGGACTAGCCTGAGATCCTTTACGTTCTTCCCTTGGTCCATACACATTAAAGTATCGAAATGCTTGAGCAACGATAGGAGCATTCCTTGAAAGGATATATTTCTCCATAAGGTACTTACTACGAGCGTAATGATTCAGAGGATTTTCAGGTTCATCTTCTTTAAACACTAAACTATTTCCATATACAGATGCAGAAGAAGCAAACTGAAAGTTTACTCCGTGCTCAATACATTGCTCAAACAGCTCAATACTAAAATTAATGTTCTGATCTAGAATCTTTCGAATGTTTGTTTCTGTCGTAGAACTAATAGCACCAAGGTGAATTACCTGATCCATGTCTCTTACGTTTGGAAATGGATAACCCCACTCATGACCAAACACATTATGTCCGTCTTGCATAAGGCTTGAAGTGAGATTAGATCCGATGAATCCTTTGTATCCAGTAACTAAGATTTTCATTTCTGAGAATCACCTTTACCAACACGATAGTTATCCTCAACAGAATCCGGTGTGGATACTTCGATGATAGTACCTTCTTCGATACACTCAACCTGGTGTGGTAACAATGGTTCGTTATGCCATGTGTCACCAGCTTTGAGTTTGTTTGTAATTACATCTGCTGTCAGAGTATTAATCCAGTGAACTAAAAACACGCCGTCAAGGATGTACCATGTTTCTTCTTTTTCACGATGGAAGTGCATAGAGAACTTAGCTCCCTTATTGAACTTCATCATCTTACCACAGTACTTATCGTTAGTTGCCCAGATAAGTTCATGGCCCCAACCTTTTTCTACAAAACCTTCAAGTCTAGTCATTTCCAATTTCCTTCAATGTAGGTGCATATACACCAATTTTTTGTACAGTGACTGCCGCAGCTCTCATAGCAAACTGAATAGCAGTCTTCATATCATTTCCTGTTTCAACATACTTATAAGCAAGTGCAGCAAGGAAAGTATCACCAGCTCCACATACATCATAAGCTTCTACCTTTGGTGGTCTAAACTCAAATCCATTCCACATAACTTTTTCTGCACCATAGGTAACAATCAAGTCTTTGTTCTTAGTCTTGGACTTAAGGTATTCCACTTCATTAATCTTAACAAAACATCCTTCAAAAGCTTTGAGATCTGTTTTCTTAGTATCTATGAAAATCGGCCCAGAGTACTCCTTCCGAAGCATCTCGATGGCTGAGTATGTCAGAAAGCCCTTATCGTAATCCGATACCACAATTGCATCGTAACTATCGAGATCATGCGTGAATATATCATCAGCAGTTTCAAAATCAAGATCTCGCTTGTTCTTTTCATCAACACGCAATAGCTGTTGACCAGACTTCTCATCAATAAAGCGTTTCTTTGTTTCAAGGAAAGCTGTGATTAAATGTACGTCAGCCCCAAGTTTCTTAAGATTTTCATATACGTTCGAAGCCATACCGTACTTAATACTCTTATGGCTAAAGTCAAACACTGGAATAGGAGCTTCTGGAGAGATTCTGTTTACACGACCGAAATGATATTCATCATAGCAGCTGTCGCCGACTAACATAATCTTCAATTGTTTTGGTTGTTGATTCATCATTTTCTCTTGCATAAAATTCAATCTCTTTACAATATTCACCGCCAATTATTTCACCACCAGACCAATCAGATCCTTTGACCATGATGTCTGGTTCGTACATTCTAATGGTATTTATGAGGTCTTCATCTGTCCGAAATATAGATACTTCATCAACTGCTTTTAAGTTTGCCATGATTGCAGCACGGATATGTTCTGGTTGAATAGGACGTTCGGGTCCTTTGAGTTCTTTAATTCGTTCGTCTGCATCAATCGCAACGTGTAAGTAGTCACCGAGTCTCTTAGCATAATTGAGCATGTTGATATGACCAGTGTGTAGCAAGTCAAATGAACCGTTTACAAATATCTTTTTCATTGATATAATAATCCTATAAATAAGCCTATATGAACAAAGGTGAAACATGAGTCGATTTAAACATATTATTGATAACCCAACTACAAGCAATCCTCAAACTAATTATAACACAAATGGATTCCAAAGTACACCACAAAGTACGCCATATGGAAATTCACAAATGCCTCCTCAAGAACAACAGGCACTGATGCAGGCTCAAGCTGCGTGGCCAACAGTTTTTCCAAAAGGGATAATTGGACTTGAGTATGACGGCGTGATTAATGTAGATATTGGAAAACCTATTACTTCACCAGATGAGTGGGTTCCTATTCCAGGGTCTCTTGAAGCAATTCGTACTATGAGGCTCAAGGGTTATAAAGTAGTAATTCTTTCTGATCAGGGAGGAATTATGAGAGGCGAGCAAACGCATGCTCAAGTTGAAGCTGTGCATCAGAAAGCAATGGAAGTTTTTGGTCAAAATGGGATCTTTTCAATAGATGGTTGGTATTATGCTGAAACCGATATGAAAGATGATATATTTGCTAAACCAAGAATTGGTATGTTTGAAAGAGCTGAAAATGAATTGTTTGGAAATAAAACTCGATTTAAGAACGGTGGTTATTATGTAGGCCACAGAATGAAAGATCTGAAAGCTGGTATGAAAGCCGGTGCTACACCCGTTCTAGTGCGCACCGGCCAGGGTGAGCAAACCGAAGAACTGTTAAAAAAGTTTTCGGCTGAAAAAGTCCGTAAAAAGACCAAAACCTTTAACAACTTACTTCAGTTCGCTCAATCTTTAAAGTAAATTAGGCTGCTTCTTCATCGACCTCTTCTATCTCAAGCGAATCATTTTCACTGTACTTTAGTAGCTTACCAACTTCTGGAAGATACAAGTATTCAATATCCGAGTTGCGGATGGTATGAATTGCGTCTTCCAGAGTTTCAACAAGTGGTTCACCTGCCAAGTTAAAACTAGTATTGAATAGAATTGGTACACCACTCAACTTATAGAACTCATTAATCAAGTCATAGTAAACTTCATTCTGATTACGACGTACTGTTTGAATACGACATGTGCCATCTACGTGAGTAATCGCTGGAACTTCACCGTGCTTCGCGAGTTTAAAGTCCATAGCGTACATCATGTGTGGAGTTTCTTCAAGACCAGCGGTATCGAACCATTCATCAAAATGTTCTTGTAACATTGAACCAGCGAATGGACGGAACCACTCGCGCCCCTTGACGGTGTTCACATGATCTTTTCCATTTGGATCTGTTGGATCATATAAGATAGAACGATTACCAAGAGCACGAGGACCAGCTTCAGAACGACCTTGGAACAATGTAATAATCTGACGATCAGCAATTAGTTTTGCTACGTCTGCAGGTGTTACATCTTGGGTATCAAGACCTGCTAGAGCGTCATTATAATTTTCTTCTCGTTCAATCCCTAGATACAAAGTTTCAAGAGGACGAATAGTTTCATCTTGGTTTTCAGCGTGCCAAACTAGTTTAGCAAGACCAATAGCAGTTCCGCCATCATGCGAAATAGGATCAACCCAAATATTTAAATCAGGGAATCGTTTTTGTAAGTAGTAGTTTGCAACACAGTTCAAACCATATCCACCAGCTATAACAACATTTGTTTTACCTGTTATATCAACTGCTTTTTGAATAAGATCTCCGACAAGTTCTTGTGTTTCTTGTTGAATCTTCCATGCTAAATTTTTAGCTGCATCAGTAACCTTTGTTGGGTCTTTATGCCACTCACTTGGATCATTTTTTAATCTAATTGACTCAAATTTATTATGATCAATAAAGGCTCCTGCTGGATAATTTGGAATAAACGTATTTTTATCACCCCTTCCATTAATAAACAGATTAGGAATACTATCGTCTTTTTCACCATAAGGCGCAAGACCCATAGTTTTTCCAGCTTCAATAGGGCCAAATCCTAAATATGTTGAAACTGCTTCATAACCTTTTGTTATAGTAATAGAACTATCCATTACTATATTAGAAGCATAAATAGGCTGTGTATTATAATTCCCACCAAACGATTTAAACTTTTCTTCAAAATTAGCCGGATATGAACAATCATAGATTGATTCTGTTTCAAAACCTGGATTTGTTCTACCATCATCATCGATCGGAATATTAATACATGTACCAGATCCATCTACTATAACAGCAACGGCATCTTGGAAACCAGAATTATAAAATGCTTCTGCAGCATGGCCTCGGTGATGTTCCATTCCTAAATTAATAACTTTTAGATTAGGATTGAATTTACGAAGAAATCCACTATATGGATCTTCACCAGTCCATGGGAGTTGAGGAAACTGATCATGCGTCCCACCAAGAACAAGAATATCAATTCCATATGGGATTGCTTCTAGAATACCTCGATATGGATTGCCGTCATATTTCATACGAGACAATCGCTCTTCTTCAATATAAAACTTTAGTTCACCATTCATTAAGAAAGCGGCTGAACCATTATGTCCTGGATTAATTGCTAAGATGTTCATTTTGTTTTTGCCTCAATATCTTTTACAATCGCCGCGTACATATCATTGATTTCATCATCTGTGAAATCCATAAGAGTATCGTTTGCGCGATCAGCTAGGTGGCTTTCAAGTCCAGAGATACGAATCGGTGAGTATTTTTTGATTCCTTCCTTCTCAATAATTTGGAAGTAGTCTGGATAAGTTGTGTTAATAGGGAAAGTAGATCCAATAATGACGGTACCCGGTGTACCAAATGCTCGTGCCATATGTTGGCCAAGTGAATCACAACCAATAAAGTAATCAGCCGCTTCAATAGCAGAAGCCCAGAAACGTAAGTCACCTTGTGGTTTTCCAGTGTAAGTATCTTCTGGAAGATGGAAGTTTTGTTCCGCCATCAATATAAGATTATACTTTGTGGAAAGTTTCTTTGTGAGTTTTAGATAAGTGTCTTGGCTCATTGAACGAGACGAACCATCAATCACGGTGTTCTCATCTGGTCTTTCAGCAGAACGTCCGAAAGGTTGTAGGATGATTGTTTTTTGTTTTTGCTGCTGCTGTTTAGTTTCAGCAATCATACGAGCTGCGCCGTATTCTTCTCCCTTGTTTAGTACAAGATTAGGAACACCAAGATCTTTATGATCGTGAGTGTAATTAATAATAACATTGAATGCTTCAGCAAGAGAAAGCTCGCAGCGGAAGTAACCAGGAACACGATATGGTTCAGGGCTGATGACTTCATCAGCGTTCATGACTACGTGTTCGAAGATACCTTTTTGTTCGGGGTTGAACGTAATATCCTGTAGTTCAGGAATACCCCAGTAAAGAACATCCCAACCTCCGACTAGGATAGCAATCTCTTCGTCGGGATGTTCTCTTACGTATTTTTTAAATGCGGGAATGGCGGCGATGACACGGCCCGCGCCGCCATCTACCATAAAGACTTTTTTCATTTTTTTTCACCTATATTCTATAAGTCACTACTTTTTATATATTACCACAATTATAACGAATTGTAAATAATAAAAGATAGATTATATTCCTAAAATATAATCTATTTGTCGTTGAGAAATAATCTCAGCAACTACCATAGCAGCCAATCCCTTTTTAAACAATTCACTAGAACAATTTACTAGAGAAATTTCTTTAAAGTGTTTCAGAAGGAGAGCTATGTCTTGCTTAAAATTATCTTCTATATTTAAAGAAGTATATATACTCAACCTTTTTCGTTGGTCTGGTGTTAATCTAGCAAGAAAGGCTGTATAATTTATTCCTTTCGGCATGTCAAATTGAAAATGGCGGTACTTTGGGCTAGTAAAATTGCTAATACCTTCTCGCGACTCTATTACCTCATTGATAATAGAGTCGTGGTTTTTTTTCTCATCGTGTGTTAATAACTTTCCATTTGCACACGTGGTGGTATAATCTGATAAGTCAGTAGATCTAAGATTACACGAAATAGCAAACATATTAGTACTCAACAACCACTAGGCCGTGGCCTCCTTCTCCGGTTATTGTGGCACCACACACTCGCATATTACATCCTTCAAATGGGTATGAGTACATTCCGCCTGAACCGCCGCCGATTCCACCTCTACCGGTTTCAATCCAATATGTGTTATAAATTTTGCAGCAGGAGGTGGAACAGAGACCTAAGCAGCATTTAAATCCAACACCGCCGCCACCTGAAGCAAATCCACCAGCACCAGCTTGAACCCAATATCTAGTACACAGCCACACATAACAACACCCATCACATTGCCCCATGCCATCATCTTGAATACCATTTCTCGCAAGGATAGCTCCACCGCCGCCTCCTGGTTCACCATCACCAGCCTTAAGGCTTGTACGATAATCATTCCATTCTCTTGTCGCGTTAATGCAGCACATCTCGGTCGCATTGGTGTCGCAATATCCCATACCAGTGTTATGAAAATCTTGGCCAAAGCTCATATTAATAGTTTTACCACCAGCACCAGATAAATGCTCACCAGGAACAGGCTGATCTGGGTTATCTCTACTCCAACCATATTTCTCAACTACCCAAGATTCATATGTGCTAGAACGATCAACAGATGAACCTGGGTAAGTGGTTCCACTTGTATCAAATTGATTTTTATCTTTAGATGCATTGAACGAGTAATTCACTCTTTGCATATCATCTCTTGAGGCGCCCCAGCCATCAGCAGTACATGGAACCTCCCAAATACAATAATTTGTTCCTGTTTTATTTCTGCCGGCATTACAGCAGTGACAGAATGTGTTTCCGCCAAGAGCACCAGCACCACCGGTTGCAACGCTTCCGAGGCATGAGAGATATAGGCAGCAGTATCTTTTATATGTAAATCCAAAATGGCCGTTACCACACTGAGTGGCACCACCTCCACCACCGAAAGTCGAACCTTGCATTTCTAGTAATCGACAGCAACAGCATATTGAGCTACAAGCACAACTTGTGCATAAGCAGAATCCGGCACCACCGCAATACGTCACAGCAGCACATGTTCCACCACCAACACCACCGCAGTTCCGGCAACAACACATGCTAGATTGCGCGCTATAATTAAAACAGTTAACGACACAAGTGTTATTTAAGCAAATTGGTCTGTGATAACCCATTTGTCCGTTTTGCCCGGCAGTTGCACAAACAAGTCCGCCGCCAAAATTAGTAGTTGTTGGGTTTGTATTGACGTATTCAGTAGGAGGATTTGAACACCTAAAATCTTCTCGATTCACCTGAAACTGTTTTCCGCCCATACCAACAGTAACAGCAAAAGTGCACCCAGCAGCCGTAGTTATACAACCCATGGCGTATCCACCGCCACCTCCACCTGGTCCACTAATAGAAGCACCACCGGGACCATAAGTTTTAACTCGAAGACTCGTTATACCATCTGGAACTGTGAATGTTCCGTCAGTATAAAATACTTCATAAGCACCTGTTCCAAAAGTTTCTATACAGGCTTGTCTAGAGCCAGAAGACGAAGAGCTACTTGCACCCGATCCGCTGCTTCCGCCACCGCCAAAAAATGTACTTGTCGTAGCCATTTAAATTGTATCCTTTTTCTTTATGAAAACGCCCAACCGTTTGTCGCGCCTGTGTATGATAATTGCAATACTAAATATGCCGTGTCAATAGTTAAGTCTGAGTCAGAACCCATAATTTTACTTCCGTTTGCAGCAATAACACACGTTGTATCACCATTCAATTCAGACACTCCAACTCTGTCCCCAGATGATGGCGAAGATGGTAATGTTAATGTAATTCCTGCACTATCTAAATAATAATGATATCCATTAATTGCGGTTGTGTCATCAGTGATTACAGAAGGTGTTAGGAAGTTATCTGCAAATGAAAGATTTCCACTACCATCTGTTTTCATGACTTGATTAGCGTTACCATCTGAAGTTGGTAATGTTATTCCGGCTATTGTTGCTGAATCTGCTGTTAAGCTACCAGTCACTGCAGTAACAGCGCCGTTTAAAGTAACTAAAGTGACTCCAGCCGATTGCAAAGCTAAAGAACCAGACGTATCTCCGGTTACGATTAAACCACCGGTAACTGTATCAGCATTAATTGTAGTTGTCATTTAGTTACTCCGATATTCTACAGCTCTTTAAGATTTTCTACAACAGTTTCTGTTTCTGTTTGTAGAGAATTCATAAACCATTTTGTAAATACTGTTGTTCTAATACTATCAGAATCACCACTGAAAGTATTTTCAGCATGAATAAAATAAGGATCATCGTTATTGTTATTAAAATCCCAATCAGTGCTATCAACTGGACTGGAATTATCTAGAACTCTAATTGTTTCGCCATTAGCTTCTTCACTGCTCCCTTCCCATACATTAATAACAAACGGTCCTTCAATGTTTACGAGTTTAACCATTTTCTCTATCCTTCAACTTATATCTATTGAAACTGGTGACGATTGCACCGCCCGTTACTGTATCTGCATTAATTGTTGTTGCCATCTTCGTCTCCGGACTATTAGCTTTAAGTTATTTATATTATGCCAAAACAGCTGTCTTTGAATCTGCTGAAATAACACTTGCTGCAACTAAGAAATCAAGAACTTCAGTAATAGCTGCTTCTTCAAGTCCACCACCAATTTCAATCTTAGCTGTTACAACTTCTGGAGCAGATTCGTTATCCCATACAGTTTTTTCTGCAAGGGTAAGAGCTGATCTTACATTATCTTGCTTCCAAATTCTAGCTACAACAGGATCTGGAATTGGTTCATCTGTTAAAGCAGGCCCAATATCCCTATATTCTTCTGGAGTAACAACAGTGCCTTGTCCAGAAAATATGTTTTTTGTATCTTCATCCGCAATAACTGTATTAATGATATTATTTTCTGCGTCTAAAATATAATAGTCGGGCATAATTATCTCCTTAAGTTATGACCCATCCTTCGATGTCGTTTACATAAATGAACTTTAAAGAAAGAAAGTCCACATCACATACTAAAGGTTCGTTGTATCCCATAATTCTTGAACCTTCACCATAAATTGTTATATTCCCGCGTTTATTATTTTTTGTTAAATGCAACGCTATTGTATGTTGTTCATGATATAGTGTCACCCAATCTAAAAAATTTGGTTTCTTAGGTAACACTATGTCTCTTGTGTCTTTTAAGTGCTCTAACCAATATATATCATTCGCTTGAAGAAAAACTTTACCATCAGAAAATCTAAAATTACCATGACCCGCAGTTCTGTTATTTTCTTCAACTATAGTTTTTAACTCCATTTCTGGAGTTAAAATTTTCTTCTTTTTTATCACTTGTTTCACAGGTGAAGCTGAATAGTCTCTAGAATTTTCGTTTTCACCTACTAATAAAATAGAATTAAACATTTAATGTTTATCCTACCCAATATTCAACCGCTACTACGCCTTGTCCAGAAGGTCCGCCACAAATTGAACTTGAACCATCCTCGAACTGATTTGTGCTGCTGCCTCCGCCAAAGCCGGGCAATCCGCCAGAATTGCCGCAAGTGCCGCCGCCGCCGCCAGCGCCGAAGCCTCCTTGTCCAGCGCTCCCTTCGGTGCAGTGAGTGTTGTGCCCACCTCCGCCACCGCCTGGAGCTCCGTTCCCGACATAGCCTTTCGAAAGGGTTTCTGCTGCACCGGCATACATTGTACCGCCGCCGCCGCCAGCTGCTGCAAAATAAGTTTTAGCTTGGGAATATCCACAAATAGTATATTGTGGAATATATCCGCCTTGAGCTTCATTAAGTTGAAGACCACCTACGCCACAATTGGCACAAGTGCCAAAATGAGAGGATCTTCCGCCTATTCCAGCTAAACCAGAACCGCCATTCCACTGACTTCCAGCCTGACCGCCGCCACCGCCTTCGGCATACTCTCGCATAGGCAGATCAGGATTGCAACTAAAGCAAACTGCATCAGCGCATGTCACGGTGACGCATGTACTTCGTCCAGCACCTCCGCCGCCGCCTGATCCATATCCGCCGCCGCCTGAACTATGATTAGGTGATCCGCCATTTCCAAATAATCCACCAGCACCAGCACCTCCGCCGCAAGAAGTATTGTAAGCACCTCTTCCGCCGCAAGTGTTTATGTCTCCACCAACACCACATCCTGCACAAAAACAGCAGCCATTTGTAGCACAAATAGTTCCAGGAGTAAAACCAGAAACACAAGACGTTCCACCTTGTGTTTTTCTTTGAATTAAACAACACTCACATGGTTGGCCAGCCGCTCCTACAATCGCGCAAACAGTCGCAGAACCAGAATGTTCTCCTTCTTTGAAGGCAAATCCTCCCCCGCCGCCTGATCTTCTTTGCGATTGCGAAGTTGCTGAGTTTTGCGACCATTGTCCACCACCGCCCAATGCGCCATAAGCAACATAAACAGTGTTGCTTGGAAGCGTTAAAGAACCAGTCGTGGTAAATACGCGCATAACAGAGGTTGCATTTGATGCTCCTCCCCCGGTTGACGCTGATCCGAAAAATTGACTTAATGTTGACATTCGAGATTACCTCTTTCTTTATCCTGAAAACGCCCAACCAAGACTGGCGCCTGTATAGACTAATACGTTATTTTTATATGCAATATCCCAAGTAAGATCTGCTGAGTCTGACATGATATTATTACCGTTCGCTGCAATCGTATGAGTAGTATCACCAGCAACATCTGCGATTCCAACCTGATCACCAGAAGATGGCGCAGCCGGCAACGTTAACGTGATTCCTGCACTATCTAAATAATAAAAGTTTCCTGCAGTCGCAGTCGTATCTGCTGAGATCACTTGTGGTGTCAAAGTTACTGCGTCTAATTGAGTTTGAATCGATGATGTTACTCCATCAACATATCCTAGTTCAGTAGCTGTGAGAGTCCCTGGAATCCCATCTAAAACGTTGAGTTCAGTGGCTGTAGACGTAACAAGTGTACCGCCTAAAGTCAAGCTTGTTGTCGTAAGAGTTGTTGTACCAGTAGAATCCTCAGAGGTCAACCCCGGAGCTACAATCCCGTCTGTACCATGTATGACTACAACCATTGTTTATCCTCTTTTAATCTTTATTTATACAGTAACCCAAGACGTAGTGTCTTCGTCCCACACCCACATTGTATTATCACCGTCTGAATCGGGTGCTGGTCTTGCTACAGGAGGATCCCATCTATGAACTTCCTCTGCTTCATCTTCAAATTCTGACGATTGAACCCAAGAGTCGAAAACTTTAATTGGTAAATATTTTCCGGTTTCGGGAATAAATGTTCCTCTATTCATGGCTGCTGAAGATACTTCTCTTTCATTTGGCTCTAGAACATAATCATCATTTTCTAATGAAACGTTTTCTACTATATTATCAGAGTTAATTAGTGCAACATATTTTGTCATTTTACACCTCGATGTATTCTACGATTACGGCACCATCGCCACCACAAACACAATAGCAGCGAGCTGAGCAGGTTACTCCTCCTCCGCCACCGCCGCCGGGATAACCTCCGTATGCCCCACCTCGGCCATGTCCTCCACCACCGAATGGACCACCGCGTTGAGCTGGACCTACGCACCCGTATCCGCCTGCGCCTCCGCCGCCCCATCCTGGAACAACATTAAATCCAACCTTTGCGCAACACCCTGCGGTTTCGCCTGCAGTACCGGCCTGAGCACCACCCATACCCCATGATGGAACAAATTTAAAATATTTGTGGTGTTCAACAGGCGTCATTAGTAGAGCAGGACCAGGTTGACTCCATTGGATCGGGTCAGCTCCATATGCATCATAGAAGCGAGTAGCGCTTGGACCAGGGCCACCAGATCCACCACCACTACCTGTTACGTTTCTGCAGCAACAGCATTGCTGACCTACAGATCCTTGTCCGCCAACACCTGCACCACCAGCACCCCAGGTGGCACCACTTGTACCATCATATCCTCTACCTCCAGGACTAGCGAAGATACCAACCGCTCCACCAGAGTTAAAGGCACACCCGCCCTGAGCGTATGTCATGTTTGTTCCATTTGGAGTTGTGCTGTATGAAGTACCGCCGCCAACATTACAACACCCGCCATATGAAATCATACACCAGGCAGGAGAACCTCCACACATCATTGAACATGCGCCAGTGTAATGCCCGCCAGCGCCTACAACAATACAATATGCCGAATCGGCTGTACTAAACTCTGCCGCGTATCTAATATAACCACCGGCACCGCCTCCACAAAGCGCGGATGCGTCAGTTCCCGCACCGCCGCCGATTATGTGAATAACCGCACATCCATCCTTAGTGGGAGTCCAACCGGAACATCCTGTCTTAAAAAAGAAAGAAGGACATACTCCGCCACCTCCGGTACCTACTGGAAAAAAGTCAGTGTAATTTGTCATGTTTCTTTATCCTTTTTACCTTGCGAATGCCCAGCCGACAGTTGCGCCGGTATACATTAATGTGAAATTTTGATAAGCGGTATCCACTGTCATATCTGCGGCTGATCCCATGATATTACTACCGTTTCTACCAATTGTATGAGTAGCATCGTTTGCTACGTCGGAGAAACCTACCATGTCTCCGACAGAAGGAGAAGCTGGAAGTGTTAAAGTAAGACCAGCTGAGTTTAAGAAATAATAGTTACCAGCACTACCAGTTGTGTTTGTTGTGATAACAGAAGGTGTTAATCCAACGTTACCTGATATTTGACCAGTTGCACTTACATCACCAGTAACACTGATACCAGTATTTGTTGTTGCTAATTTTACATTTCCATCGTAATAAAGTCTAGATGCCCCGTCTTGAGCAAAATCAGCATGGCGCTCACTCGATCCACTCTTCTGAAAAATAATATCAGATCCATAAAGAATGAGTGCGCCAGTACCATTATCAGCAATAGTGGAATTAGAACCATCGTGATAAATCTGTAAGTCTTGACCATCACCTAGTACAATCTTATCGTTGTCACCAAACGATGTTGTTGTACCAGCAACAGTAAGGTTACCGGTAACTGTAACACCACCAGCAAACGTTGCGTCCTGAGAACTATCAAGTGTCAGTGCAGTTGTAGTACCGTTTGTTTGAAATACAAGACGACCAGTTCTATCAGCTGTATGGGTAAGGGCGTTTGTTACTAATGTGCCTGCTGAAATAATACTCATAAAGTTCTCCTTAGATTACTACCCAGCGGTTGCCAGAAGCAACAGTTACACTTACACCGTCAGAGACTGTGATTGGTCCTACGCTAAATCCGTTTGTGCCTGATGGGAATTCATATGTTTCTGTAGCTGTATCAGTGTTTGTCAAGATAGCACCACCAGCTTCTTGACCACCTCCGCCGATTGAACCCCATTCAGTAGTATAGCCTTCAAATGACGCAGCATCTGAGTTATAGCGAATCATACCAGCCGTAGGAGAACCAGGGCGTTCAGCTTCAGTACCAGATGGAACTTTAATAGATCCTGAACTCGAGAGTGTTACGTCTCCAGATGCAGCGATAGTTCCGATGTTGGTAAGGTTACGGCTATTGTCAATAACCGTAGTATTTGAAATTTTGATTGCCATCTTCGTCTCCGGACTATTAGCTTTTAGTTATTTATACTAGTTTTGTTTTAGATCTGAAATTTCTTGTTTTAATTCTTTAATTGATTCAATTAACAATCCAATCAAACCATCATAGTTCACTGCTTTATAACCATCAATCTCAGACACAACTTCTGGAGCAATTGGTTCTACTTCTTGAGCAATCACACCCATCGAAGATTTACCAGTATCTTTCCAGTTAAATGTTACACCACGAATTGAATCGACTTTATCAAGAGCACTTGTAATCGTTTCAATATTTTCTTTTAGTTGTGCGTCTGATGTTGAGTTAAAGTTTGGAGCAGATACATCACCAGTAAATGTAGCACCAGCAAGTAATGCAAACGCTGCAGCTTGAGTTCCATCAAGTGTATCTGCATCAAGACCAGAACCAGCTCCGTCTACAGTTTTAATCGCAGTAAGGATTTCACTTGCTGTCTGATCGGCTGTAGCACCTGATTCGATACCATCAAGTTTAGAACCATCAGTCGCAAGATCACGCCCGTCAACTGTACCAGATACAATAATATTACCAGATACGTCAATTGGCTTATTGAACGCCCATTTGTCACCAGTGCTCGAATATGTGATAGTAGCAGATGCGCCGTCAACAGTTAGACCAGCTCCGTTGGCAGCAGCTGCACTTGCAGCACCAGAAGCAACAGTGATATTTTTATCAGCAACATCAAGAGTTGTTGAATTAACAGTTGTGGTTGTACCGTTTACTGTGAGGTCTCCACCAACTACAATGTTACCAGTTGTTTGCAAGCTAGCAAATACTGCTGAGTCACTAGTTCCAACCGCTTGTCCAATACTTACTTGGCCATTTGAAATTGTCACACCAGTGCCAGCTGAGAAGTGAGCACGCACTTCTGAGGCACTTGGCCCAGTATAAGTGAATACACCGGTGGAAGAATTATAAGCAAGAGAGCCATCACCACCAGCGTCTGTTGCTGAAACTGAAGCTCTTGCTCGAGTATCTGTATAGTAAAGGTTAGTTGAACCTTCGGTTAGGTCATCGGTATCGTGATTAGACAAGCTTGAAACTGTGCCTGTAACATTACCCGTTACGTTACCAGTCACATCACCGGTAAGGTCAGCTGTTACAGTGTTAAACGTAACGTTATCAGTAGTTCCAACTGCTTGGCCAATTGAAATAGAACCCGAAGATATCGTGACACCGGTTCCACCAGAAATATGAGCTCTTACTTCTGAAGCAGAAGGACCAGTATATGTCAAGACACCGGTCGAGTTATCATATGCTAATGAACCATCACCCCCAGCATCTGTAACAGAGATAGCAGTCCGTGCATCTGATGCAGCAAACCCAGCACCCCATTCAAGGCCACTAGCAGAATCATTGACAACTAAAGTCTGGCCGGCTGTACCGATCGTAGATAAGCCAGTACCACCATGAAGATAACCAATGTTTTCCCCTGATTGAAATTCACCTAGGCCAGTCGGATCACCGTTGGCATTATATATCGTCCTAATTGGTATCTTAATTGTCATATCTGCTTACCTTAAAAAAGAAATTGCACTTCTGTTTCGATCTGGCCAAGAGAGCTTCCGTTGTTAAACGTAAACCCAGTGAAAACTCTTGCCTCGTCGTTTGCTCTAAAATTGAATGTTGCGGCCGGAGTACTAAGTCCGCCCGCGTTTGTGAAGAAATCTACACGTCTTACAACAACACCATCCTGTCCAACAATCGCAATCTGATCTTCTGCTGAGTCAGTTGTCGCAATCTTAGAACCAGCTGGAAGAACAGCACCAGATCCCGAAATCTGAATTTGACCGGTACCGTCTGAGGAAATGGTGGCGCCACCGATATTAATTGTATTTCCGGATAGATATAGTTCTTTAAATCGTTTTGTTGGAGAACCTAAGTCATAGGATTCATTACTGTCTGGTATCAAATCAGTTGCAATGTTTCCGCCTAAGTAGTCTTCAATCTCAGTTCTTGAGATTCTTTCAACGGCGTCAGAATCAAGTAACGTAAGGTTATTGATCTCATTGTTTACGAGTGTTGAAACTAAGTCAGAATCAACAAAGCTTTTGATTTGATTTGAGGAATTTTTATAGTAAAGCTTACCGTCAGCATAGTTGATAGCTAACTCACCGTAGGCGAGATCACCTACGAGCGGAGCTTTACCTACAACAGAGGACTTCTTAAGCTTAATCGCTGTATTAGACATATAGATTCCTTAAAAAAGGTTTTTAAGAGGGAGTAAAAACTCCCTCTATTTTCATTATTTATATTTAGAATGTACCGCCGTCGATTTCTGTAATCGAAACCAAACCAGAGGTTACACTCATTTGATCTGAATCAAAGTTAGCTACACCAGGATTCGTTACAGTTGCAAGTTCTGCAGCAACAGTAAGCGATCCAGCGCCATCATCGTACGTAAGATCAACACCTTCACCTGCAAGCAGCAAGTTAGACACACGATCATCAACACGTTCGTCTGTATAGTAAAGGTTACTACCTTCTGTCAGATCTGTAGTTGATTTTGCAGAGAAGTCTGAATCAAATCTTGCAGATGTAAAGTAAAGGTTGTCACCTTCAGCTAGATCTGTTGTAGTAAAGGCTGACATATCAACTTCAATGCTATCAGCATTGACTGTGATACCAGTACCCGCTCCAACAGCGAATGATCTAGAAGTAGTAATATCACCACCGCCAGTTAAACCATTACCAGCTGTAAGAGTTACGCCAGAGTGATCAATGTGCTCATTCGCTACAAAGTTTTGTAACTGATCGTGATCGATCGCTGTAAGGTCAGCAGAAATAACGCCTGTTGAAGAGTTATAGCTAATTCCACCTGTACCAGAGATCGCCGCTCTTGATCTTGCATCTGTGTAGTAGAGGTTTGTACCTTCTGTTAGATCCGATGTAGACTTAGCAGAGAAGTCAGAGTCGAACCCTAGGTAGATACCTTCAAAGTCTGTTGCTCTAACACCTTTGTTAAATACCCAGTCATCACCTGAAGCTGCATATGTCAATGTTGCATTTGCACCACCAACTGTAATACCAGCTCCGTCAGCAGCTGCGGCATTGGCAGCTGAGTCAGCAAGAACAATATTCAGGTCGTTGATAGAAACTGTAGTTGAGTTGATTGTTGTGGTTGTACCTTGTACGGTAAGATCACCACGAACAAGAACAGTACCAGCATCATCACCGAGTGGAGCACCGTCCAAGACAAGAGTACCAGTTGTAGAACCAACTGTGTTGTCTAAGATGCGAACATTGTCAACATCAACTTGAGTAAGGCCAGCAAGTGTTGTGCTTGTTGCACCTAGATCAATTGATGTAGAACCAATTGTTACCGAAGAGTTAGCAAGCTTGGCGTTAGTAATCCCGCCATCTTTAACTTGAACAACCCCAGTACCATCAGATGCTGAAAGCTCGATAGTAGAGTCGTCAACCGCAACTTCAATATCATCAGCATTTGCTGTGATACCGTCACCACCGACAACATTCAGTGTACGAGTTGCTGTAATGTCACCGCCACCAGTTAAACCAGTACCAGCAGTAATTGTTACACTGGAGTGATCTACGTGTTCGTTAGCAACAACACCAGCTAGATTGTCATGGTTGATACTGGATTCAAAGTTGGCAAGGAACTCAGCAGAGTCGATGTCAACAGAGATAGTAGCACCAAGAGCAACTTCACCACCACCGGATAGACCAGTACCCGCTGTGATTGTAACACTTGAGTTAGCAAGTTCAGCGTTAGCAACACCACCATCTTTGATAGTGACTACACCAGAAGCAACAGCAAAGTTATCAGAACTGAATGATGCAATACCCTTTGCAGATGTTGTAGCATCGTCAACAGAAATTGTAACTTCATTGTTTGTAACAGCAGTTTGTACTGGATCGGTACCAGTGAATGTTAGTGTATCAGAAGAAGTAACAGTGTCCGTACCAGTGTCGCCAGCAATGTTCAAGTCTGTAGAGATTGAAGCAGTACCTGCAGCTGTTAGACGACCTTGTTGGTCAACAGTAAATGTTGGAATCGCTGTTGAGGAACCATAGGAACCAGGAGTAACAGCAGTGTCATCTAATGTGATAGTGACAACGTTATCAGTTACTGCAGTACCAATACCAGTTCCACCAGTAAAGGTTAGGTCTGAGTCAGCAGTATTAACCGTGTCTGTGCCCGTATCACCAGCGATAGATAAGTTAGAACTTTGCGCATCTACATAAGCTTTTGTGGCAGCATGCTGAGCAGATGTAGGATCAGCAACATTAATGATCTGAGCTGAATTAACATCAACAGCACCAGTTCCATTTGGAGCAAGTGTGATATTACCATTCGTATCGGTTGATGAAATAGTGTTTCCATCAATCGTGATATTGTCAACATTAACAACATCAATCTTACTGTTTGCATCTACAATAAGAGCAGATGATGCGGTAAGTGTACCAGGAGTGTGATCAGCTAAATTGGAAAAATATTCACCGCCGATTACAACTACCGAGGTAGCGTTACCCGAACCGTCATCTCCTTTACCAAAGAAGAGGCGATCCCCTAAGTTTGTAGATGTACCGGTACCGTAAGCGTACGCGAGTTCACCTGTTTTTAACGACCCCGGAGCTGCAACACCCGTGGATCGTTTGATTCTAATTACAGATGCCATTAAAAGCTTCCTCCATCCATATTTTGGTTTTCAAGGTCTACAGTTGCGACCCATTGACTTTGTGCTGTGCTATAGACCAGCGTACTTCCATCCTGTAAATTCGACGCGTTAACGTTACCAACACTTTCTATCGTTGCTGCAGCTGACACTCCAGCAGATGAAACTCTTCTAACCGGTGTTCCAACAACAATCTTTTTAACCTGTGTTGTTGAACCAGCAACGGCCACCGACTTTGTAGTAACACCACTGACTCCTACTTTTACTGCCATGACGTTCCTATCGTGTTACAGATGCCGTTACTAAAATTTTTCCTTCAAGTACTCTTTCAATAATTGTGTTACTATCACTGTCTATATAAGACATTTCAACATCATAAACATAACGCCCCGGTTTCAGAGCGTCAGTTTGAGTATTCGTTAATGACAAAGTTGCAACACCATCAGTTGCCGGTGAAGCCACAATAGATGAAAATGTAGTCGTATCGTCGCTATCGCTGTTAAATGTTCTTTTCATTTTCGCAGCAATAGTATGATCTGTCAAATCTTTAGCAGAACCATTCGGATTCACTAAGTGAATTTCAATAGCAGCGTCTGCACCCTGATCAATTGTAAATTCTTCGTATGTGGCCATTTTACTTCCATTAAATCATAAGTTTGTTATTATTTATAATACCAGGAACTTGATCCAAAAATAAAAATAGCGGCCGAAGCCGCTACGTTAGTTGTTATTTAGAACACCCTAGTCGAGGTCAACAACAGCTTTGATTCTTTGAATTTCTTTGTGTTGTTCTTGGATAACCTGGACAAGGAAAGGAATAATTTGTGTATATGAAACTGATTTCACACCTTCACTACTTGTTGAAACAATGTCTGGTAAGACTTCTTCAATCTCTTGAGCAATCACACCGTATGCTTTATTGCCATTATCTTTCCAAGTAAAGCTTACTGGATTGATCTGATTAATCACATTGATTGCGTCTACCAAAGACTCAACGTTTTCTTTCTTATTTCTATCTGATAAAGAATTATAGTCAGTTGAGTTTAGTTGACCAGTTGACGGATTGAAATACAACTTAGTGCTCGAAACATTCAGTGTATTTTCAGTTCCACTTGTTATATCAGTTAGTGTAAGATAGAAATCTGAGTTTGTTGTTGTATCATCAGTGATAGTTGTATTGGCAGCGATTCCGCCAGTACTCAGAGTTGTGCTTAGATAATCAGAATCAATAATACCTTTTATGTAATCTGAGTCGGCTATTCCTCTAACATATTCCGTGTTAGTTATGTTTTGAATAAAATCAGAATCAATTGAGTTGATCGCTGAAACTAGATTACTTTTGACGGGTGTTTCAAGTTGGATGATGTCACCAACATCAGATCCGACTCGATTAAAGTCGACCACCCAATCTCCGAATGTATCTAATAGTCCAATACTTGTGACAGCCATTATCGTTTCTCTACTAATTGGTGAAGTAGTTGTTTTATTTCACTCATATCATTTTTTAGAGAAGCAACTTCTTCTTTTACAATTTCTATTTCATAATCTTTTCTTTTTCTCATAGCCTTTATAGCTCGAGCCTGTTCAACTTCATTACTATTTATATTCACGATAGCACCGGTCTTTGAGTCTCTCGCTAGTGACCGGTGCCCTTCAACTGGTATTAACTTCATTACGTAGCCAATGCAATTACTCTGAGATCCTGAATAACAGGAACCTTAGCACTGCTTGTCGATCTGAATACGATCTTCAACTGGTATGTTGTAAATGGTGTAAGTGATCCGTTTAGTCCACCAACCAAGTAACGATACTCTCTGAAGATGTTTGGATTCTCATCAGATGGTACTGAGTTTTCTGGGTTAACCAGAGTCCAGTCTACATCACGAATGTTTGTACCTTCATCAGCTGTTCTCCAATAAACTTGGAAGTCAGCAACAGATGGTTTATTTGCACCCAGTAGGATACGTAGACCAACTGCTGTTTCGGCAAGTGAGATCGGAGTTGTGATGTGTTTCGCTAGGTGAGAACCACCATCAGCATCAGTCTCTGGTACATAGATTAATGGTGTGTTGAATCCAATTGTATCTCTATCAGAATCCTGCTTATCGATCAGGTTATTAAACATGCTGAGTGATGTACGTTGCATGTCTACAACCGGTGAAACATCGGCCGAGTTTGTTGAAAGGCGAAGAGCAATTGTTGCTGAGTTAGCACCAATGTCTACAGTTTCCACACTCGGGTGACCAATCATTTTAACCGAAGAAGCAATGTTATTTGTATTGATAGCAAGTGAAGAGTAACTTACGTCTTTTACAAATCTTGTTTCAGATCCAGCTGGAGATTTACCAGACGTAAACTTACCAAATGCACTCAGTCTTGTTCCAGTTGTTGGAATCAATGTCTGTACGTTTGGACTTACAATATCAAACATAATGTTTCGAGTTGCTTCCACTCCAATTCCACCACCTACGATCGATGATGTAGCTGCTGAGTCTGCATAGATCTTATATCCATACATGTCTGGGTTGGCAACTGTTCTGTTACCCAAGATAGATGTACCCAGAATACCTCCATAAGAAGTAGCAGAGTCTAGACCAGTAAAGTCTACTGTGTCGCCTGAGTCAAAGCCATGATATGGATGGCTTACTGTAATCCAGTTCTCACCAGAGTCAAAGTTAAATGGATCAGCAATCAGTGCACGTCTTGGAACATCAGCATTTTCAAGTACAACTTCAGCTTCACTATGCAAGAAGTTTGCCTTATAAAGTCTGAATGTCATATCCTTTGTTTGATCAGCTGACCATGTTCTACCATTCTGAGACTTAAACAAAGATCCTAGCAATGGTTGACGAGTAATACGTTTCTCGGTAGAACCAATAATGAACTCACCTGGTTCTGCAACATAGACTGTATAGTCAGTTGTATCTGAAAGTAGACATAGTGCATACTCAACGCCACCGGCAAGATATACTGGTTCGTCAAATACAAAGTCTGTACCATTCGCTAGCATTGAAGCTTCTGTTTCAGATGGAACAACAGTGACTTCATTTGGAGTCAATACTTTTAAACCACCAGGAACTGCAGTGTTTGCAGATGGGTGGCCGTTAACCATTGGTCTTAGTTCCAAAGCAACAGGTGCAGGGTTATCACCACCAGCAACGTCTGGTTTTGATGCAAAGTAAACTCTTGCTTTTGTTAGGAACACGCCAGTTGTTTCAGCAACAAAGAATGATTGAGCCAATGGGTCTTTACCGCCACCGCCACCGCCATCAGTAACAGGAGGATCCCCGCCGCCATCATCTACAGGACCTGTATCTACAGGTTCAGTAATTACGCCTCCAGTGTCTACAATAACAGGATCTGGAGCAGGAGGTGGAGGTGGAGGAGTAGTATCAACTACTGATCTTTCACCACGAACCGTAATGACTCGAGTACTCTGAATTGTTTGTTCAACGGTTTCAATTACACCATTTGCTTCATAGAAACCAGATGCCAAGGATGTAGAGTTTGCTGCTCTTGCGGAGTTAGCGTTTGAAAGTCTAAATTCTCTACGTCCAGTTCTAAAGCGAATAGCACTTGTGTTAGGAATAAAGAATGAACCTTCAAGAACACCGTTTGCGTCAGATGTCAGAGATGTAGCACCATCTGGGTGAGCAGTTGAGTTCTGGAATCTGTTGCCAAAATCTTCTGGATCATCCGACATACGTACAAATGTTTCTTCACGAACCCAGTTGTTTACATCTGTCTCATCAAAGTATGCATAGTACTGTTGGTTAGGTGTAAGACCAAACGCTCTGAAGTGAATCATGCGAGATCTCATGAATGGAATGATAGCAACATCAACCACTCTTTCACCAATTACTTCACGTACTGTCTCATCACTTACAACACGGTCAGTAGTCGTTGTTTGAATGAAACCTGAAGAAGTTGTTTCGGTAGCAAATACTGTACCAGTTAAGTCTTCAGATTGTTCAGCCTGACCTTGCCAGTTCCACTGCCACTCGTTAAACAATAGAGCATTATCAGCAGCAAGTCTATTACCGCCATCAACTGCTCTTGGTGCAGTGAATTCTGTTTCTCTCCATTCGTCTGATGCAGGTGAAAGTTCAATTACACCTTCATTAATTGTAACAGCAAATGGGTTAATATTTTCTACGCTGGAAGCTTCATCCTGGAAGATAAACTCTGCATCATTATGTTTGATGTAGATGTTATCACCTTTCTTAATAGTTTGTGTAGAAAGGTCTGAATCATAGATCAAACGCAAGTTAGCTTGAATTGCTTGAGGTCTCAATACTTTTTGACGAGGATCAACCGCAGCACTATAAGCAGGATCTCTTGTATCTGCAAATCTATGATCAGCAAAGTTATCTGCTAAGAAACCTGCTTTAGTTCTTGGTAGACCAGAAGAGTCAAACACTTGGAGAGTGTTTGTGTTAATTTCAAGCAGGTTCAGTGCTGTAACTTCTTCAAGAGTATTGATACGCTTATCAAGCTGACCAATATCTTTCATTGTGTAACGTCTATTATCAATTAGCTGAGTGCTTAGATCCGAATCATTCAAGGTATTTGGATTCAGGCTAATTTTATATAGCTCAAGTGAATTTGCAGGAGTCTGTGGGAACTTCGGTGAGAAGTCTGCTGCACCCTGAATAAGTTTTAGTCTTGCTTCTGTGTCAATTACTAGTTTATCTTTACGACCTAAGTAATAAGTTGCGTCTAGTGTAACTAGATCGGTGTTCTTTGGTAGAGAGTTAACCTTAGAAGTTGCACCAGTAAATCCGGTCCCAGCATCATTGATACGTGGACGGAAGTCAAGAACATCTCTCAACTGAATGACATCGCCGTTCGCAAGAGTGTGAGATGGAATGTCTGCGTAGTTAATTGAATATGAGTTGACCGAGAAGAAGTCACCAGCACCATGAGCAAAGTATCTGAATCTTGCAAATACGTTACCTGATGG
>Ga0255781_10000967_pt1 | contig 23554 bp, 10 predicted proteins | sample 101ome_21_FD_179979 | JGI IMG/M metagenome (GOLD analysis project Ga0255781, IMG submission 179979) | Coastal salt marsh microbial communities from the Groves Creek Marsh, Skidaway Island, Georgia - 101413BT metaG (version 2) | ecosystem: Environmental > Aquatic > Marine > Intertidal zone >... | reverse complement strand
TGTTAAAATCTGTCCAATATTGTTTTTGATTAGCAAATGCTTTTGCAGCTTGTAATGGATTATTGTCTTTAAAATTTAAATAGTTTATATTAGATATAGTTTGTAGCACTGCTGATCTAGTATTTAAGAACATGATAGCGCCAACAGAACCATTAATCCAATCATTCCATTTTTCTACTGTTTCATTAGCACCCCATTTTCTATTTGAACCAGTTTTCATTCTTTCTAATGTCCCTTTCAAAGCCTTAACATATTTAGCACCATATGCAGCTTCTAATTTAAATAAATTTTCTTTACTAAATATCTGATCAACATTGTTTTGCCAAACTTCTAAATGTTTTGTTCTTTTTGTGGTGTTTAATAAATCAACCATGTCTATTGCAATATTACCTGCAACCCAACTTTCTTTAGGTTTTGCATACCCATCACCTTTTGTAATTTTTAGTATTTCATTAGCAAACGTATGCAAGTCAGCATTTTTATTAACCTCTTTTAGTAATTCGCTTTTAACTTTTTTACTTATACCTGGGATTTCATAACCTAATTTATTCCACATATATACTCTTACAGCTTGTTCTTTTGTAAATACCCCGCTTTCAGTAAATTCTTTCAATGTTTTAGGAACATTATTTAATTGTTTTTTTATTGCTTTAAAATCATTTTTTAATGCCATTGCTTCATTAGTCATTGCTTCTACAGCTTTATTATATGGTTCATATAATACTTTATCGTAAAACTCCAATTGTTTTTCCCCTTGCTTTCCTCTAGCTAATGTTTTATGCATTAAACCTGCAAAATCTTCTGCACCTACGGGTATAAAGTAATCGCCAAAATCTGTTTTAGCTTGTTTACCTCTAGCCATTGCTGTTGCGGCACCAAATACAGCTTCTTTTTTAATACCAGTGGATTTTTCTAAAAAGCCATTGAATTGTTTTGAAATATCTTGTTTTGAAAATAAAGCAGTTTGTTCTTCCCTTATTTCTTTACTTTTATTTTCTTTTTGATTTATAACTTCAACAATATCTGATGTTTTACCTTTAGAATATTTAAGTGCTGTTTTACCTTGTTCTACAGATATAGGTAATGTTTTATTAAATCTTTTTATGCCTTCTGCTCTTGTTACTTTACCAGCAATCATATCAGCTATAATATTAGCAGCATTTTTTTGAACAGTTACACTGTTTCTCCAAACATTAGCTTTTACACCTAAACCATATTCTTCTGCCTTAGAAATAATCTTACCATTTTTATCAAATGTTTTTATAGCATAAGGATTAACAGTATTATTACCATACGCCCTGTTAAAAAGCCTAGCATCTATTGAAGGAATTTCTACATTTTTTTCACCTTTTTTAATTCTGTTAATAGCGTCTTGTATAATAGGTGGCAATTCGTAAGCAGCTTCCCATCTGCCCTCTCTTCCTTCTATTACATAAGTGCCATCAACAATTTTTCTAGTAGTTTCACTTATAGCAGCTTGTCTATATGATTTTTTAATCCATTCTTTTACTTGATTTTTTCCAGCTTCACTCATCGTGGCCATTTCTTGAATTAACTTATTAAATGCACCATTTTGTAATAAGTGTTCTAATCTAGTGTCTAATTTTTTAGTACCTAATTCATGAAGTATAACTTTAGATAATTGTCTGTTTATTCCACTGCTAGCATTTTGATTATATAATAAATCCCATGCAGCTCTAGAATCAATTTCATGCAGCTTAATAGCATTTTCAACGTACCAATCTATAGCTTCCTTAGTTAACTCTTCTTTAGTAAAATTTTTCTTGCTTAAAGCCGCCATTATTTTTGTATCACCTCTTCCTTGAGAAGATTTACCATGTTTTATAACGTCATTAAATTCTTGTTTACCAAGAGCTTCCTTTACTATATTGCCTAATTTTTCTACATTCCAAAGATACCCTGCTTCAAGAAGAGTAAGAGTATAACCGCTTCCTTCTTTTAATTCCTTAGGTTTATAATCAAAATTTTCTCTACTAACTCTATAATCACCTGGTAAAAGTTTTTCAGTTATTTTTTTAGGATCTTTTGATGATCTCTTTTTACCTTCAAATACATCTGGAGTTTTTCTATTAACTTGCAAACCTGTAGGGGCTGTATTTTGTACATAAGTTATTATTTCTACAAATGCTTTATCAATCTTTCCTTCTTTAGCCAGTTTTACAGCTTTTTTAATTAAATTGGTATGAGCTTTATTTTGTGCGGGTCCATCTTTATAAAAACCTTTAGGCCCCATCCCCTCTTCTCTTTTACCTTTAGCTTTCCCATCTCCATTTTTAGAAAAGAAAACATCGTGTTCTTTTTGTGCTTTTTCAGCTATTTTTGCTTTTTCAGTTACAGAATATAGGTTTTTCTTTCTTTGTCCAATCACAGCATCAATCATAGCTTGATTAAACAATGTTTCAACAAATCTTTCTTTTGTATTTTGAACTTTAAAAAATTGTTTTATTTTATTGGGAGATTCTTTTCTAGTATCTAATCTGCTATACACAAAAACACCATTAGCTGTATTTTCAGTATAGCTTGCTTTACCTTCTTTAATAGCCAATTCAATCATTGCTTTAGTTGTTGCTTTGCTATAATTTTGCGCAGCAGGATTTTCGCTTGTATATCCTTCACCAGCTTTCTTTAAATATTTAGACCTAGGATTTGCGTCCGCTTCTTTTACAACAAATAATGGCTCTCTACCTAATCTTTGTGAAAATTTTTCAGCTTGAACATAAAATGATAAAGGCAAGCCTTTTGGATTTTTTATAATACCAGGCAATACTGCATTAAGAAAAGCCTCATATTTTGCTTCAGTTCCAATATCTAGTTTTTCCTTAAATTCTTTAAATAATTCTGTTTCTTTAGCTATTTCTTTACCTAATTGTTTTCTAAATTCTTTACTGTCTGGTGGTAATTTTAAATCTTTTATTAATGTTTCAGAAATTCTTATAGCAGCATCAATAAATTCATCTCTTAATGCCGGCCCATCTTCTTCTGATAATATTCTTTTACCATTTACTTTAAGATTTCTTTGTATTATAGATGGTGCTCCATTGCCAATTCGCTCCATTTCATTTTTATTTCCAAAGCTTACTTCAATAGCGTCCTCAATGTTTTGTTTTTCATCAATTATATCTTTTACATCTGTGCCTCTTTCTTTCAATTCCTCTACACTTGTTTTTTCTAAACTTCTAGTATATTCTTCTACAAGTTTAGTACCTATTCTTCTACCTAATATATTGCCTAAATAAGTAGTAAATTCTTGTTTTTTACCAGTAACGGGATTTATTGGTTTATAATTTTTAGTAACACTTCCAAATTGATCTATTAATTTACCTTCCACCTCAGCGTTATTTTTAATAGCATTAACAGGAACACCTCTTTTAGCTGCCCATCTACCTAAAGCGTCTTTACCTGCAGCTATATATTGATTTCTAAATTTTTTAGTTTCTTCTTCTGTTAAATTATTATCTTTATATTTTACAGCTAAATTACTAATTTCGCTAGATATTTTTGAAGCTTTACCCTCACCTTTAAGGCCTTTTACAGGTGCATCTTTAGATATTGCTTTAGCTGCTTCAATACCTAATGTTTCATTTTTAGAATAACTTTTTATTAAATTAAATAATTGCTGGCCAGTTTCAACACCAATTTCAAGATTTTCAAAACCTTTTTTCTTCATGCCAGGAATAAAGTCTAATAAAGATTTACCAACATTTTCCCTAAAAGCAATTTCACCAGTCGATATAGCTTCAGATAACGATGTTAAATACTCTTCGTAATAATCTCCTTTTGCTTTTTCTTTTCCGTTTTCATCAAACCTATAATTATTATCTATTCTATCTTGTACAACTTTTCTTTGTTCCGGTGTCAATTCGTTAAGAACGTCATCAATTATTTTAATACCTTCTGTAGTTACTTTGCCTTTTTCATTTTTTAAAACGTCTCTTAAAACATGGTGTAATACTTCGTGTTTACCTGATGTTATTGTTCTTGTTTGTAAAGCACGTTGTTTATTTATAACCATTTTTTGTGTAACAGGGTTATAAAAAGCTAACTCCCCTCTTACATCTCGTGATTTTAATCCTGCGCTGTTATATATTTCTTGAAATTCTTTTTCTGATTTAGCTTGCTTAAGACCTTTGGTTTGGCCTGTAACTCTTAATATATCTTTTGTAAAAGCAATATCTTCTTGATATTTTTTATTTACATAATCTTCTATAGATTTTTTAAGTTTTTTATGAGTTTCCCCTTCACTTAACTCTTTGAAGTTTTCTTTTAAGTTTTTTAATTGTTCTTTTTCTGCATCCGTTTTTTCTGATTTCATTTCAAGACCTTGAATCTTGTAAAAATTGTCATGTAATTTGGACACATGCTCATACGTCTCTTGCCTTAATTTTTCATTATTAAAATCAACTTTATAATTAGGGCTACTATTTAAATATTCTTGTATTTGTTGTGCTTTTAGCTGTTGTAAATTCATTAACTCCATTCCATCTTTACCTTCCGCTATTTTTCTTCCTCTAGCACCTAAAGAATTAAGAACATATATGGGGTTTACATTTGAAAATTTTCTGCTTTCTTTTTCAGTTAACTCTTCACCTTTTAATAATTTTTGTCCAACACCATTAGCTTCTGCTTCATTTACAAAATAATGCTCATTACCTTTTTTTCCTTGCGCAGATTCTATTGTTTTTTTAGCAGTAATTAAAGCTAATTTATTTTCTAAAATTAATTTATTTGTTAAGGCTTCACTTTGTTGCTCTTTTGCTTCTTGTTCTGTAATTTTACCATCTTTTTGGTTTGATTCAATTTCATTTAATTTATTTTGATAAGCTTTATTAATATCTTTTTCTAATGTATTTTGTTTATATCTTTTATCACCCTCAGTAAATTTATCAATTCTATTATGGTCAATACTATAATAATTTGCAGCTCCTTCAGATTTAGCATCCCTACCTTTCATTCTAAGGACGTCTTCACGCATACTATGATAAAGGTTATTGAAGCCTTTTTGTGACATTGGAATATTTTTTGTACCGCTAAGCAAGGTCATTTTAATAAACTCTGCCGTCCAGCTTTGTAAAAGCTTTTGACCAAAATAATTAGAATAATTTGGATCATTTTTATCAACTTCTAAAAGCTTCATAAACTCATCAGAGTCTGTTAACAATTGTGCAAAATGATAAACAGTAGAACCTGAAGCAGAACCCGCAATTACATTAGTAGGGTTCATATTATAATGTATCATTTTATGAGTTGCCGGCATAAAAAACTTAGACTTAGGATTCATTAATCTACCAACTATTGCTCCCCCTATTTTATTACCACCACCAAGCGCTCCACCAAACAATGCACTCTGCTGTATTTGTTCTCTATTTTCATCTTTTAATAATGATAAAGACACAAATAAAGCCGCTTCATCGACTGCGCCTAAAGTAAATTTAGTTACACCTCTAGTGACAGGGTTACTATATAATACACCTCCTTTTAAAGCTTTATCAGCTTTATTTATTCCTTTAGAAATTGCATTACCCGAAACTTTTCTTAAAGCATATATTTCTGCTGCAAACTTAGCTAAATCTATAAACCCATCACCAATATATCTAGCGTTACCAAATCCTTCATATAATCTTTCATCTGCTTGTTTTTGGTCTACGTATTTGAGGCTAGTGTTTTTATTTATAGCCGCATTAAAAAATGTTACTGCTTCTTGTTTACTTTCTAATTTTTCATTAAGCCCTAGCGTTCTACCAACATTATCTATAACACCACCCATAAACGTATCTCTATCTGATTTTATAGGATCAATATTCATGGCTACAGCTTTACCAAATGCTAAATATTCTTTTAAAGCATTATTGTAATTAACCGCACCAGGAGTTGTGCCAGCTATAGTAGTTAAATTTTCGGGTAGTTCATCATTTTCAAAAATACTTTTTAAATTTCTTAAGTCAGCATTAAAGTTTGTATCGTCACCAACAAAATCAAGTATATTAGACATATACTTTTGTCCAGGATATTTAAAAGTTTGATTTTTAAAATTTGTTTCGCCTATTCTTAATATGTCTGTATGAGCTCCTTTAGCCGCTGCTTTAAGATTGGAATAAGCTCTTGCTAAACCAGTTTTTAGCATGTCCGCTTCGGTAGTTTCTAAAATTTCTGTAGACCTTTCTTGAACTTCTAGAGCGTCAGCTGAGGCTTGATCTAAAGAAACTACATTACCTTTATTAGGCCCTGAAACTTCATATAATTTTTCAGGTGCATTATCCATATAGGCTTGGAAAATAGGATTGTTTTCTAATTCTTTTCTTTTTTCTGGAGAGGCTGTTTCGTATTCTTTACGTAAATTTGCAAAGATTTTTTCATTAGGTAATAAACGGTTGTAACTGTCTTGTTCAACATGGGTATTAAACTTGTCTTGATCGCCAAACTTTACTAAATCTTCTGAGTTTTGTTTATTTGTTGAAAGATCATTATAAATTGCTCTAAGTGTATTTATATTAAAACTTTTAGTTTTATATTTTTCATTTCTTACTCCGCTTCCTTCATTATCATATGTAATAACAAAACGATTACCATCTCCAACTTCATTTAAATTTTCTTCACTAAAAATGTATGGTTCACTTAATGCCCCTACTGACATTCCCGCAACTTTATGTAAAATACTATTACCACCAAATTTTACTCTAGAATAAGGCTCATTATATAATTCAGCATCATCATCATCAAAATTATATTTTGTATCACTAAATTCAGGTTTTCCTGCACCAAGTGTTGCAATAGGGTTTGTTACTAAATCATAACCTTTTTTAACGTCACTAAAGGATATAGTACTGGCTTTGTCTACTATTTTTTCTAAATAAGGATTTGAAACTTCTGAAAAACCTGGCATTAATTCTTGAAGTAATTTATTTCTATTTAATAATTCAGATGGGTTTTGTGTTGCTGTAAGTAAACTAGCATACCTTTCAGGATCAGCTGCTATTTTTTTAGCTATTTCATCATAATTAAAATCGCTTCCTGATGTAATAGCAATATGCTCTCTAAGCTTTTTTTCATCTTCTTCATTTAATTCTGAAATAACATTTTCATTTTTATTTCCGAATTTTTTTCTAATATTATTAATTTTTTCTAATTCCGAAGAACCAGGATCCGAAGTGGAATCCGTACTGCTTGTGTTTTCCGACCCCGCAACCGCAGCCTCCTTTACAGGGTCGTTTAGCTTTACCATACCAGCTTTTTCTAGGTATGCATCTAAATCCATATTTGATTGTTTAGCGGCATTTGTTACCTGCTCTAAACTAAACTGTTGTCCGTTAAGTTCGTACATAATTTTATTTTGATTTAAAAATTGGTGGTGTAGTTATCCCCAATCCTTTAAGAACATCTGAATTAGCAAAAGGTGAATTGTCTGGTAAATTAGTATAATTTTCACTTAACCAGCTTATAAACATTGGGTACTTTTTCATATTTTCATATCCATAATTATTAATGATATAATTAGCCCATTTATCCATTTTTCTAGCTGCAAATTGTTCAGGCTTCGTTAAATAAGAACCAGAAATTAATTCTGAATATAAATTATCACCATAAACTTTAGATTTTTCAGAGCCTAAATCGGATAGCATAGCTTTATACATGCTTTTCATAGATTCTGGACTATATATATTATAAGGTGTAGTTTGATCAATTATATCCGTTTGTTGTTTTTCACCGTCTATAGTTTCTGTAACTGCACTTTCTTCGTAATCAAATTCTATATTACCTGCAGGACTAACAAATACATTATTAATTCTAAACAATTCCCCCTTATCACCAATTTTTGCTACTTTACCAATAAAGTTTTCTCTCATTTGATCAGTTACTTTTAATCCTGGAATTATTCTAGGGTTATCAGGCCCTTCTTCTACATTAGGATCAAATGCTACATTATTATACATTTTTACACCAGCGCCTACAATATACCCTGGTTTAAGTTCGCTATATGATTCTGGGTTTCTATTAGCATAAAATGAATCTTGTGCATCAGGCGTAGCTGTTTTTTCCATAGCTGAATAAGTAATATTTGCAATATTTTTAGCTCTAGTTGAAGCATAATCACGTATTTGAGAACGATTAATAGCTCCTTCAGTTGGAGGAGTATATGTTTCTTTTGGAGCAATATAAGCTTTATTTACTAATCCTTTATCTGCTAAATCTTGCATATAAGAAGCTTTTACAACTTCTGTTTTTCCTTGTAATATTTGTTGTCTTAATTGTATTGCTTCTTCTGGTGTTATATCATATCTTTCAGCATATGTAGCAGCACTGATATCCATAGGTTCATTTGCAATTCTTGCAATTTCATCTGTACTTAATTTTTTACTAACATTTATAGGAAGAAATGTTAAACTTTTTTTAACAATATCTATTTTTTGGTTTTCGTTAACGTCAGCATGGTTATTGTACTCATCATTTAAAAAACTTAATGTTGCTTTACTATATTGACTAGGCTCTCCCATAATTCCTAATCTTTCATCAACAATCTTTTCTGCAATTTTTCTTCCTACAATTAATTTATTTTCATCACCTTCTTCATACTTTAAATATTCTAAATTATTGTTAATAGCAGTAGTTACTTGGGTAGAAACACCCTCTAGCATTTCATTATGCTTGGTATCAATAATATCTCTTTGTTCTTTACCTGATGCGCTAAATATAGCTTGAATTTCTCCTGTAGTAAATTTTTGTTTTTTACCATCTATCATAACTTCAAGGCTTCCATCAAATTTACCATCAGCATAATTAAAGTTAGGATTTGCACTTGCATTTTTTATTGCGTCGTAAATAGCTTTTTTCTTTTTAAATTGTGGATGCCCTCTATCTTCATTTTCCATTATATCAATTTCAGGGTCATAAGCATAATTAAATGCTGTATTAATGCCCGTGACAGCATCTGTAAAACTATTTTGTGCTTCTATTAAATCAAGCTTACCTAATCTTCTTTCAGTTGGTTTTGCAAATAAACCGCCTAATCCTTTTTTAGTAGGCATATCAACTGACAATGCTTCATCATAAAATGATCTCAAAGCGTCTTGCACTTGTTGTTTAGTCATTTGACTATTACTAACAGCTGCATCTAATTCTTGTTTTAATTCTTCACCTTTTTCATATATACCTTTTTCATATTCTTTTCTATCTGCGATAAGATTTTCACCATATTGCAAACCTTCTTCAAGACCTTTTTTAAAAGTACCTATAAAAGCTTGTGTTCCTGCCATATAATTTGGCGCGTTAAAGAATCTTGGATTTTCGTATGCTCCCATAATATTTTTAATTTCTACCGTAACCGCCAAAAGCGCCACCATATTGTGAACCAAATGCTCCTCTTCCTTGATTTAAACTTAAATTAAAACCAGGAACTTGAACGGCTTTTTGTGCTGCTATTGAATTACTTATTGTTTGTCCTAAATTTTGTAAAGCAAAATCAGGCGTATGAGTTCCATATACAGGAGGAGGGGTCCCAATCATTTGACCATGACCACTTATATTAGGCGTTATACCGCTATTTAAATATTGATTGTATTTAGCAATTCCGCCCATAGCACCTAATATATTGCCAACAGAACCTAATGCTTGCCCTGACATTGCACTTGCTTGTCCTCTTAACTGCATTGCTTGTGCAGCAGCATTTTGTTGTTGTGCTGCTAATCTATTTAATTGTGCCATTTCCCTTCTTTCCTGTGCACCAAACATAAATGCTTTACCTTGCGCTTCTGCTTGTTGTACTCTAGCAGCTTCTCTCATTTGCAATTGTTGCATTTGTTGTTCACCTTGTGCTCTTAGCCTTGTGTTTTGTGCTTCTTGTTTTTGTATATCTGCAGCAATATTTGCTTTACTTCTTGATGCTGCTTGCGCTAATGCTGTAGCGCCTCCAGCCCCAGCACCTGTCGCTCTTAATGTATCTAGTGTAGTTGCTAGTGATATGTCTTGTTCTTGTGCTCTCATTTCAGCCGCAGCAGTTGCAACTTGTAAATTTTCAAATGGATTTGAAACCATTGAACTTAAATCTCTAACATTAGCATAAGGATTTATTACTGCTTGCCTATTTGCTTCAAGCGATTCTATCCTTCTGTTTAATGCAGCAGCTTGTCTTGCTTGTGCTCTTGCGGCACGTCTAGCTTTACCAGCACCTATAAGGCCACCAATCAAACTAACACCGGCACCTATTAAAGAAGCACCTCCGCCACCGAGAAATTTCATAAATTTACCGTCGCTCATAATTTTTTATTTTGATGATTGTGCAACTTCGCTTGAAACTGCAAATAATTCTTGTTTGTTATTTTCTGTTGTACCTAATGTAATATCCATATACATACCTTTAATTCCTGAAATGTATTCATGCCCAAACAAAATTTCATTTTCCCCAGGAGCTTCCGAATTGTTTTGCAATATAGAAAAATATTTACTTTCTTTTTTACTAAACATAGACGGCAAAATACTTATTAAATCATTGTTATTATCATAACCGTAATCATATTGATATTTTGATATATTTGCTGCTGTATCAGATGAATTATTGTTATCGGCATCTGTTTTTATGTTATTAGCATACCACCCGCTTGTCCCTTCATAACCTAATGTCTTAAAGTTTTTAACTGTTGATGCATCTGTATTAACAATTAAAGAAATTGTTGAAGGTTGCGCAGATAAACCATAAAATGTATTATAGTTGCCAGATGTACTATGATGTTCATATATATTACTTTGATAAAAAGTATAAAATGTATTATTTAAAGTAAACCCAGCTTCTGGATAATATGTATAAAAACTTGTCCAGCCTCTGGAGTTTTCATCATAAGCAATTGTTTTTGCTGAATCTTTTAAATGTAATATATATTGGTCTTTTACATTATCATATAACCCAATTAGCTTTGTATTGTTTTTAAGATTATCTTTAAAATAATCATGCATACCATAATTTGATATTTCAGTTAATCCGTCTCTTGTTAATCTTAATACAACACCTCTTTTTCTATCTGTAAAATATTTTCTATTTCCTTTAACAGCAAAACTTTCTGGGTTTAAGCTTATACCATATTTGCCTAAATACGTTCTTACCTGCCCAATTACAATATTTGATGCTGTTGACAATGGTTGACCTTCCGCTGTAAATATAAAATCTTTATTTATACCTGCCGCATTTACTTTATCTTCCTGCAATATAAATAGTTCACGATCTTCAGCATGAAGTTTTTGTATTGATCCATCTGTAATATCAACTGCTTTTGTAATATTTGCACCAATAGGAAATTGATTCAATTCATTAATGCCGGTTTTTGAATTATAAATACCAGAATATATCATGGCATTTTTTCTATTTATTACAGTATAATCGTCATTTACAGCATATGCACGGACACCTTGGTCCATTTGGGTGTTATTAAATCCACCTTTTATTCTATTTTCTTCTATATGATATTTATTACTAGCATTGCTAGAATAGTCAAAAGACTTTACAAATATAGAGTTAAAATAACCGATTTCTTTAATAGCTGCCATATTATTTAATTATTACATATTTTCTTAATTCTCTAAGGGCCAGGGTATCCGCTACAATTGTTGTCTTGGTCAATATATTGAACTTTACCACCAATTACTTCCGTATGTATACCTGTACCGTCACCACCTCCAACAATCTGTGTTATAACAGCACCTGCATTAAATGCGGTAGTTAGAGCAGCATCTGTATATACCTCATCATTATATTGTGGTGTTAATGATGTTGACGTGTTTGATGCGGGTCTTTTAATATAAAAGTTTTGACTGGGAGAATTAGAATTTATAACACCACAAATATCAGTAAAAGCACCATATAAATAATTACCAAAAAACCACCCACCAATTGTGACATCACAACTTGCAGACGTGGAAGTTAGTCCACCATCGTCAGTAACCGTCATGGTGATTCTATATACTTTTCCAACTTCACTTGATGGAAAATTATGATTATTTGCTGAAACAGCCCCTGTACTTCCATTTACTGTAAATTTAGAAACTTGTGTTCCGCTACTATCCTCATCATTGCCACCTGGGTCATATGTAACACCAGTTATTGCATATGCACTTGTGCCTGTAAATATATTATCTTGATCAGGGTCTGCACTACCATTTACCGTTGTATTTGATGGACTAAATATTGCTGCTGTTGATCTAAAATGTATATGATTTGCTGTTGCTGGTAAAACTAAAGTAGGTGTTGAATTATTTAATGTAATTGAAAAATCTTGATACCTAGCGGGATTATTTTGGTTATCTAATACTTTTATTCTTACGGTATATGTATGCCCAGACGCACCATAATAAAACTCAGGATTAGTTATTCTCAATTGATATATATTATTCCCAGCATCATGAATTCCAAAATGTGTTTCTGATGCTTCCTGCAGCGGTGGTGTTGCCCCGTCTTCTAGCACACTAACAATTGAATACGTTAATCCACTAGGAATAGCTGTACCATTTTGATCTAATGTTTGTAAATTAGTACCCACTTGATTAGGAGCTGTTAATCCTTCGTCAAAACTTGCAGATGTAGTGCTATCATTAAATTGTATGGTTGTTGGTATTTGTCCGGTTGGTGAACCACCACCTCCAAAACCATTATTAATTTCATTTTCTAAATCAGAAATTAAACCACAAGTTAAAGTTTCATAATATATATCTAATGCACTTTCAAATGGTTTAGTTTCCCATACTGAAAACCCTAATGTGCCTTGAAAAATTAAAGGCTGTTGAGATGATTGTGTAACATTAATTGTTCTGCCATATCCATCCGGTAATTCAGCTAATAAAGGATTTTTTCTCCAATTATGAAATTGTAAATACGTATTACCTGTTTCTTGCTCTATACCAGTATATGCGGGATTAATTAATTCTAACCCGTGATCAAGTGCTTTACCAATACTTGTTATATCAATTAATGGGCCATCATCCATTATATATGTTAAATGGCTATTTACTTTAGGATATAAACTTATATTAGTTGGGAATACAGAATTATCATCAACAGATTCTTCTGTTGTGTCCCTGGGCACTTTATTTATATTATCGCCATGCAATACTAACCAAGTTCTTTTATCTTCATCGCTATGATATATACCTGAATGAGCCGCTAAAGTATCTACATTTGGTATATTATCTTTTGCTTCTGGAGCGTATACGTTATAATAATCTTGTTCTGTTTGTTTTACAACAATTTTATAAGAATACCACCCAGTTGGATTAGCTGTTGGGTTAGCTGGATCATATAATACTGAAGCAGCATTTGCATCACTATCTGGGATTGGTTGATTAAATTTTATTTTTAAAATTTCTCCATTCCAACTATTTGAAGCTTCGTTTGTATTTTTTGCATTTACTTTAACCAAAGAATTGTCCACGTTATCAGATAAAAACACCGGAGATTGTCTACCATATCTATCTGCGAGCACAATTCCAACCTGATATGTTCTTCTTGTTTTTATAGTATGGTAAGGATATTGTATATGATATTTTTCTCCTGGTTCCATACTCCCCCTGTCTTCTACAAAAACTTCATAATCAAATGAATACGAACTATAAGGTTTATTATTAGGATTTTCTTGATAATTACCATAAACAATTCTATTACCTATTATTTCTTGTGCTTTAGCTTTAGCAGGTATATTATCATATACTCTAGTAACTTGTGCTTCTGGTAAAGTTTTATAAGGTAAATTACCTTTATACGTATAATTATATATTTTGTCAGATCCAACACTTGCATCTGTAATGCTAAGCTGTGCTATAGCTTTCAATGATGGCTTATCTGATTCTTTATATAATATCTCTATTTTGTCAATTTCAAAATCAGTTGTAGGATTTGCTGAGGGCAGTTCAATTTGCAATCTAACATGCGCAATATCATTAACAAAACTTTCTAATTCTGTTGTTTTTGCAGCAAGCTCTTCTTGGCTAGCTGTTATACCACCTGCGTTATAACTTGTTCCTTCTGAGTCTTCATAATTAGCATTATATGTTTTAGGTATAAAACAATGCTGCGTAAACGGTGATATTAATGAATATTCACCATCTAAATATTTAAATCTATATGCAAATCTTACAAATTTTTCTTCTAATCGTTCATTTTGGTTTAAAAATGTTAATGTAACAGGTGATCCTGAACTAGCTGTAATATTAACATTTTGATCAACAGTAACTGTTAAACCGTCTGAACTTACACTTTCTACAACACCAATAGATGTTGAGCCGTTATATATGACTTGGCCTTCATGGACGTCGTTATTATATGTATTTAATGTTATATTTGTATTTGTAGTAGAAGTTTCAGTATCAGCTGTTGTTTTAGCTTTTTGCATACCGGTATAGTACGTAGAGCCCTGCTGAGTTAAAACTTGAGGAGGAGTATATGGGTAATATTTTGCTACAGATATTTTATCTTCATTATTGTAATAACTTGTATTATCAAAAGCTGTTAATATATTTATTCTTCTTGGCTGATTTAAATTGTCTGTCCAAAATAATAAATTATCAATTAAATTAATTCCTGTAATTAAATAATTTGTATTAAATTTTAAAAAGTTACTTGTATTGTCTATTAAAGATATAGGAGCTGTTGTTGAACCTGCTTCATAATAATAAATATTATCAGCATAACTTCCAGTTCCTTTTACAAAATAAAATATTCTATATTCATTATTACTTGTTCTTTCGCTATCAGCATAATATCCTATAACAGTTCCTTTATTAATGCTTGATGAATATGGCAATGTGTTGCCTAAAATATTTTGAACAGTGCCAACATCAGATCCTTCAGATTTAGTTATATAAATATTTTGAGCATCTACATATTCTCCGTTTTTTAATAAACGAGCATCTAGGTCTTTATTCATTTTACCTTCTAGGAAGGTATTTTTAAGTTCTGGCATGTGTTACTTAATTTGTTTTGATTTACCTCTCATTACTTGAGTAAGCTCACCTAATTTTAAACTTGATAATCTAAGCTTTGCATTACGCATAGCAGCTCTTTTTTCTTTTCTAAATCTGTTTATTATATATTCGGGCATATTAGCTTTGGTACTTGCTATAGCATGAGTTATATATTTATACATTGCGTCTTCTGCAAATTTATGTACTTGCATTTCGTCATCTGTTCCTAATCCGTCTGATATATATTTTAATGTAATTATTTTATCTGCTACATCACTAGAAAAACTAATTTTACCATTTAATTCGTCAATTATAAATACCCCATTATTTTGAGCAACTTCAGGATCTAACCCATATCTTCCGCCTTGTATATGTATTCTATCTAATTCATCATTTTGAGTATAATTAGCATCTGACCCTATATCATTACCAGTTAATTTTATCATTTCAAATTCTTTGAATCTTTCGCTTGTAATAGGAGTACCTGTTAATAAACTACCATCTGAATCAAATAAATACTTATAATCGTCATCTTGCAATATTGATTGTGAAGGTTTTGATGTAAATCTAGCTGGATATATTATATTTTCAATACCAGAATCGTCAACATAAGAAATTCTAACATAATGTACGTAGTCCTGAGGTAAAGGCATTGATAAACTTGTTCCTAACTGTATTTCTTGTATTTTTTCAACTCTTGAAACGTCATAGCTAAATTCTTGTATTCCTCTTTTAGCATGGAATAAAACATCTGTTTTTCTTACATTGTTTATTAATTTGCCATCTCCAACATATGAAACTAAATAGTTATTTATTAAATCAGCTAAAGATATATATCTATAGCCTCCAAATCTTTCTGCTTTAGCAAATTCTTTTACTTCAACTATTAATCCATTATTTGGATAATAATTACTACCAACTAATGTTATAACATTATTATTATTTGCATTGCCGGTAATTGTTAAAACACCGCCAGTATAACTATAATTACCTGTACTTATTTCTTTTCCATCTATAAAAACTTGAATATCAGCTTTTGCAGCGGGTAACGTAGGAAAATAAGTTGTTAATAATGTAAATACATCTGTTGAACCATTAGCAGTAAATTGTTGTGACTGACTATAATAAGCCTGTTGTGTTACGTTTATTAGTCCCATTTATTATGAATTTTCTAGTTGTATTACTTTTTGCTCTTCAGAATTTGCTACTTGTATTACAGTAGGATCTTTTATTATTACGCCCGCATGTGCTAATATTTTTATAATTAAATCAACTTGGTCTGATTTATGTATTTCAAAATCATATGATGTGCTTGCTTGATAATTATAAGCATTTGTATCAGTAACCCTTGTAAAGCTCCATTTTGGTTCTTGTGGAATTTTTACATAATCTATCGTAGCAGATGTCAAAGTAGTTGGTAAAAATTTAATATTTGTTGTTATTGAAGAGCTTGATGCTGTTTCTTGATTTGTAGTGTTTGCAGATGCTGATTCAATATAATATACAGGATAAGATAATGATGGCGCTGTCAATTTTGAAGCATTTATATATGTTAATTCAGATTTTTTAACTTCTTCTAAATTAATTGTTCTATTATTTGAACTAATATTTATAACCCTATATAAATCCGCTGGCAATGTAGATGCTCCAGCTGTTATAGTTAATGATGCTTCTTTTGATAAAATATCAATTTTTTCTTTAATATTTTTTGGCAGATTAGCATATTCGTCATTAGTTACATAACTTTTTTTTCTATTCATTGCTTTATTATAATCATAAAAAGCTCTTTCAAGTAAGTCTAATTGTACTTGTGCTCCTATTCTATTAAATTGATCAGGAGTTAAATATCCTCTGCCTTCTTTATTTAATATTGAAAGTACGGTTCTATATACTGAATTTACTGATATTGCCATATTTTTTTTATATAATGATTAAGCCGCCGTAGCGGCTCAACCACTACTAACTTATTTTAGTCTTTTTTCAATTGTTTGGTAAACTTCAACACCTTCATCTGTTTTAAACCATGCAGCTAAAGCCGAATATGGATTTTCATCAAATGGAACTGTTACAAGTTTTCTACCTGTTGATGCCCAAATAAATGTTCTTTGATCATTAGATAACTGTATTAAATTTTGTTCAACAGCTTTTATACCTAAATTTCTAATATTTATATTTTCATCATTCGCAAGTTCTAAGAACAAATTAGGGTTATTCTTAGCAAATAATAATAAATCTCTTTTAAGCTCCTTAGAAGTCATTTTAGATACCTCATTTCCTATTTCTGACCTTAATATTGCTTCCGCGTGATCTATATCTAATTTTTGCGCCGTACTCATTGCTTCTAATTCAAATTCTAAAACATCTAAATCATCTTCAGCTATTTGTTCAGCATTATATTCTTTAAATTTTACACCATTATCTGGATGAAATTCTAAAAATTTTTGTAATACTTGCTTTTCTTTTGGGACATATAATTGTCCATTTTTAAATGCAATATGTTGCAATCTTTGTGGACCTTTCATTTCATCTTCAAATATTGTTTTTTGATTTTCACAATATTTAATTTCTCTTTCATAACCTAATTCTTTATCAAACCACATAATATTTTTGCTTTTTAGCATATAAATAAGTGGTGTTTCAGAAATAATTAGTTCGTATAATTTATCCTTTATAAGTGGTTTTACCACTTTTTTTGATGGAGCAACCGTTGCCGGTTCTTGAGTAGCCACCGCTACTTTTTGTTTTTTTGCCATAATATAATAAAATAAAAATGTTAAAATAAAGGGCTGGACGCCGAAGCGCCCAATCCTTTAATAAATATTAGTCATCAAATCTAACAAAGTTGTTAGCAGCTTGAACTACTAAACATCTTTCTGATAGATAATGTACTTCCATTTTGTCAAGATCAGAGCTTGTTGCACCTCCAACTGAACCAGTGATCCAAGTTTTTAGTTTTCTATCATCAGCTTCTGAAGCTCTATATCTAACGTGTAAGAAAGGTCTTCTTACATTCTTACCAAGGCTTTGGTCGTATACAGATGAAGTACCAGCTGGCACTAATACACCTTTTAAACCACCAATGTTTCCTCTTGTAGATTTATCGTTAAGATATTTCCAGTCAGTTTTGTAGAATTCATAACCACCTCTTCTGAAACCATTAAATCCAAGATTTAACGCCATATCTTCTGAGTTGTTGAATGCTCCAAAGTTTAATCCGCCTGAAATATGAGGGTTCACAGCAGCAAGTAAATCATCAACCTGCAAGTTTGCAGCTCTATTAATGAATAACATGTTTTCTGAAATTGCTCCTTGAGAATCTAATTGAGTAATTAAATTATCAAAATCTGTAAGATCTGGAGTTCCATCAAACATATCATTACTTACTAAACCTCTTGACCCGATAGCAGATAATAAACCTTCTGAACCAGCAACACCAACTGTTGATGTACCAGCTGCTTTTTCAGCTTCTACTACTACCATTTCTAAATAGTCTTCAAATCTTTTAGTTGTATCACCTTGAGATTTTAAATACCATAAATATCCGTTTTGTCCATTTTCTCCTGAAACTTCAACCCAACCAATTTGAGCAGTATCAGAACCATTGATTTCAAAATGATCTTTGATAATCATTGGCTGGTTAGAAAGAGATAAAAACTTAGGCTCAATAGACTCTTCCATTTTGCCAGTTCCTTTACCAAATTCAGAACCATAAACAAAGAATTTTATTGCTTGGTCATCAGCATTTGTAATACCTGATAATGCGTCAATTGTAGCTGCACCATAAGGCTTAATTTTTAACTGAGAAGTTGATGTCTCAATACCTTCAGTTACAAGTGCCTTAAATACAACATTATTAACAACCGCAACAATAGTTGCACCTTTTCTTACAGCGTGAGCAACAGAACTTCCAGAATCAATATCTGTAATTGTGTCAACTAAGTGTTCACCACTTGCCGCTGTTCCGTTAACTTCTCCGTTATAAGCTAAGTGTAATCTTCCTTGCTCAGACCAAATAACTTGGTCAGATGCCATTGGCATTTCTGCCCCTAGCATTTTTATGAATCCAGAAATTGATCTGTCTCCATATTTTTCTACTTCTGATTCATATAATTCTGGTAGATACTGTTGTGCCCAACCAGAAGTTCTTATATCAATATATGAATTTAAAGTAGTCATTTTTTGGGCATTAGGCTGTACTATACCGCCTGTCCCTACTGTAAATGTAGCCATTTTAAATTATTTTTTTTTGTTAGTAATTTTTTAATTTAACTTTTAGCCCCGAATTGTTATCTCCTGAAATAGCTTTTACTTTTATTCCTCCAGCTTCAACATAACCATTTGCAGTTTTTCTAGGATCCATATTAATGTTCTTAGCTTCTGCAGTCATTTGTTTTATGGCATCTGCTTTGCCTTGCTCATAAAAGTGGTTTGCTATTGCATCAGAATTTGAAGCAGCAAATAAAGCTTTGTGAAAATCAGCAGCGTTATTAAGAAGTGAATTCTCATTAACATATTTATCAAAAACATTTGATAAATTCTGTGATTTTACTTGGCTTACATCTTTAACATTAAACCTGTATTTTTTGTCTCCAACGTTAAAATTAAAACCTTTAAAATTATCATTAAAAACTTTACTAGTTTCTTGCTCAAAATGTTGCGTTTGTTTCGCTAACAATTCTTCAGCTGATTTTTGCTCATTATTATAACGATTGAAAAAGTCTATTGCTTTTTGTTGCTCAGGAAGTAACTTAGAACCCAACTTGACTTCTTTGTAATATTTATCCTTAAGCCCTGTTAAAAAGTCTTTGGCATTTGCAACCGCTTCTTTATGAGCTAATTTTTTTCTTTTTATATCTCTTTCCTCATCTATTTCTTCGTCATATGAAAAATTATCTTCCATAAGGAATTGTATTTCATCATAACTTAAATGAGGTTTTGTTTGTTTGTAATATTCTGTTAACAATGTACCGTCGTCAACATTTGAATAATCCGCGTTTAGTCTTGTATAATCCTCTAAAGTCCCTCCCGTTTCGTTCATGAACTTTACAAGTTCGATTATATTTTCGGGATATTCAATTTGTTCTTTTTGTTCAACTTGGGCAACTTCTTCAACTGTTTTAGTTGTTTCATTGCTTTCATTTTGACTTGTTTGATTTTCAATTTCTTCATCTGTTACTTCTTCTAATACTGGTGTTTCTTCTACTTTTTCTTCTTGCTGTACTTCTTGCAATTCCATTTCGGTTTCTTGCCCAGCTTCTTCATTTTCGCTGCTTCCGCGTAACACGCCATCTTCTGTTTTTTGTTCTTGAACGGCATTTGTTTCTGTTTTAGGTTCGCTTAAATTTACTTTATACACCCCAGTTTCTTCATCAAAATTTGATGCCTTTTTCTGTAATGCTTCTTCTTTTTCTTGAATAGACGGTTCTTCAGCGTCTATTGCTTTTGCTTTAATTTCTGCCATAATAAAATATTATATAAATGTTTAAATGTTTATCTTGGTTCAAATTGTTCTAAACCAAACCCACCTAGATTATCAAATCCTGATGATTCAAAACTTTTAGGTGGTTTACCAGATTTTCTCTGATCTATAAGTTCACTTTGTTGTGAAGCCTGTATTTTTGTTCTTTCGTCTTTTCTATCTTCTTTATATGCTTCTTTATTTTTAATCACCTCAGATTCCTTTTCTTTAAGCTGCATGTTCAATTGAAATTCATATTCCATCAATTCTTTCTTAATTGCTGCCTCTCTTTCTAATTTTGCAATATCAAATTGTGACTGTGCTTGTGCAATTTGTATTTTACTTTCTGCTGTTCCTTGTTGTTTTTGTATTTCAGCTTCTGCCGCCGCTTGGGCTGATTGTGCGTTAGATTGTGATTGGGCTTGAATATTTTCTTGTTGAATTTGTCTATCTTGCTCAAACTTTTTACGTCTTCTAATTTTTAATAATTGATTAGCAAGTTTTAAATTTCGTACTTCTCTTACATCAATAGCATCTTCTAAATTTATTTGTTGTTGTTGGATTGCCATTTGAATATTGTTTTCAAGCAATTGCTTTTCTTCTTCATCCGGCGCCAATTCTAAGAATACACCAAAATCATGTATATACAACTCTTTTATTTCATTTAAATTACCAACATCAATTTTACCTAAAGATTGCGTAAATTGCTGTTTAGTATTTCCATATTCTAATACGTCTGCTATTCTTAATGATACAGCTTCAGCTGTTTTTAATGTCACATATAAACCTCCTTGTAATATATGTCTTGTTGCAGTATTACTATTTGCTGCCGCAAGTTTTTGTATACCAACTAATGCATTTTTATCAGGAGTACTTCCGTCTCTTGCCTCATTTAATCCTGTGACATCCCTCATCATCTGTAAATAATAATTGTAACTATTTATTAAACTAGCTATTTTATTATTACCTCCTGATGATTGTAATTCTTGAATTGGCACTTTACCAGGATTCATATCCCCATCTTGAGTCATTGATCTACCAATAACAGAACCAGTTTGAAAATACATATTCAATGCTTCTTGCGGATTATAATTTGTACCATTACCTAAATCTACTTCAGCAATACCATCCGCATCCAAGTATACTCCATCTGGAACCATTCTTGAAAGTACTTGCTGTAATTTAAGATGTGTTATTTGAATCATATCTGCGAATGATGTCATTCTACCAACTAATGACTCAGGCTTACCTTTATATATTCTTGGTGCTACAATATTATAACTCATCTGAACTTTTGTAATATCAGACTTAGGTCTTGTCATATTAATAGCTTTTTGCCATTTTAATAATTTATCATAACCTACAATTTTTGCACCTTCATATAATACTTCAATTGAACGATTTACTTTTTCAAATCTAGCTCTAGCGTCTTTAGGGGGATTAAATTGGTCATTTTTCTTTAATGCTTTTTGATAACCGCTACCGCCTTCTTTTATTTTATAAACTTGATTTTCAAAAGTTTTATATTCAAAATATAATACATACACATAATTTTTATCCTGACTTTCTGCTGTATATGATTTATTATATAATTTAGAATTACCAGAACCAAATCCTTCAATATGTTCTATATCTTCTTTTGTTAATTCTGGAAATTGTTTTTTAAGCTCTACAATAGGTACTTTTCTTACTTCACCTACGTAATATAAATCATCAAAATATGGTGATTCCGTATATGAATAAACTAAATCAGCTGGGTCTACATATTCTAATTTAATACCTTCTGCTGTATTAAAACTATTTTTTAATGCGCCAATACCTAATACAGCTATATCGTAATCTAATCTTTTCTTTAATAAATCGTATTTATTTAATTCAAATACATTATTTATTGCTTGTTCTTGTGCAATTTCAATAGATTGCTTATAATTTAATTGCATATGTAATTGCAACTCTTCGTCTGATTGCGGTAAACTTTCAGGATCATTATTAAAAGTATTTAACCCTGTTTGTGCTTCTACATTTTGTTTAAAAGAAAATAAACGCATATCTTCTACTATACCTCTTACATATTCTGTTCTTTCAGCAGAAGCAATATTATCTACTGAATATGCTTTTAAATCATATGTTCTTTCTTGTATACCATTTACAACTATATCTACAAACTTAGGTATAATAGGAACTGGCTTCCAATCTAAATTTAAATATGATAAATCACCATTAATAGACAATTCATCTTTATACTTTTGTATGCTTTGTTCGCCTCTTGCATATAGTCTTAATCTATGAAAATTATCTCTATTTGCAAAGTAACGTGTACTTCCCGAGTCTTTTTTAAACCATTCGGATTCTACAGCTCTTGCTATTTCTAGTCCGTATTGATTACTAGCCTTTTCAGCATCAGATACTGCTTGGCTGGGGAAAATACCTCTTGTTAGTACTTTACTCATTTATTCTATTATTTTTGAAAAATTGCCTTTATTATCGTATTTAGCAAAACTAAAATTTACTTTATTTTTTAATTGTATATTTGGCTTAGGCGCATATAAATTTTTATTACATGCCATAATTGCTAAACCAGAACTTATTGCTGCATCAAACTTTGTTCTTTTATTTATATCAAACTTAGCCCAATCATTTAAAGTTTCGTTAAAATATAAATCTCCATATTCACCATTAGCATTTATTCCTACGTAAGAATTAATATAACTTTCAATTGCGGCTGCGTGTGCTTGCCTTATATCTTCACTCGAGTTTGGTATACCGCCTATTTCTTTTTCAGCTGCTGATAACTTATTCCAAGTCTTATCCGGTCGGTTCATTGAATAACCTCTATAACCTCTTCGCTTTAAATAATATAATAATCTAGGTTTGTTATTTTCTGCAAGTATTGGCATACCATAAAAATGTAATGCCATAAGTATATCTTCAAAAAATATTTCCGCTGTTTGCGGTCTTGCTATATACTCCAGAAAAAACCGATTTGCTGGTACCTCTTCCATGCTGAACTTAGTGAGTCCATGAAGTGATCCCTTTGAACCTTTACCATCTGTAGTTCCGGATATATCATAGCTATCACAGCCAAAAGCGCCAATATGTTCGTTTCCTGGATACTTGCTTCCATTTTTTATTATTACTCTA